>OGEP01001341.1_pt1 | contig 27258 bp, 18 predicted proteins | sample 1570721 | NCBI WGS metagenome assembly OGEP01 (sample SAMEA2582131, study PRJEB24529) | metagenome | biome: Human gut stool | place: China | collected 2011 | reverse complement strand
GCGCCTGATTTCCAGAGTTTATTGCGGCAAAGCCGCTCCTGAGTCCGAGCAAACAAATCCCGAAGAATGACTATAAAGCTATGATATTTTTGCATACAGAAAAAGAGCCTGTGCACGATTACGTGTGACAGGCCCTTTTTTCATCTCTCTATTTGCTTACCAAGTCTTCTTCTACCTGGATGTGGAGTTCATGCAGCTGTTTTTTGGTGACTGTCGACGGAGCTTCGCTCATGGGGTCGATAGCGTTCTGGGTCTTCGGGAATGCGATGACGTCGCGGATGGACTTGCGTTTGAGCATGAGCATGATCATGCGGTCCAAGCCGAAGGCCAGGCCTCCGTGGGGCGGTGCACCGTATTCGAAGGCGCGGAGGAGGAAGCCGAATTTCTGTTCTGCTTCTTCCGGGGTCAGGCCGATGGCCTTGAAGACGCGCTGCTGTACGTCAGGCTGGTAGATACGGAGGGAGCCGCCGCCGAGTTCGATGCCGTTGAGGACCAGGTCATAGGCCTTGGCATAGACGTGAGCCGGGTCGGTTTCCAGTTTGTCCAGGTCTTCGTCGCGCATGGCCGTGAACGGATGGTGCATAGCGACGTAGCGGTGTTCTTCTTCGCTGTATTCGAACATGGGGAAGTCGACGACCCAGGTGAAGGCGAATTCGTCTTCGTCGATGAGGTTCATGCGGCGGGCCATTTCTTTACGCAGTTCGCCGAGAGCGGCTGCGACGATTTTTGGTTTGTCGGCAATCATGAGGACCAGGTCGCCCTTTTCAGCGCCGCAGGCTTTGCCGATTTCACGGAGCTTGTCTTCGCCAAAGAACTTCTTGATCTGCGATTTGAGCGTGCCGTCTTCGAGGAAACCGATCCAAGCCAGGCCTTTGGCGCCGTAGTGGCTGACGTATTCGACGAGGCCGTCCAGTTCACGACGGGGAATGTCGGCGTCGCCTTTGACGTTGATGGCTTTGACCTGACCGCCGTTGTCGATGACGCTGCGGAAGACTTTGAAGTCCGTGTCCTTGACGAGTTCCGTGACGTCCGTGAACTTCATGTCGAAGCGCAGGTCCGGCTTATCGGAGCCGTAGTTTTCCATAGCGTAGTCCCAGGTCATGCGGTGAATCGGGAGCTTGACGTCGTGGCCCAGGGTTTCTTTGAAGATGTAATGTACCATCTGTTCGACGAGGGTCAGGATTTCTTCCTGGTCCATGAAGGACATTTCCATGTCGAGCTGGGTGAATTCCGGCTGGCGGTCGGCGCGCAGGTCTTCATCGCGGAAGCAGCGGGCGATCTGGTAGTAACGGTCCATACCGGAAATCATGAGCAGCTGTTTGAAAATCTGCGGCGACTGCGGCAGGGCGTAGAATTTGCCTTCGTTGACGCGGCTCGGTACGAGGTAGTCACGGGCGCCTTCCGGCGTGCTCTTGCACAGTTCCGGCGTTTCGATGTCGATGAAGCCGTGTTCGTTGAGGAACGTGCGCATGGCATGTTTTACTTTATGGCGCATGATGAGGTTCTTCTGCATTTCCGGACGGCGCAGGTCGAGGTAGCGGTATTTGAGGCGGATCTTTTCGTCGACGTCGATGTTGTCTTCAATATAAAACGGCGGCGTCTTGGACGAATTGAGGATACGCAGTTCTTCGCAGCGGATTTCGATGGTCCCGGTCTTCATCTTGGGGTTGATCGTATCTTTATCGCGCATGCGGACGATGCCGCGTACAGCCAGGATGTATTCCGTACGTACCTGTTCAGCTTTATCGAAAGAAACCTTTTCATAGTCCGGCGAAGCGACGACCTGTACGATGCCCGTACGGTCGCGGAGGTCGATGAAAATCAGTCCGCCGTGGTCGCGGCGGCGTTCGACCCAGCCAGTCAAGACGACTTCTTTGCCGTTGTCCGCTTCACTTACTTCAGCGCAGTATTGGGAGCGGTGTAAACCTTCCATTGTATCCATTCGTAAATCATCCCTTCTTGTGTGTTTCCATATATGCAACAATCCCATCAAGGGGAACGCTGACTTGTTCTTTGCTGGCCATATTGCGGACCTGGGCTTCACCGGCGGCTAATTCGTCTTCGCCGATGATGACCGTGTAATCGGCGTTGAGCTTGTTGGCCGATTTCATCTGGCCCTTCATGCTGCGGCCCAGGAGGTCGATTTCAGCATAGAGGCCCTTTTCGCGGAGCTGCTGCTGCAATTCGAAGGCCCTGGTCTTGGCCGCATCGCCGAGGGCGACGATGAAGACGGGCTGCTTCTTTTCGACCGGCGGCAGGAGGCCCTGTTCCTTCAAGGTCAGGAGCAGCCGTTCCATGCCGATGGCAAAGCCGATGCCCGGTGTCGACGGACCGCCGACTTCTTCGATGAGGCCGTCGTAACGGCCGCCGCCGCAGACCGTGCTCTGTGCGCCCAAAGGAGCGTACATGATTTCAAAGGCCGTATTGGTATAATAATCGAGGCCGCGGACCAGGCGCGGGTCGAGGGTAAAGGGAATACCGATGGCCGTCAGATATTCCTGGACTTTGTGGAAATGTTCCTTGCAGTCGTCGCAGAGATTATCCGTGATCAAAGGTACGCCCATCTGCATCATCTTTTCGCCGTCTTCCTTGCAGTCGAGGACGCGGAGAGGGTTCTTTTCCAGGCGTTCGTTGCAGTCGTCGCAGAGCTGGTCCCGTTTGTCGGCAAAGAAATCGAGGAGCTTCTGGCGATAGACGGGGCGGCACTTCGGGCAGCCGACGGAGTTGAGGTGCAGGACCAGATCATTGAGGCCCAGTTCCCGGAAGAGCTGGAAGGCCATGGCAATGATTTCCGCATCGACAGCCGGATCCTTGGAGCCGATTTCTTCGACGCCGAATTGGGTGAACTGGCGGTAACGGCCAGCCTGGGGGCGGTCATGACGGAACATGGGGCCCATGTAGTAGAACTTGTGGACCTGCGGGTCGCCGTAGAGCTTGTGTTCCAGGAAGGCCCGGACGACAGAAGCCGTATTTTCCGGGCGCAATGTCATGCTGCGGCCGCCGCGGTCTTCAAAGGTATACATTTCCTTGGTGACGACGTCTGTCGTTTCCCCGATGCCGCGTAAAAACAATTCAGTACTTTCAAACATAGGCGTGCGGATTTCGCCGAACCCGTAGAGCGAGCAGATCTGGCGGATCTTTGCTTCCAGCAGCTGCCACTCTGCCGTCTGTTCCGGCAGGAAATCCTGCGTGCCTCTCGGTGCAGTAATAGCCATTTAAACATCCTCTTTTCCGTATATGATAGCACACAAACGGCGGCGCTGGGCTATTCTTTCGGCCAGCGCCTGCACATATGCATCGACGTCTTTCGGCATATACACCTTTTCCAAGGTGTGGCCGTCGCGGCAGAGGAACTTCGTCGCCCCGCCCGGTCCGGCTGCCAGGACGGACTGCCGTTCTTCCATCATCTCGATATTATAGGCACTGACGCTGCCCGGCAGGGCATAGCCAATGTTGGCGAAGCTGGCTGCCATGTACTTCTGGCGGTACATGTAGTACGGCACATAGCCGCCGGCCGTCAGGATGGACTGACAGAGGCGGACCATATGGCCCGTTTCTTCGGCTGGCGGAATGGCGGCCCGCAATTCATGATGGAATAAGGGTGCCCGTTTTTTTAATGCTAACGTATGAATTGTAACATTTTCCGGGTGCAGTTTGCAAACAATTTCCATATTTTCCTGCATATCTGCCACGGTTTGCCCAGGAAGGCCGGCGATGAAGTCCATGTTGATGACGGAAAAACCCAGTTTCCGGCAGTTCTCATACATGGTGTAAATATCTTCGACCCGGTGGCGCCGGCCCAGGGCATCGAGGAGATGCTGCTGCAACGTCTGGGGATTGACGCTGATGCGATCGACACCGGCCTGGCGGAGCATGGCCAGCATGTCCGGCGTCGCCGTATCGGGCCGTCCCGCTTCGACGGTCCATTCGCGGGCTGCCGGGAAATTCCGGCCCAGCCGCGTCATCATCGCTTCCAGGACCGGCAGGGGCAGGCACGTCGGCGTACCGCCGCCGACGTAGAGCGACGTGACTTCCAGGTCATAGGTCCGGCACAGGTCGGCCAGGTCATCGAGGTCGGCCAGGACGGCATCGCGAAAAGCCGTGAGTTCCGCCTCCCCTTCCCTGCCGATGAGGCGCGACGGGAAGGAACAGTACAGGCAGTGGCTGGGACAATAGGGAATCCCTACGTAGAGGGCCACTTTCCGGCCCCTGTCGGTGACGTAAGGCCGTTGGAGCCGGGCCATGGCCACCAGGTCCCGGGCGACGGCCGGCGCCACGCAATACGACGTCTGCAAGGCCTTTTCGGCCTGGTCGGCTGTGAAGCCCTGGTCGAAGAGGTGGTGGACCAGTTTCGTCGGCCGCACGCCGATGAGCGTCCCCCACGGGCTGGGGCCGTGGCCGCAGAAGCGGTTATGCCAGTGGATGAGGCAGTCCTTGAGGGAGGCCCGTTCCCGGTCCGTCCCGACGAGGCGGGCCTCAGAAGACCAGGGCGCCCCGCCGTCCTGGAAGGTACAGCGCACGTAGAGGTGGCCGCCTTCCTCGCGGACAGTGACGGCAGCCCCGACGTCGCGGACTTCCCGGCCACCGACATAACCCAGGGAGGCCATGACCTGACCGACGAGGGAATGGAAACGTTCCGGCCCGTCATAGGTATAGGTCTGGAGGGCCATCTTATTCCGCTTCTTTCGCCGCTTCGGCTTCCTTGGCCGCTTCTTCTTCCCGTTTCTTCTGGCAGGCTTCGCAGTAGCCATAGACCTTCAGCTGATGGTCGACGGTGTGGAAGTGGAGGCGCTTTTCCAGGATCGTTTCCAGCGTTTCCAGGAGGTCGTCTTCACATTCCCAGACCTTGCCGCAGCCCAGGCAGATGAGATGATGATGGAAATGGCCTTCATTGTCGCGGTCATTCAATTCATAGCGGCTGCAGCCGTCGTCGAAATCGAGTTTCTTCAAGAGGTCCATCTGGGTGAAGAGGTCCAGCGTCCGGTAGACCGTAGCCAGGCCGATGTCGGGCGCCGTCTTCTTGACCAGCTCGAAGACTTCTTCGGCGCTCATATGGCGGATCGGGCTTTCGACGAAGGCCCGCAGGATGATCTGCCGCTGGGACGTCATCTTGCATTTCTTGAACTTGATCTTTTCTTTCATGCGTTTCATCATGGTATCCATGATTTCTTTCTTATTGGTTTCTGTTCTCGTTGTTTCCATTGTACTTCATCGCCTTTTCTTTATATGTATTGTAAAACCATAAATGTTTACACAAAATCTGTAAGACTGCCGTCACCGGGACGGTAAGGATCATGCCGGCTACGCCAAAGAGGGTCCCGCCGATGAGCAGGGCGATGACGATGACGACCGGATGCAGGCTGATGACGGCCCCCATGACCTGAGGCATGATGAGGTGGCTGTCGATCTGCTGGATGACGATATAGAAGATGATGACTTTCAGCGGCAGGGACAGGCTGACCGTCGCGCTGAGCAGGATAGCCGGCACGGCGCCGACGATAGGCCCGACGATGGGTATCCATTCGGTAATGGCCGCTAAGAGGCCGATAACCATGGGGTACGGTACGCCCATGGCCCACATGCCGAGGAAAGTCAGGGTGGCAATGATACAGCTCATGAGGATCTGGCCGCGGATGTAGCGGCTCAGGACGTGCTGTATTTCCTGGAAGAGGCCGGGAAAGATATCGACGAAGATCTTGACCATGTGGCCGCCGTCTTTCATGAAGTAGAAAGTAATGATCGGTACGACGAAGAATTCGACGACCGTCCCGGCAATGGCAAAGACGGACTGGATGAGGTTGGTGATGCCCTCGATGCCGTAATTGCCGATCTTGACGAAGGCATCGTTGACGATTTTCTTGACCTGGTCCGGGATATAGAACTGGGTCTGCTCATTTTCAAGCTGCGTCACCAGGGCCGCCGTCTGGCTGACCAAATCGTTGAAGTTGGCTGCCAGCAGATTGACCTGGATGACCAGCGGCTTGACGATGATATTGGTAATGACCGTCACGATGACGATGAGGATGACAAAGGAGATGAGGATGGCAAGGTCGATGGGTACATGACGGCCGGTCAGGCGCCACAGCCCTTTGATGACGCCATCGCGGATAGGCATGAGGATGAACGTCAGGATCAGGGAAATGACGACGGGCCAGTAGACGGCATGGACCGTGAGGAACAAGGCACCGGCCAGGATGGTCAGGGTGACGCGCATCCAGAATTCCGCGCCCTTATAGGCAACCATGGTTTACCAGCCTCCGTCCAGGAAAGGATTGCCCCGCCGTTCGTCGCCGATGGACGTAGCCGGGCCGTGGCCAGGCAGGACCAAGGTATTGTCAGGCAGGGTCATGAGTTTCGTTTCCAGGCTGTGGAGCAGCGTCTTCGACGAGCCGCCGTAGAGGTCGGTACGGCCGACGGAATAGCGGAACAGCGTGTCGCCGGAAAAGACGACGCCTTCACCGTACAGGCTGAGGCCGCCCGGCGTATGGCCCGGCGTTTCCAGGACTGTGAAGTGCAGATGGCCCAATGTCAGTTCATCGCCGTCCTTGACCAGGTGGTCTGCCGACGTACATTCGATGGCCTGGCCCATGAACAGGGACAGGTTATTGTGCGAATTGGAAATGAGGTCGGCATCGCCGGCGCCGACGTAGACCGGTACGTTCTTGCGCTGGCGCAGTTCCTGCAGGGCGCCGATGTGGTCGGCATGGCCGTGGGTCAGGAAGATGAATTTCAGCGTCAGGCCGTGGCCGGTCAGGGCCTTGTCGATGGCGGGATAATCCCAGGCCGGATCGACGACCATGGCTTCTTTCGTATCCGTGTCGTAGACGATATAACAATTGGTCATGATAGGACCGAGTTCCATACTGATATATTTCATGCTCATAAGTATACTTCCCCCTTAAAAGGTTTTCTGGCTGTCCAAGAGGATGGTCACAGGCCCGTCGTTTGCCAGGGATACGACCATATGGGTCCGGAAACGGCCTGTCGCCACGGTGACGCCGAAGGCGCGGACAGCGGCGACGAACTGCTCATACAATGCTTCGGCCTGTTCGGGCTTGGCCGCTTCGATATAGCTGGGACGGCGGCCGTGACGGGCATCGCCGTACAGGGTGAACTGGGAAATGACCAGCATCTCCCCTCCCTCGTCGAGGAGGGAGTGATTGAGTTTGCCCTGGTCATCTTCAAAGATATGCAAGTGGACGATCTTGTCGGCCAGGTAGCGGACATCGGCTTCCGTATCCTTGACGGAAACGCCGAGGAGGACCGTCAGGCCGCTGCCTGCCTGGCCGGTGAGGACGCCGTCCGAGGTCACAGAAGACGTCAGGGTCTTTTGTACGACAGCTCTCATGTCTGGCTCCCTCCCGTATAGCGTTCGACGGCGTAGACATCCTTCAGGCGGCGTATCTTGGTGGCCACGAATTCAAACTGGGCCAGGTCCTTGATGCTGATGCCCATGTGGAGGGTGACGTTCTTGGTATCGCTGGTCTTGGCGTTGACGCTGAGGATGGAAATCTTCATTTCCGCCAGGGTGGCCATGATTTCGGCCATGATGCCCGTGCGGTCGTAGGCGACGATTTCCATGTTCACTTCAAAGCGTTCGTTGCCGTCGTAATCCCATTCGACATCGATGAGGCGGTCCACGTCGTTCTGGCCGTGCGTGACGTTCGGGCAGTCGGCACGGTGGACCGAGACGCCGCGGCCGCGGGTGATGAAGCCGATGATGGGGTCGCCCGGTACAGGGCTGCAGCATTTGGCCAGGCGGACCAGCAGGCCCGGTTCGCCTTTGACCAGGATGCCCGTGCCGTTGTGCTTGACGGGCTTCTTGGTCTTGAGTTTTTCCAGGGCAGCCAGGCTGTTGGTCTTTTCTTCCTGCTTCTGCAGGTCTTTCTTGTGCAGTTCCAAGAGCTTGATGAGGACCGTATTGACGGCAAAGCCGCCGTAGCCGACAGCGGCGACCAGGTCGTCTTCGGAGCCGGCGTTCATCTGCTTGGCCACGCGGCCCAGGCGGCCGCCGACGTTGAGGGCTTTCCAGTCGTGGCCCAGGCGCTTACATTCCCGTTCCAGCGCATCCAGGCCCTTGGCGATGTTTTCTTCGCGGTTTTCCTTCTTGAACCAGCTGCGTATCTTCGAGCGGCTTTCCGAGCTGCCGACGATGTTCAGCCAGTCCAGGCTGGGCTTGCCGACTTTGGACGTAATGATTTCGACGATGTCGCCGTTCTTCAATTTATAGTCCAAAGGAACGATCTTGCCGTTGATCTTGGCGCCGACGCAGCGGTGGCCGACGTCGGTGTGGATGCGGTAGGCAAAGTCGATGGGGATAGAGCCCTGGGGCAGGTCGATGACATCGCCCCGCGGCGAAAAGACGAAGACTTCGTCGGAAAAGGCGTCGAGCTTCAGGGCGTTGACGAATTCTTTCGGATTGCTCGTGTCCTGCCATTCCAGGAGGTTGCGCAGCCAGCCCATCTTTTCATCGAAAGCGTCCTTGTTGGCCGTCTGGTTGCCTTCTTTATAGCGCCAATGGGCGGCGACGCCGTATTCGGCGATGCGGTGCATTTCCCAGGTGCGGATCTGGATTTCTACAGGCTGCCCTCTGGTCCCGATGACCGTCGTGTGCAGGGACTGGTAGTTATTGGGCTTGGGCATGGCGATGTAGTCCTTGAAGCGGTACGGCAGCGGCTTCCACAGGCTGTGGACGATGCCCAGGACGCCGTAGCAGTCCTTGACGTCGTCGACGATGACGCGGATGGCGAAGAGGTCATAGACCTGGCTCAAGTCGCGGTTATCTTTCTTCATCTTTTTATAAATGCTGTAAAAATGCTTGGGCCGGCCGTTGATTTCGCAGTGGATGTGGGCATCGTCTAGGGCCTTCTTGAGGACGTCGATGGCTTCGTTGACGATTTCTTCGCGGACGTGGCGCTTCTGTTTCATCTGGTCGACGAGGTCGTAGTACTTGTCCGGTTCGAGGTAGCGGAAGGACAAATCTTCCAGTTCCCATTTGATATTGAAAATCCCTAAGCGGTGTGCCAGGGGGGCAAAGATTTCCAGCGTTTCCTGGGCAATGCGCTTCTGCTTGTCGCTGCGCATGTAGCGCAGGGTACGCATGTTGTGCAGGCGGTCGGCGAGCTTGATGACGACGACGCGCACGTCCTTGGCCATGGCCAGGAACATCTTGCGCATGCTGTTGAGCTGCTGGTCTTCTTTAGTGCGGTAATTGAGGCGGCTCAACTTGGTGACGCCGTCGACGAGGAAGGCTACTTCCTTGCCGAACATCTTCTTGATATCTTCCAGGGTGTACGACGTATCTTCGACGACATCGTGGAGGAGCGACGCCGTAATGGTCGTCGTATCTATTTTCATATCTGCCAGTATCTGGGCGACGGCCAGGGGATGCAGGATATACGGTTCCCCGCTGACGCGGCGCTGGTCCTTGTGGGCCTCTTCGGCCAGGTTATAGGCTTTGGTCACGTCATCGCATTTGGCCTGGGGCAGATACGTATGTATCGTGTCGATGAGGTGTTTGAATTCGACATCTTTATCTTTAAATTCCATAATATGAAACCTCCTCACTCCTTGCAGTACAATTCATACGTCGGCGACGCATGAAGATCCATTTTCCCCGCAAGGATAGGAAAATAATAAGCTGGGCCGTCGTCATCATGGCGTATTTTGAGGACGCCGATTTCCCGGAGGACGACGATGGCAGCGTAAATGGTGTGGACGTCATAGCAGTCCCCCTGGGCCGCGGCCAGACGGCGGCGGACCTGCCAGACCGGCATGCCCCAGTCGGGGATGCATTTCTTGAGGGCCATGTAAATATCGACCATGACCGCCCGGTTGAGGACGATATGGCGACCTGGCAGGTGGACGTCCTGGATGACCAGCTGCGGCGACGACATACCATTGAAGTCGTTCCGTTCGAGCTGGAAGGCCACGTCAATGACGTCGCCTTCGACGATGGCGTCGCACAGGCCCGCCTGGGACCAGGCGACACCGGAAAGGCGCGTCCTGTCGGCGCCGCGGGCGACGAGGCGGACGTGCTGCTTTTCCCGGCCGATGGGACGGATTTCCTCTACCGTAGCCCCGCTCAGGGAAAAGACGGGCCGGCTGTTGCCCATGCCATAGGGCTCCAGGCGGGACAGTTCGGCAATGAGGTCCAAGGTCACATCGGCCGGTTCCAATTCCTTGTCGATGTGGACCAAGGGGACGTAGTCGGCGGCCGTCATATGCGCTGCCGCATAGTCCAGCAGGCGCTGGCGCAGGGCTTCGATGTTCTCGGCCCTGACGGAAAAGCCCGCCGCCATGGTGTGGCCGCCGAACTGGATGAGCAAATCCTGGGCGTATTGCAGGGCTTCGTACATGTTGAAACCGCTGATACTGCGGCACGAGCCCTTGCCGATGCCGTCGCGGACGGTGATGACCAGGGACGGCCGGTAATACGTTTCCACCAGGCGCGATGCGGCGATGCCGATGACGCCGACGTGCCAGCCCTCATGATAGGCGATGAGGACGCCGTCGCGGCCCCTCGCCTGCCCTTCAATCTGGGCGATGGCTTCCTGGGCAATGGTGTGCTCAATGTCCTGGCGCTCCGTGTTGAGGCGGCTCAGTTCGGCTGCATCGGCCGCCGCCTTGGCCGCATCGGTTTCCAGGAGCAGTTCGACACCCTTCGTCGCATGGCTGATGCGCCCGGCCGCATTGAGGCGCGGCGCCGCCGTAAAGGCGATACGGCCGGCCGTGATATCCTTGCCGCTGAGATTGGACGCATCGAGGAGGGCCTTGATGCCCGTCCGCTTCCCTTCTTTCATGGCCGCCAGGCCATGGCGGACGAGGATGCGGTTCTCGCCGGTCAGGGGGACCAGGTCGGCAATGGTCCCCAAGGCCGCCAGGTCCGTATAGCCCGGCAGGTCTTCATGGCAGTGATGCTGCCACAGGGCCCGGCAGAGGACGTAGGCCACGCCGGCGCCGGCCAGCTCCTTAAAGGGATAGGGGCAGCCGGCCTGCTTGGGATTGAGGACGGCCAGGGCTGGCGGGATCTGTTCCGGCGGTTCGTGATGATCCGTAATGATCATATCCAGGACCGGCGAGAACTGCCGGACCAGGTCGTGTGACGAAATACCGCAGTCGACGGTGATGAGCAGGTCGGCCTGATGGCTCAGCTGCTCCAGGGCCCCTTCGTTGAGGCCATAGCCTTCGCTCTCCCGTTCGGGAATGTAGAACTGCGGCGATGCGCCGAGGTCGCGGAGGACGGAATAAACAAGAGACGTCGACGTAATGCCGTCGACGTCATAGTCACCGTAGATGACGATGCGCTGCTTTTCAGTTATCGCCTGCTCCAGCCTGATGACGGCATTCTCCATGCCTTTCATCAGGAAAGGATCGGCCATATCGGCCAAAGTATCGTGAAGAAAATGGTCCCCTGCCCGGACATCGGCGATGCCGCGGTTGGCCAGTACCTGTGCCAATACCGGGGATATATGTAATTGTGCGGACAAGGCCTCCATGAGCCCCTCGTCGGGACTGCCGAACTGCCATCGTTTCTCCATAGCTATCACGACACATTCTCAAGAATAATCACTATCAATAAATCAATTATTATTTTATCACTTTCTATTCTCAAAATAAAGGCTAAATCTATAGCTACTTGCCATTATTTGTCAATTTTGAGAAAATTTAAAGTTTGTTTAAATATGGCAGGCGTAAAAAAAAGCGCTGTCATATGAAGACAGCGCTTTTTCTGTAGGGGGCGCCACGTGGGCGACCCGCCTCGGTATCTGGGTGAATTCTCTACGAATCCAGACGGGAAAATCCATACATATCCAGTTGCGGGCTTGCCACGTGCAAGCCCCTACTACAAACTACAAACTCCCTACTACAAACTACAAAATCATGATTCGGCTACAGCCGGCGCGGAGACGGCGTTGTGGTCGGCAGCAGGGTTGATATCTTCTTTGGAGATAGTCAGGCGGTGCTGGGCAGCCTGCAGGATGAGGTCGGCTGTCTTGACGATGCCGTAGTCACTGGATTTGAGGCTCAAGTCGTAGTTGGCGCCGTAGCCCCAATAGGAATCGGTGCAGTACATGCAGTGGTCACGCCGTTCGTGGTTGACGTGGTTGCGGATCTTCCGTGCCTTGTCGGCATCGACGTGTTCGCGGAGCATGATGCGCTGGATGGCCCAGTCCGGGTCGGACGAAATGAAGACGTTGAAGGTATTCGGCCGTTTGCGCAGGATGTAGTTGGCCAGGCGGCCGACGATGACGCACGACTTCCCTTCTGTCAGAGCCTGGATGACTTCGGCTTCATCGCGGAACATTTCCTGCTGCTTCGATTCATAGCCCGACGCGTAGTGGATATAATCGTCATAGACCTTGGTCAGCAAGGGACCGAGCATGCGCTTGCGGTCTTTGCACCAGGCGGCGAAGGTCTGCGGATGTTCTTTACGGGTCAGGTTGAGGATTTCCGTATCGTAATAAGGGATGCCGAGCTTACGGGCGACGAGCTTGCCGATGTTGCGGCCGCCGCTGCCGTATTCACGGGAAATGGTAATGACCAAGGGACTTTCTGTATCTTCCTTGATCCAGGCCGGATGATTTTCGCGGCCTTCGATTTCACCGATAGCATGATGACGGAAGAGCAGGTGTTCAATCGGCCCTGCCATAGTGCAGCCCAGAAGGATCAGGGCCAGGCCTACGACGGCATTGACCGTAATCGGTTCCGACAAGATGATGGCCGACAAGATCAAGGCGATGATCGGTTTGATGAAGAAGGCAAAGGATGCATTGGACGGCCCTGTCAGTTCGATGGCCTTCATGAAGCACAGATAGCCGAAACCCGTGACGACTAAGGAACAGTAAATAAGGGGCCATACGGTATGAGAATCAATACCGGCCACGATGGGGTCGCCATGGAATAAGAGGATGAAAAACAGGAAGACGCAGCCGATGAGGAAGCTGAAGGCGTTTTCTACGTTGCCGCCCAGTTTTTCAATACGCAGTTTCCCCAATGTCGTATAGAGGGCAAAGGAAATAGCTGCCGCCAGCGACACGAGCAGGCCGATATTCCCGCTGCGGATGATGGCCATCGGATTGGCGACGATGACCAGGCCGATGATACTCAAGACCAGGGTAATGGCCTTCTTGCGGGTAAAGGCTTCGTGAATGATGAAATACGAAAAAATCATGACAAAAATCGGGTTACTGGAAAAGACGATAGCTGCCAGGCCGGCGTTAGCCATGTTGACCCCGATCTGGAAGAGGATCATGCTGAAACAGATGTTGATCAGCCCGAGGACAGCCAAATAGCCCCAATCGGAACGATCGAGGTGGATGCTGCGCTTCTTCAAATCGCGGACAGCCAGCGGCATGAGCAGCAGCCCGCCGACGAGGAACCGGAGAAAGGTCAGCTGGAAAGGCGTGAACGCCGTCCCGGCAATCTTCAAGGAAATTTCCATCGTACCAAAGGCTATGGCCGTCAGGACAATACATAACGTACCCATTTTAGATGACATACAGAAAGGCCCCTTTCTAAATGGTTCTTAAAAACACGCTTTATTATATACCCATTGAGAAGGGATGGCAATAAAAAAGGGCTTGTCGCAGTGCGGCAGTTCCTTTTTAGCAGTTAGGGGTTAGGGGTTAGCAGTTAGCAGTCGGCGGCTAGCAGTTAGCAGTCAGCCGTTAGGGGCTAGGGGCTAGGACTTAGCTACAAACTACAAAGAGAAAAGGCCCCGCATGAGGGTCGAAACCTTCATGCGGGGCCTTGCTTCTATTCTCATGCAGCGAGTGCAATCAAATTAGTCTTCAAAACCCTTCTGTAAACGTACATAGGATTCGCGACGAGCTTTAGCGTCTGCTTCTGTCTTAGCATAGAGAGCGTCTGCTTCTTCCGGGAAGCCCTTCTTAAGGGAAGCATAACGAACTTCACCCTGTAAGAATTCCTGGAATTTGCTGTAATCCGGTTCTTTGGAGTCGAGGCTGAACGGATTCTTGCCCTGAGCTTTGAGATCCGGGTTGTAGCGGAAGAGATCCCAGTAACCGCATTCGACAGCGAGTTTTTCTTCGAGCTGGCTCTTGCCCATGCCTTTACGGATGCCGTGGTTAATGCAAGGAGCGTAGCAGATAACCAGGGACGGGCCATGGTAAGCTTCAGCTTCAGTCATGGCTTTCATGAGCTGGTTCTTATCAGCACCCATAGCTACCTGAGCTACATAGACATAGCCATAGGAGATAGCCATCATGCCGAGGTCCTTCTTCTTCGTGCGTTTGCCGGCAGCAGCGAACTGAGCGATAGCTGCAGTCGGGGTAGCTTTAGAGGACTGACCGCCAGTGTTGGAGTAAACTTCGGTATCGAGGACGAGGACGTTGACGTCGTGGTCGGAAGCGAGGACGTGGTCAACACCGCCGTAACCGATATCGTAGGACCAGCCGTCACCACCGATGATCCACTGGCTACGTTTAACGAAGAACTGTTTCTTAGCGAGGAAGTCTTCGAGAACCGGTTTGCCAGCAGCTTCTTTTTCGAGGAGAGCTGTCAGTTTATCAGCGCGTTCACGAGAGCCTTCGCCTTCGTACATGTTAGCAGCCCAGTCGCTGAGTGCAGCCTGGAGTTCCGGAGAAGCAACGGCTTTAGCAGCGTCGAGGTTTTCAGCCAAGTCTTTGCGGACTTTGTCTACGCCGAGGAACATGCCGAGACCAAATTCAGCAGCATCTTCGAAGAGGCTGTTTGCCCAAGCCGGGCCATGGCCAGCAGCGTTCATGGTGTACGGGGAAACCGGAGCGGATGCACCCCAAATGGAGGAGCAGCCAGTAGCGTTAGCAATCATCATGCGATCGCCGAAGAGCTGTGTAACGAGTTTAACATACGGTGTTTCACCGCAGCCTGCGCATGCGCCGGAGAATTCGAGGAGCGGAGTTTCGAACTGAGAACCGATGACGGTCTTCTTGTTCTGCGGGTTAGCTTTCGGAGCAACCGTTTCCGTGCCATAGTACCAGAGGTCCATCTTCTGACGTTCTTCGTCGGTGTTCGGAACCATGGTGAGAGCCTGAACCGGGCAAACGTTTACGCAGGAACCGCATTCGAGGCAGTCGAGCTGGTCAACGATGATGGAGAGATCATATTCTTTGCCGGATTTAGCTTTCGGAGCTACTTTGTAGCCTGCCGGAGCAGCAGCCGTTTCTTCTTTCGTCGTCAAGACCGGACGGATAGTAGCGTGCGGGCAGACGAAGGAGCACTGCAAGCAGCCGATACATTTTTCAGCATCCCAGGAAGGAACGTGGAGAGCCGGGCCTGCTTTTTCGAATTTAGCAGTACCGGAAGGCATGGTGCCATCTTCGCGGCCAGCAAATGCGGAAACCGGGAGATCGTCGCCAACCTGTTCGAGCATCGGTTTTGCAACTTCCGTGAAGTACTTCGGAGCCGGACGGCCTTCGACGACTTCGTCTTTAGCGTCAGCCCAGGAAGCCGGATAGTTAACTTCATGGAATTCTTTGATACCAGCATCAACAGCGCCGTTGTTCATGTCAACGACTTTCTGGCCTTTCTTGCCATAGCTCTTGACGATGGAGTCTTTCAAGTATTTAACAGCGTCATCGATAGGAATGATCTTAGCGAGTGCGAAGAATGCAGCCTGCATGACCATGTTGATACGAGTGCCGAGGCCGAGTCTCTGGCCGATAGCGTCACCGTTCAAGGTGTAGAATTTAACATGGTTCTTAGCGATAGCGCGTTTGATGCGAGCCGGAAGTTCTTTTTCCAGTTCTTCGTCGGTCCAGGTGCAGTTCAGCATGAATGTGCCGCCTTCTTTGATACCGCGGAGGATGTCAAAGCGTTTTACATAGGACTGACGATGGCAAGCGATGTAGTCAGCTGCGTCGATGAGGTACGGCATATCGATCGGGCGAGTACCGAAACGCAGGTGAGAAATAGTTACGCCGCCGGATTTCTTGGAGTCATAAGCGAAGTATGCCTGAGCATACATGTCGGTGTGGTCACCGATGATCTTGATAGCGGATTTGTTAGCGCCGACAGTACCATCAGAACCGAAGCCCCAGAATTTGCAGGACGTAAGGCCAGTCGTGTCAACCGGCATTTTCGGTTCGCGCGGAAGGCTGAGGTTGGTAACGTCGTCGTTGATAGCCAGCGTGAAGCCGTTGAGCGGATGTTCTTTCTTGAGTTCTTTGAAGACAGCGAGGAAGTCTTCCGGAAGAACGTCTTTGGAGCCCATACCTGTACGGCCGCCGATAACGTCGATGTTGAGGCCTTCTTCTTTTACGAAGCCAACGATATCGAGGTAGAGAGGTTCGCCGAGGGAGCCCGGTTCTTTCGTACGGTCGATGACAGCGATCTTCTTAACAGTTTTCGGAAGAACGTTGAGGAGGTATTTGTTGGAGAACGGACGATAGAGGTGAACGTTGATGGCACCGACTTTTTCGCCCTGGCTCTGCAAGTATTCGACAGTCTGTTTAGCGACGTCGGAGAGAGAACCCATGGATACGACAACGTATTCAGCGTCAGGAGCACCGAAGTAGTTGAACGGTTTGTACGTACGACCAGTGATTTCAGAAATCTTGTCCATGTAGTCAGCTACGATATCCGGCATAGCGTCGTAGAATTTGTTGGAAGCTTCTGTGTGCTGGAAATATACGTCCGGGTTTTCTGCAGTGCCGCGGATTTCCGGATGATCCGGGTTGAGGGCACGTTTGCGGAATGCTTCGATAGCGTCCCAGTCAACGAGTTTCTTGAAGTTTTCGAAGTCCATGACTTCAACTTTCTGGATTTCGTGAGAAGTACGGAAACCATCGAAGAAGTTGATGAACGGCAGGGAACCTTTAATTGCTGCCAAATGAGCGACACCACCGAGATCCATGACTTCCTGAACATTGGATTCGGCTAAGAGACAGCAGCCTGTTGCACGAGCAGACATAACGTCCTGATGGTCACCGAAGATGTTCAGTGCATGGTTAGCCAAAGCACGAGCAGCTACGTGGAATACGCCCGGGAGGAGTTCACCGGCAACTTTGTACATGTTCGGGATCATGAGGAGGAAGCCCTGAGATGCCGTGTACGTAGTTGTCAAAGCACCAGCCTGTAAAGAACCGTGGAATGCGCCAGCTGCGCCAGCTTCGGACTGCATTTCAACAACGTTGACTTTGTGGCCGAAGATGTTTTTCATGCCAGCGGCTGCCCAATCATCGACATGTTCTGCCATAGGAGAAGACGGCGTGATCGGATAAATTGCGGCAACTTCAGTAAATGCATAGGACACCCATGCAGCTGCTTCGTTACCATCCATGGTTTTAAATTTGCTCATAGATAAAACACGCTCCTTAGATAAAAGTATACTTTCAATATGGAAAAACCATACTGATAGGCTTAAGAAAGCTATAAAGACGTCCTGTTGCATCCTCATACGGACGGCGCGGACCCTCACCCAGGTTCCATGGATGACTTCTGTTCACGTATCGTCCATACACGTCCCTATCTTGAAAAAAATGCAATGAAAAGCGGGAAGGTTCAACAATATTCAAAAAAGGTATTGCTAATATTCTTAATCTGTAATACTATTATAGTGATATTACAGATTTGCACACCAACATGCCTTTTGAAGCTTGCTGACCATCACAAACCGAACGACTTTGTAACTTTTTCTTACAAGTTAATTATATGCCTAAGTAATGCTAAATTCAATAGGAATGTGATGCTAGTTTATGCATCATTCAGTGCTATTTTGTAAACGTATACCAATCGAGTGTATATTAAAGTGCCGATTCGGTGTACACCATTAGTGGAGGTGTTAGTATGGATTTTCATCATCTTAAATACTTTGTCGAAGTAGCCGACAAGAAATCATTCAGCAAAGCCGCGCGGACGCTGCACATTTCCCAGTCCGCCATCAGCCGCACCATCAAGGCCCTGGAAGAAGAACTGGGCGTCGTCCTCTTCATGCGCAACGCCAAAGCCGTCGAACTCACCGATGCCGGCACGATTTTCCTCTCCCACGCCAAGCGCGTCGTCTTCATGTTCGAACACTTGAAGACGGACTTTGAAAACGAATTCAAGCTGGAACAGGGGACGGTCCTCATCGGCCTGCCGCCGATCACGGGCGCACCGATTTTCGCCAACCTCCTGGGGGCGTTCAAGCAGGAATACCCGCAGATCGAACTGGACCTCTACGAACACGGCTCGAAGAAAGTCGAAATCAGCGTCCAGGAAGGCCTCATCGACCTGGGCATCGTCTGCACGCAGCCGAAGGAAAAGGACTTTGAATCGTTCTTCCTGACCCAGGACCCGATGAATGTCATCATCCACCGGGACAACATCCTGTCCAAGGAAAAGACGATTCCCCTCAAGAAGCTGGCCAATGAATCGCTGGTCCTCTACCGCGACGACTTCAACCTGCACGACGAAATCATCCAGCACTGTAAGAAAATCGGTTTCCAGCCGAAGATCGTCTTCGAAACGAGCCAGCGGGACCTCATGATCCAGACCGTCGTCGCCAACCTGGGCGTCGCTCTCCTGCCGAGCCGCCTGTGCCCGACGAAGGAAACGAACCCCCGCGTATCGGAATCGGTCGTCGTCCGTCCCCTGGTAGAACCGGAAATCATGCACGTCCTCTACGTCATCTGGAAACGGGGCCACTACCTCTCCCATGCCGCCCAGTTGTGGCTCGACTTCGTTCGCAATAAGGCCCGCGTCATTTCCAACTTATAAGGCTTATGGACAGACACAAGTTCCCCCCTGACCTGACGGGGATCCGCCAAAAGGAGCAGCACGGCCGGGCGGCCCTCCCCCGCCTGCGCCGCCGCTTCTGCCAGGCCTGGCACGGTCTGCCAAAGGCCCAGAAATGCGTCGTCATCGTCGCCCTGCTGGAATTCTTCTGGATTGCCGCCCTGCAGTTCCAGGTCTATGAACTGGCGGACACCGTATCCACCCAGCGCGTCCGCATGGCACAGCTGGAAAAGCAGGCCAAGAAACAAAATAATATGTTATATTCCGCCTCGCAGACACTGGACGATATCGAAAAGAAATGGCACCGCCTCAATTTCCGCGTCCTCGAAAACACCTGGTGCATCGAAGAACCAGAAAAAGACCCGGACTCCTTATGAGTCCGGGTCTTTTTTTACACTCTTCTTTAATTTTCGATGATTTTCAGGAAGGCTTCCGGTTCCGGCAGGGACCGCAGTATCTTCCAGGGCGCGCACTGGGCCAGTTCCTCATAGGAATAGCGGCCGGTGGCCACACTGATCGTGCGGGCGCCGATGGCTTTGCCGCACTGGATGTCGTAAGGCGTGTCGCCGATGACATAAGCCATCTCGATGGCATCACCCCAGGCTTCCTTGGCGATGGCCAGGGCATTGCGGGCCAGATCATCGCGATAGTAATAATTGAAGGCGAACCCAGAATGAGAGAAATCGAAGTACTGGGACAGGCCGAAGACGTCCATCTTCATGCGGGCGCCGATGGCGCTGTTGCCGGTCAGGAGGAGCTGCCTGTAATCCTTTCGCTGTTGGAAGAAAGCCAGGTTCTCTTCTACGTGGGGCAGGACGACGCCTTCTCCGGCCTTGCGCTTTAGCCATTTCAGGAGCTTCTTTTCATAGCCCCGGCAAAAGGCATGGACTTCATCGTCTGTCGGCATGATGCCTGTAGCTTTATACAAGAGCTGCTGGCAGATGAAATTATCCGTCCGGCCGCCGGCGGCGATTTTCGGCACGGGCACGTCGGCGCCCTTGAGGTCATGGAAGACTTCTTCAATGGCGTACAGACCGGCCCGGCCCGTATTCAATAGGGTTCCGTCAATGTCCCAGTATAGTAATTTCACAGTATTCACTCCATCTTCGGGCACGCACTTTGGTCATTACTGTTTGGATACGATGTCCTTCGTATCGCGGGCGATCATGATTTCTTCGTTCGTCGGGATGACGTACATCTTGACCGTCGAATCATCCGTGCTGATGAGGGCATCTTTGCCGCGGACGTTGTTGCGCTGCGGGTCGAGTTTGGCACCGAGGTATTCCAGGCCTTCAGCGATGGCTGCACGGTCTTCGATGCCGTTTTCGCCGACGCCAGCCGTAAAGGTGATGACGTCTACGCCGCCCATAGCAGCTGCGAAAGCGCCGATTTCCTTGCGGACCTGATAGTGGAACATGTCGAGGGCGAGCTGAGCGCGTTCGTTGCCTTCAGCAGCAGCCTGGCCGAGGTCGCGGAAGTCGCTGGAAACGCCGGAAATGCCGAGGACGCCGGATTTCTTATTCATGAGCGTATCCATTTCTTTCGTCGAAAGGTTGTGGTTGTCCATGACGTTGAGGACGATAGCCGGGTCGATATCGCCGCAGCGGGTGCCCATGAGGACGCCGGCGAGCGGTGTGAAGCCCATGGTCGTGTCGACGCATTTGCCATATTTGATGGCAGCCAGGGAAGAACCGTTGCCGAGGTGGCAGTTGATGATGCGCAGTTTTTCAACGGGTACGCCCATGACTTTAGCGACTTCGCCAGCTACATAGCGATGGCTCGTGCCGTGGAAGCCATAACGGCGGATGTGGTCTTCTTTGTAGAGTTCATACGGGAGGCCATACATGAAGGCTTTCGCCGGCATGGTCTGATGGAAAGCCGTATCGAAGACGCCGACCTGAGGAACGCCGGGCATGATGGCTTTGCAGGCGTTGATGCCGATGATGTTAGGCGGATTGTGGAGCGGAGCCATAGCCGAGCATTTTTCCAAGGCTTTCATGACTTCATCCGTAATGAGCGTGGAAGCAGCGAATTCTTCGCCGCCATGGACGACGCGGTGGCCGACAGCGTCGATGGCATCCATGGATTTGATGACGCCGCATTCAGCGTCGGTGAGGATGTCGAGGACGAGTTTGACAGCGACTTGATGATCCGGGATGGACTGTTTGATTTCTTTCTTCTGGCCATTCCATTTGTGGGTCAGCTGCGAATCGGAAAGGCCGATTTTTTCGACCAAACCTTTTGCCATTACTTCTTCATTGTCCATGTTGATGAGCTGGTACTTCAAGGACGAGCTGCCGCAGTTTACAACCAATACGATCATGAAAATTTACCCTCTTTCATTTGTCTTAGAATTATTTGAGCTGGCCAAATACGTGGTCAACTACTTCTTTAGCCAGGGCATCGCCATCTTTGTACATGTACATGACGTGCCATATCTGGCCATTATCTTCAAAGAAGAGACTCCGCACGATGAGTTTGGCCGGCTGGCCGTTGAGCGGTTCCGTATAGGAAGCGTCGACAACGGTGGTCTTGCGGCCGCTTTCTTCCGCGTCGGTGACCTTCGTTTGCAGATCAGAAACATCCGGTGTCTGTTTCAGCATGGCAACATATTCTTCTGCCATGGCTACAGGCGTCGTTTCGCCAGCCGTTTCGGAGACAGCGACGACATTGATGTGCTTATCGTTGTTGATGTACATCATGCCTTCCCCATTCTGGCGGCTTACATGGGCCAGGTCGAACGGTGTCATGACATAGACTTCCGAATTCCCGGCTTTGAGCTGGACATACCCGAAGCTGTATTCTTCGAGCATCGTCATGTTGCCGCATCCGGACAACAATACGACAGCTGCGGTCATGGCCGCAACTGCTAATAATTTCAATCCTTTCATGCAATCACCTATTTATGCTTTCTACAGACTAGGTTCATTATAGCATAAAAGATTTATAGCGTCACCTAAAAAAAGCGACGAATTGCAAATACTTTCGCCTCTCCCTTGGCAGGAATGAGTATACACCATTGACGTTTCCCGGCCTGCCCCGTATACTTATAACCATTAGCACGATTTTATTTAAAACATATAATATAATTCTCGTCAGGCTATACTTTTTCGAGATTTTGTGAAATTTTGAACATACAGGAGGCTCTATGGAATCCCTTGCCATCATCGCCGAATTCAACCCGTTCCACACGGGGCACGCCCGTTTAATCCGCCAGGTCCGCCAGGCAGCCGGCCCGGAAGCGGCCATCGTCATCATCATGAGCGGCGCCTTCGTCCAGCGCGGCGAACCGGCTTTTTTCGATAAATGGCACCGCGCGGCCTGGGCCATCGACGGCGGTGCCGATGTGGTCATCGAACTCCCTGCCGTCTATGCCCTGTCCAGCGCGGCCGGTTTCGCTCAAGGCGGCGTCACCTTAGCCGCCCGACTGGGCTGCCAGGCCCTGGCCTGCGGCGTCGAAGGCGGGACGGCGGCTGACTTTCTCTCCCTGGCCCGCCGCGCCGAGGGACTGACAGCCTGCCTGAAGGCAGCAAAAAAATCCTCAGCCGGACAGCAGCTGACTGACGCACTCATGGCCGCGGCCCCTGACGAAGCCCGGCTGCTGCAGCAGCCCAATGCCCTGCTGGCCTTTGAATATGCCCGGGCCATGTTGAAACAGGAACAGCCCTTGGCCTTTCTTCCCCTGCCCCGCCAGGGCCGGCACGGCGATACCGGCCTCGGTGCCGCCTTTGCCAGCGCCTCGGCCCTGCGCCAGGCCATGCGCTGCAGCGGGACAGCCGCCGCCTGCCGGCCTTATCTCACAGCGGCCAGCCTGGCTGGTGCCGAAGACCAGCTGGCCCAGGGCGCCTTCACCGATTACGGCCGCTACGGAGATTTCGTCGCCAGCCAGAACCGCCTGCTGACACCGGACCAGCTGCGCAGTCTGCCGGCCTTTACGGAAGGATTGGAAAACCGCTGGCACCGCGCCTTTATGGAAAGCGGCAGTTACGACCAGGCCCTCAGGAGCATCAAGACGCGGCGCTATGCCTACAGCCGCCTCTGCCGCATGGGCGCCTATACGCTCTTGCAGCCTTCGCGGGACCTCATGGACTGCTCCTATGAGGCAGGGCCGCAATATGCCCGTCTCCTGGCCCTCAACGGGCACGGCGCGGCCTTCCTGAAAGGGGCCAAGGGACAACTCCCGGTGGTCACCAAAGTGCGTTCCGACGCTCCCGGCCTTTCTCCCCTGGGACAGGAACAGCTGAAACTGGACCTCAAGGCCAGCGACATCCAGTCCTTTTGTTTTTCTAAAGAGGACCAGCGGAAAGGCCACCAGGATTACTACCACTCGCCTCTTTTCTTATCTATCAAAAAATAAGATTACTTTTACAATTGTTTTGCAGCCTAAAATCTGTTATGATATGTATTGTATTTTTAAAATTATAAGGAGGTTTTCCGTGTGTCTTTAAATCTTAATATTTATCAGACCCTGGCTGCGGCCATCGTCGTCTACTACATCGGCGTCTTCCTACGCGTCAAGATCAGTGTCCTGCGCAAGTATTGTATCCCTGCCCCCGTCGTCGGCGGCATCTTATTCGCTATCATGAATTGCATCTTATATACGCAGGGCATCTGGAAATACGAACAGGATACGATCATGCAGAACATCTGCATGATGCTCTTCTTCACCAGCGTCGGCTATACGGCCAGCATCAGCCTCATCAAGCGCGGCGGCATCATGGTCCTGAAAATGGCCATTGTCACTACAATTCTGATCATCTGTCAGAACATCATCGGCTCCGGCCTGGCCATGGCCTTTAACCTGAGCCCGCTCCTGGGCCTGGCAACGGGGTCCATCCCCATGGTCGGCGGCCACGGTACGGCAGCGGCTTTCGGCCCGCTCCTGGAAAGCATCGGCCTCGACGGCGGCGCGACCATTGCCGTCGCAGCAGCTACGTTCGGCCTCGTCGCCGGCGGTGTCATCGGCGGCCCGATTGGTGAAGAACTGGTCCACAAATTCCACCTCGTCAGCTCGGCCGAATCGGAACGCTTCGACCCGTCTTTCAATGCCGGCACCGTTTCGACGCTCAAAGCCGTCGCCGGCAATAAAGAACGCGCAGAAAACGCCATTAAGATTGAAAATAAAATCGGCCAGACCATCGACAACTACCGTTTCATGAACGCCATGGCCCACCTCTTCCTGGCCATGGGCCTGGGCACCCTGGTCAGCGGCTTCTTCAGCAGCATCGGCCTGGTCTTCCCGGGCTATATCGGCTCCATGATCGTCGCCGCCATCATCCGCAACATCGCCGACTTCACGCACGCCTACAAAATCTACCAGCGCGAAAGCGAAGTCCTGGGCAACCTGAGCCTGACCGTCTTTTTGACCTGCGTCCTCATGAGCCTCAAGCTCTGGCAGCTCGCCGACCTGGCCATCCCCCTGGTCGTCATGCTCCTCAGCCAGGCCCTGTTCATGGCCATCTTTGCTTACTTCATCGTCTTCCGCGCCATGGGCAAGGACTACGAAGCAGCCGTCATGACCAGTGGCGTCTGCGGCTTCGGCCTGGGCGCTACGCCGAACGCCATCGCCAACATGACAGCCATGACCGAACTCTTCGGCCCGGCACCGACGGCCTTCTTCGTCATCCCCCTCATCGGCTCGCTCATCATCGACCCAGTCAACGCATCGATCATCACCGTGTTCATCAACATATTCCACTAGGGGTTAGGGGTTAGTAGCTAGCGGTTAGCAGTTAGGGGTTAGCAGTTTGTGGCTCGTGGCTAGTGGCTAGTGGCTCGTGGCTAGTGGCTAGTGGCTCGTGGCTAGTGGCTCGTGGCTCGTGGTTCGTGGTTCGTGGCTCGTGGCTCGCGGCCCCTACGGCAGCCCGGCTCTCCTGCTAGGAGAGCTGTCAGCGCAGCTGACTGAGAGGTTAATCGATAATTTGCCACCTACGAACTGCAGTATCAGTTTGCGGAATTCCCACAAGCGGGCCGCCTTAACAGGACGGCCCCTACGGCGTCCGGCTCTCCTGCTAGGAGAGCTGTCAGCGCAGCTGACTGAGAGGTTAATCGGCGATCTGCCGCCTACGAACTGTCAGTTTGCGGAATTCCCGCAAGCGGGCCGCCCTTTGGGACGGCCCCTACGGCACCACCTTTCGGAATTCCCACAAGCGGGCCGCCCTTTGGGACGGCCCCTACGGCAAAAGGTCCTGTCGTCTAACGACAGGACCTTTTGCTGGAGGAACGTCCCTTCCGGTCACACACCGGGAGGGGCTTTTCTGTATGGAATTTTATTTTGCCATCAGGCTGGCTACTTTATTGGCAAAGGCGACGGGGTCGTCGGGCATGATGCCTTCCAGGAGCAGGGCCTGATCGTAGAGCAGGTTGCAGTAGTCCTTGAAGGACTGGCTGTCTTTGCCCTGGTCGTGGACGGCCGTCAGTTTGCTGAACAGTTCATGCTGCGGGTTGATTTCCAGGATGCGGCGGGCCTTGAGCATGGGGTTGTTGGCAGCGGCAAAGGCCTGTTCCATGGCCAGCGACGGGCCGGCAGCGTCGGCGACGAGGCAGACGGCACCGCTCTTCAAGCGGTTGGACAAGCGGACATCGGCGACTTTATCGCCCAGGAATTCTTTCATGTCCTTCAAGAGGCCTTCATTATCCTTGGCCAGTTCTTCGTTCTTCTTCTTTTCTTCCTTGAAGGCGTCGTCTTCCAGGTCCAGGTCGCCGCGGCTGATGGAGTGGAAGCGGTGGCCTTCGTATTCGCCGATGGCTTCGACGGCGAATTCATCGACCGGGTCGGTCATGTAGAGGACTTCGATGCCGCGGTCGCGGAGCATTTCCATCTGCGGCAGGCCTTCGATGGCTTCTTTATCCTTGCCCGTTGCGTAGTAAATCTTCTGCTGGCCGTCTTTCATTCGGTCGACGTATTCTTTGATGGTGCACAGTTTGCCATCTTTCGACGACATGAAGAGCAGCAGGTCCTTCAATTTTTCGACGTTGTTTTCACCGGTCATCATGCCGCTGTAAACGCCGATTTTCAGGGATTTGCCGTATTCAGCCCAGAATTTTTCGTATTTTTCACGGTCCTTTTCCAGGTTGCGCTTCAACGTCTTGAGGATGGTCTTTTCCAGGTTACGGCCGATGAGGCTCAATTCGCGGCTCTTCTGCAACAGTTCACGGGAAATGTTCAACGACAGGTCCGGCGAATCGACGAGGCCTTTGACGAAGCGCAGGTAATCCGGCAGGAGGTCCTTGCATTTATCCATGATGAAGACGTGGCGCGAATAGAGCTGGATGCCCGGTTCATAATCGGCATAGTAGAGGTTGAACGGAGCCTTGCCCGGGATGAAGAGCAGTGCCGTGTAATCGACGGCCCCTTCGACGCGGTTGTGGAAGATTTCCATCGGTTCTTCCCATTCGTAGAACTGATGCTGGAAGAATTCCTTATATTCTTCCGGTTTGATGTCCGATTTATTGCGCGTCCACAAAGGCTGCATGGAGTTCAGCGTCCGCGTTTCCGTATGTTCTTCTTCCGGTGCGTCTTCGATGACCTTGCCGTCGGCGTCCTTCGGTTTTTCCTTGGTCGTGAAGTCCATGGTGATCGGGTAGCGGATATAGTCGGAATACTTCTTGACCAGGCTCTGGAGGGTCATCTTGTCGGTATAGTTTTCTTCACTGTCGTCGCCGTAGAAGTCCTTGCCCAGGCTGAGGATGATCGTCGTGCCGTGTTTCGGTTTCTGACATTCTTCCAGGCTGTATTCGCCGTCACCAGTGGATTCCCATTTATAAGCCTGTTCTTCGCCGGCCTTGCGGGTGACGACCGTGACTTTATCGGCGACCATGAAGGCCGAATAGAAACCGACACCGAACTGACCGATGAGGTCCTTATCCGTGCTGTCGGCATCCTGGGATTCTTTCAATTTTTCCAGGAAGGCCTTGGTGCCGGACTGGGCGATAGTACCGAGGTTTTCCATCAAATCCTGTTTATTCATGCCCAAGCCGTTATCGGAGATGGTCAGCGTGTGAGCATCGGCATCAGGCGTCAAATGGATTTCAAAGGCCGTATCGCCTTCGAGGAGGTCGCCATTGGTCAGGGACTGGTAATGCAGCTTGTCGATGGCATCGGATGCATTGGAAATCAGTTCGCGCAGGAAGATTTCGTGGTTCGTATAAATAGAATGGACCATCAAGTCCAGTAATTGTTTCGTTTCAGCTTGAAATTCATGGGTTTCTTTCGCCATATTCAAACACTCCTTTGTACGATTCTGCCGTAGTGGCGGATACCTTCAGGTACCCTTACACCAATATCATACAGCAAAAAGTCAAATAGTCAAGTATTTTTTAAGAATTTGACCTTTATCGTGTATCCAGTATGCAATTTGAAATAGTGTACCAGATTGTATTATACTATATTTAGCATATTGGTATGATTAAAAGAGATAAGTATTCACAGGCCGCAGGCCGTTTGTGGGAATCCCATAATCTGCCACCGTCAGCCGCTGATTAACCTCTCAGTCAGCTGCGCTGACAGCTCTCCTAGCAGGAGAGCCGGGCCGCCCT
>OGEP01001340.1_pt1 | contig 27262 bp, 28 predicted proteins | sample 1570721 | NCBI WGS metagenome assembly OGEP01 (sample SAMEA2582131, study PRJEB24529) | metagenome | biome: Human gut stool | place: China | collected 2011 | reverse complement strand
GCGATCCACTACCGGTTTATGGGAAAATAATCTTATTACTATTACTTAAAGGAGATTTTAATCATGAAAACAAACAAAAAATTCCTTACTATTTTAACACTCTGCATAGCTTTATTGCTTACAGCCTGCGGCGCAACGGATGCTGCCGGCACGGACAAAACCAATGAGTCTCTGACGGAAACCGGCACAGTATCCACAGACAGCTCCAACACTGCACTGAATGATCTGTATCAGCAGGAGAACCAGCTTTTTGCAGATCATGAGGCTGTATGGAACAAGGTATTCGGCATGATGAGCAAAAGTAATGCTGATCCCAGCGCAAATTATGCTGATTATCTAGCTGATACCGTCGAAGCAAACAAGGACTCCTTTACAGATGATGAATTGAAAACACTTACGGATGATATTGAAACCATACGGAAAATCGAAGAACAGATCGCAGAACTGGGACAGGGAACTACCACAGCCGATAATACTGCTCCTGGAAACAATTCCGAAGCTGCCTCTCCCTTCCGGAATTTCTCCGGTCAGGATTTTGATGGTAATTCTGTCGATGAAAGCCTGTTTTCCAGCAATGCAGTAACCGTCGTCAATTTCTGGTTTACCGGCTGTAAGCCCTGTGTTGCTGAGTTGTCTAAGCTGAACGAATTAAACAATACGCTCAAAGAAATGGGCGGCGAAGTAATCGGCATCAATACCGAAACCTTCGACGGCAATGAAGCTGCCATAAAAGAAGCTGCATCCGTTCTTGAAAGCCAGGGTGCACAGTACCGCAATCTTTCCATTGACTCTGCTTCCGATGCAGGTAAATATGCCTCTGATATTATGGCATTTCCTACAACAATACTGGTCGATAGAAATGGCAATATTGTAGGAGATCCGATCCTTGGGGGAATTGATAACCAGGATAACTATGACTCTCTGATGCAGCAGATCCAATCGGTAATTGATGCAGACAGTGCAAACCAATAATGCAAAACGCCCCCTAAGATTCCTTCATTCAGCTGTTGACACCGGCAATTCTTTTTGATATTATTTATCAAGAAATGAATATTCCATGAGGGAGTAGTTAGCACGAAGGTGTGATTTGTCAACATTCTGATTATAATTTTAGAGTATAATCTGGCAAATCTTAAATAATGAGACTCATGTATATCTATTAACGGTCTGTGTATAATACACACTGGCAGATAATTGATATACATGAGTCTTTTTTATCTCTGTCGGATACTTATCATCGCACAGCTTTCTGCTGACAACACTATAATGGATCACGCAAAGGAGAAAAACATGGAAAAACTTATTAACAACGCCCCGTTTGCCCTTGTTCTTGTATTCCTTGTAATCGGTTTTATACTGCTTATTAAGGGTGCGGACTTTTTCGTAGAAGGAAGCTCCAGTGTAGCGAAGAGACTGCATGTTCCGTCTATCATTATCGGACTTACCATTGTTGCAATGGGAACATCACTCCCGGAGACAGCGGTCAGTGTATCGGCTTCCCTCGCAGGCAATAATGAACTTGCGGTCAGTAATGTCGTCGGTTCCAATATCTTTAATCTGATGGTCGTGATCGGCGTATGTGCAATGATCGCCACCGTAGAGGTTGCGCGGGAAACTATCAGGAGAGACATCCCCCTTTCCCTGATCTGCGCCAGTCTCTTACTGTTTTTGGGAATTATCGGACTTGGTGATCAGACCAAAATGACACTGGGACATTTCGATGGTGTGATATTCCTGGGGCTTTTTGCCGGATATATCTTCTACATGATCAGAATTGCCTTAAAAGCAAATAAAGAAGGAAAAAAGGTAGCGATTGAGGGCGGTTCCGATGAAGAGATCAAGCTGATCTCCGTGCCGCTCAGCATTCTTTTCATTATCGGCGGTGCTGCTGCGATCGCCTTCGGCGGAGATCTCACCGTCGATGCTGCATCCAGAATCGCAAGTGACCTGGGAATGACGCAGACGCTGATCGGACTTACCATCGTTTCCATCGGTACATCTCTTCCGGAGCTTGTGACTTCCATCGTTGCAGCCAGAAAAAATGAAGTCGATATGGCACTGGGTAATGCCATCGGTTCCAACGTATTTAACATTCTGATGGTACTGGGTATCGCTTCCGCCATCAGCCCCATCAGCATCATTACGGAAAACATCATTGATCTGTGTGTACTGATCGCATTTACTGTGTGTGTATGGATCTTCGCAGGAAGCAAAAAGAAAATCGGAAGAGTTGAAGGCTTCTGTATGGTGGCTCTTTACGCAGTATATGCAGTTTATATCATAATCAGATAAATGAGGGCCGTACAAATGATATTGTTTTTTAAGGTATTTCTCACGGAATTCATCGCAGAGATGGGCGACAAGACACAGCTTATGCTGATCGCCCTTACTTCGAAATACAAATTAAGAGATATTATATTGGGAACCGCTGCCGCAATCCTGGTGCTGAACGGCCTGGCCGTTCTCGCCGGCGGGCTGGTCAGCGAATGCATCCCTGCCTGGCTCATCAAAGTCATTGCTGCACTTGCATTTCTGTATTTTGCTGCATCCACACTTGCAGGCAGCAATGAGGAGGAAGAGGAAGGCAGCGGCAGATCTAAGATCCGGTTCGCACCGCTTGCGGTTTTCTGTACTTTTTTCGTAGCCGAGCTTGGAGACAAGACGCAGCTTACCGCCATCACCTTTGGTGCCAATGAAGGTATGAGTTCTGCACTGATCGTATGGCTCGGCTGTTCTCTGGGACTGTTTTTAGCAGACATCCTGGGAATGCTTTTAGGCTATCTGTTAAAGAGCAAGACACCGGAAGGGCTGCTCAATACTCTCGCATTCGCTATCTTCTCTGTATTCGGTGTCTTCACACTGTATCAGGGACTGAAGCTCATCAATACTGATATCCGTTCCATACCGGTACTGCCGATACTGATCGTCGCAACGATTGCTTTTGCCGGTATCTGTGTGTACCTGTTTTTAAAGAGAGAGAAAAAGGCAAAAGCAGCAAACTAAAAACGAACCCCATTCTGTTTTCACGGAATGGGGTTTATTTATCTATTCCGTTCGGAACTCAAAAGAAAAATAGTACACATAATCATCCATTTCAAGGGCATCCAGCTGGTCGTTCACAATATAACTAAAATCAAAAGTTCTCGCTTCGTCATTATCATAGATCAGCGCAAGAAGCGGCTGCTGTTCATCATAGACAATATCTGTTTTCTCCTGAATTTCCGTTGCAGCTCTTCCATATCCATAGTGCTCTCCTTCCGGAACATCCTCCAGGATTGGGATTAGCATATCTCCCTGCGATTCATCATCTGCAATAATAATTTTCACGGTACGATCCTTAAACTGCGGTACAATAATAATCGTTCCATTCTGCGGTGAATCCATTCCTTCATACGAAAGCCCTGCCCTTTGTCTGTCTACCAGCTTTCCTTCCCGGTATTGCCAAATATGAATATATAGAGTTTTAAATTCATTCGTTGCCGTGTATTTATACATAAAGGCACCGTCTACGCCTGACAGCATTTCCGCCGTTTTCATTTCAATACTGTCCTTGTCCACCGGAACGATAAAGTTCTGTGGCATATTTTTCCGGAATATCATGATTCCGACCGTCAAAACAACAATCGCCGCCGTGACAAGCAGAATATCTATAATGTATTTCAATCGTTTTTGCTTCTGCTTACTGTCCGTTGCCAGCCCGATAATATTTTCTTCCGATTTTTTGGCAATATTTTCCCGGACAATATCTTCTCCTGCCAGGAATTCATTGATGCTGATACCGAGGATCTGGCAGAGTTCCGAATAGACGGATACATCCGGCAGACACACGCCCCGCTCCCACTTGGATACGGATTTGTCACTCATACCCAGTTTTTCGGCGAGCTGCTTCTGCGTCATACCTAAGTCTTTTCTTTTGCCTGCAATATATTTTCCTATCTTGACGAGATCCATGTGCTTACCTCCTGTGTCTGAGATCATACTATTCTCTTTTCAGAAATAAGTACACCTCCCGGAAGTAGAATCCCGGTATCTACTGTGTTTTCCATTGTATACTCTTCTATTACACCTATTTCTGTTCCAACAATTTCTTCCAGTCATCCGGAAAACCCATCGTTTTCACATCTACTTTTTCATATTTATCTATTAGCAATTCTATTTGATCTACATAAAGATTCCAATGCTTGTCATTCTTTAAAATCTGTTTCATACACAATAATACACCAAACATTCTATTGTTTCCTATACCGGCTTGTGTATATTCTTTGTAAAGAATAGGCGTCTTTGAAAGTTTTGCATTATACAACCTCCCATAATGCGCACAAACATTGCGAACATAAGAAATGCTCTCCAACCAACTTTCCAGATATGTATATCCAATTCCAAAACTCTTGGCAACTGCCTTTTTGTCAGCATTTTTCATGTTTTTGTAAAATTTTGAAAGAGTGCCAAAACTAAATACCTCCACCAACGCATATATAGGCAAATTTCCACCTGCATAATTAGTTTTGAAATTTCTCACAAACGGCGCCTTTGAGTTTCTCCGAACCTCCTCTTCGATATCAGCCATAAATGCCCGATGATATTCTTCGTCCACAAAATTTTGGGGTTCCATATATCCAAGAACTCCATAAACTTCCGCAAAATAATTTGCAATTCTGCATCTGACATTTACTTCTATTTTTTCTATCTCAGCAAATGTCACTTGTCTGAAATTAGCATTGAACAGATATAACTCTACAATCTGCTCAAATGTTACGCCTTCTTCATATTTCCCATTTTTAGGTTTAAATCCTAAACTATACGCCTTAATTAATCGGAAATAGGATATGTCATTTAATATCTTCTTGGCATATTCCTCATTCTCAATAATTAAGCCAAGTGATTTCAAGTTTTCTATTTGTTCGTCTATTGTCATCGGTAATGGATGTTGCTTTAGTTCCCCCATATATTTTCCCCCTTAAAATTAAAAGACCCAACGTGGTCCGCATCGTTGAGAGGCGTGTTGGGTTCTGTTATTTTTAGTATATTCTATATGTTGTAAAAATACAATGATTATTTCAAATTACTTAAACTTTTTCTTATACCCGCAGTCGCAATAAGATCCGCCGGAAGCCAGGGTGTATTCCCTGACAAAATTGGTGACACCGCCCGCCTCGCTCATGGTGTAGTCAAACTGGCACATGGCAGGGATCAGCTCAGTAAGTCCCAGTTCCTTCATAAGGGTACAGATTCCGCCTTGCTGTGCTTGTGTCTCTTGCGCACTTCTCTGGCGTGATCTCTGCGGGCAGCGATAGCTTCTGCCTCTTCCTTAGGGATCAGCTTTGTGGTCTTGACAATGTATACTCCACCGTCGTAAGCCTTGCGTACACGGATCTTGCCCTTGAGGTAGCCGTGCTTCTCGCAATAAGCCACGCAGTAATAATGCCTGCCGTTGGCGCTGAACCATTTGATCTTCTTGCGCAGATTACGATGGCAGAGATAGCATTTGCTGGACACGACTTCCTTATCTGCGAAGGCCTCTGTCTTATCCTTAAATTCCCTGGAAATATATTTTACATAGGTATCAAACTGCGCTTTGACTTCGTTCCTGCGGTCCTTCGGAGGACAGAAGGTATCGTAGGACAGGTTCACCACTACCTCCGGGTGCTCCTCCAGAATCCGGATCAGGATCTTTGCCGTATAGTAGGCATCACTGAACGCCCGGTGAAAGGGAATGTCCTTCTCAATGTGCAGGTAATCAATGGCATATTCCAGATTTCTGCGAATCTTGCGCTCCTCATAGGCAATAGCGAACAGCTTCTGCACATCCAGATAAGGCAGCGGTCCCGGTGCCAGCAGCGGCATCTCATAATATGCCATGTTCCGCTGTAACTCCGTCAGATCTAACGTGCCCCAGGTACAGAACAGATGCTCCTCCTGTCCGCACCATCTGACAAAATCTCCTCCGACCTCCGGGAACGGTCTCCCACGTTCCAGCTCCTGCATCTGTATATGGATCAGTTTGCTGGTGATCTTATGCATCTCATGGTAGACCTGCGGCTTGATCAGTTCATTGAATTCGCTGACCATAACACGTTCATTATTCAGTTTGATGGCACCGATCTCTATGATTTCAAAAGGCAGCTTCTCCACAGCATCCTCTTTGCCGGTGTTACTCTGATTCCATTCCAGATCCAGAACGATATATTCCATACGTTCCTCCATATTTTGTAACTATTGTGTTATAAATATTTTACAGTCTTGGCAGTGCAATATCCAATACCTCTTCATGCCAGCAATGGTCTCCCTCTCTGACATCGTGAATCGGATATTCTTCTTTTCCGTACAGGCTGTAAGCCTTCCGCACAATATCTAATTGCTCCGTTACGTTCACCAGTCCTCTGGGACCGTTCAGATGGTCATCCCGGCAGGACTGGACTGCCAGCGGTCTCGGCGCAATGAGAGATGCCATATCGCCCATATCAAAGTGTTCCCACAGATGGGGAACATAATTACAGCTGCAATTACCGTTGAGTAATAACAACGCGTCACGATATCCATAGAGATATCCGCTGATGATACATTTTTTCACACGGTCATCCAAAGCAGAGATCCACAGCGTCTGCATACCACCGCCGGAAAATCCCATAACTCCCAAGTCCTCAGTATCCCATTCGCCACGTTCATATACATAATCGATCAGCCGGGAAGCGTCCCAGGTGCACATACCTGCCACGGTCTCTCCCAAAGGCTCCGCCATATGTGCCAGATGAAAACAGGTACTGGTCAGGAAGGATTTCTCATCTGTTCCTTTCTGCAATGCCTCATCCCTGCGCTCTCCGAAACCTCTGCAGTCCGGACAGATTGCCACATAACCACGCTTCGCCAGCTGCATACCGTAATCATAATGGTAGAATTCAATCATCCGTTTTACCGCGGGTATATCATCACGGCCTGCCACGCTGAATTTGCCTGCGCCCTGATGCCCCGGAAGGGCAAGAAAACATTTCTGCTTCCCTTCGTCCTGCTTCGGCGGGATCAGGATATACATAGGCATATATACTTCCGGCTCTACCTGAATGATCACTTTTTCCCGACGGATGCCGTTTTCCAGCTCCACGACTTCTTCCACGCGTGGGTCCAGATCACAGGTTTCCATGTATTTCCATCCCAGGAGATCTTTTAATGTCTCTCTGGAACTCTCCTTCCAGTCTTCCCATTCCTCTCTGGTGGATCCGGTGAAAGCATCCTGCCTTGCATATTTATCGAATTTGTTCTGCATTCCCTTCAGACTTCCGTAGAAGTGAGGGATCTGAATGATCGTATCTGCCTGTTCCATGACTGCTCCTTGCGTTTTCATTTTCTCTTATTGCTATTCTTACCATTCTCTGCCCTGTGCGTGCAGTCCGTCTTCCACATCTCCTGCAAAAAGACTCTCCAGCCAGGTGTGTGCCAGCCGGATCCATGAGGTGCATTCCTCCTGTACGGCTCTGCCATCGTTGGTCTCTGTCAGCTTATTCGCCAGTGCCAGCCCGTGGGCACCCTTTTCATACATATGGAATTCTGTGGGCACTCCCACTCTGCGAAGAGCGCTGACGAACAGCAGGGAATTTTCCACCGGTACCGACTGATCCGCAAAGGTATGCCAGATGAAGGTCTTAGGCACTTTACCCGTAACCTGTTTCTCCAGGGACAGCTTCTCTCCCAGCTCTTCCTGTCTGCTGCCTAACAGATTCTCAAAAGATCCTCTATGGGCAAACTCTCCGGAAGTGATGACCGGATAGCATAACAGCAGTCCATCCGGACGCAGCAGCTCATGCTCGGAAGCGGAAAGTCCCTGGCTCTCTGCCAGGAAATCTTCATCCCAGAATACACCAAGGCTGGCTGCCAGGTGTCCTCCCGCAGAGCAGCCTTCCACCACAATCTTGTGGGGATCAATGTGCCACTCTTTCGCGTGCTCGCGCAGGAACTTGATGCTGTAAGCCAGTTCCTTTAAGGAAGTAGGATATTCCGCAGGGGCGCAGGAATAACGCAGCACTGCCGCATGATATCCCATCGCCAGGAATTTCAGTGCCATGGGTTCCGCCTCTCTGTCGGAGGTTCTGGTATAGCCGCCTCCCGGGCACAGCAGGATCAGAGGTCTGACGTTAATTGCCAGGGCATCGGAATCCTCCTGAATATAGGTAACTAAATGTGCTCCCGGCAGGGAACCCTCCTGATGCAGTTCAAATGTATGATAGATCATCTTTTTCCTCATTTCCGAGCATTATCTTTGAAAAAGAAAGCGCAGACCATGTAGCAATACTACCGGCCTGCGTCCTCGTCTGCCTTATTAATGATGTCGGGGTCAAAAGCCCCCGACTTTGATGCCTGCGGATTGCATTCACTCCGAATAGTTATATATATCTTAGTATGCTCTTCCCCAGTATACCATCTTTTTCGCAGGTTTTCCACAACATACGCAAGTATCTGCGATCTGTTCCTGTTCAAAGGGCATGCAGCGGCTGGTAACAGCAAGCTTTTCCTTAATTTTGTCTTCACATTCCTGACATCCGCACCACATAGCCTTGACAAATCCGGACTTCTCATTGAATATCTGCTCGAACTCTTCCATATTGTGTGCTACGTAGGTATGGCTGTCGCGATGTGCTCTTGCTCTCTCCAGCATTTCCTTCTGCATGGTCTCCAGGATCTCGGCTGCCTTGGTCTCCAGATCCTCCAGCGCCACCTCGGTCTTCTCCCTGGTATCGCGACGACAGATCACGCACTTGCCTGCCTCGATATCCTTGGGACCTATCTCCACACGGATCGGATAACCTCTCATCTCAGCCTCTGCAAACTTGAAGCCGGGGGTCTTGTCGCTGTCATCTACCTTAACACGGAAATCCTTTGCCAGGCGGTCTCTCAGCTCATAAGCCTTGTCAAGAACGCCCTCCTTTTTCTGCATAACAGGCACAATGCAGATCTGGATGGGTGCCACACGGGGAGGGATCACCAGACCTTCGTTATCACCGTGTACCATGATCAGTGCACCGATCAGACGGGTGGTCATACCCCAGGAGGTCTGATGTACATATTTTAAAGTATTGTCCTTGTCTGCGAACTGGATGCCGAAAGCCTTGGCAAAGCCGTCACCGAAATTATGGCTGGTACCGGACTGCAGAGCCTTACCATCATGCATCAGTGCTTCTACCGTATAGGTTGCAACTGCACCTGCGAATTTCTCCTTCTCGGTCTTCTGTCCCTTAATCGCGGGGATAGCCAGAACCTCCTCCAGGAACTTCGCATATACATTCAGCATCTGCAGAGTTCTCTCCTGAGATTCTTCTGCGGTAGCATGTGCGGTATGTCCTTCCTGCCACAAGAACTCTCTGGAACGCAGGAAAGGTCTGGTCTCCTTCTCCCAACGTACCACGGAACACCACTGATTGTATACCTTAGGCAGGTCTCTGTAAGAATGGATGTCATTCTTATAGAAATCACAGAACAGCGTCTCGGAAGTAGGTCTGACACAAAGTCTCTCGGGAAGCTCGTTCAATCCTCCCTGAGTAACCCATGCTACTTCGGGTGCGAAACCTTCTACATGATCCTTCTCCTTGTCTAACAGGGACTCGGGAATAAACATGGGAAGATATACATTCTGCACTCCGACTGCTTTGAAACGTGCATCCAGTTCCTTCTGGATCAGTTCCCAGATGGCATAGCCTGCGGGCTTGATCACCATACATCCCTTGACACTGGTGTAATCACACAGCTCTGCCTTCTTCACTACATCGGTATACCACTGGGCGAAATCTTCTTCCATGGAAGTGATCGCTTCTACCATTTTCTTGTCTGCCATTTTCTCTCTCCTTTTCTTTTTCTGAAAATAAACTGCTCATACGATCTACGGAAACGAAAAACGCCGGGTCATCGCTCCCGAAAAAGGGACCGATCACTCGGCGGTACCACCCTGATTGATACAAATATGTATCCTGCTCTGTCACCGTTAACGCCGGTTCTACGCTGTGCTTCACCGCTTCCAGGTACATTGCGTCTCGCACAGGACTCCAAGGGAGGTTTCCGATCCTCTGTCATAAGGGGTTCCCAGCCGCACGTCAACGTGTCCTTCCCCTCTCTCTGGGATGCTTTCCGATCGTACTGATCCTTTTCATCGTCATTGTCGTATGCAAGTAATTGTAGTGCATGCTTCCGGGATTTGTCAAGGTCTATCTGCTAATAAGAAGATACCTGCCGGAGCTGCATAAAATAAAAGCAGATAATAACGCACCAGGGATATGGGGCCCAGAAAGACCGTAAGGCACAGTGCCAGAACCAGCAGCCAGCTGTTCCATATCTCTGCCCTCCGCCGCCGGATGCCGTAGAAAAACAGGATCACTGCCAGCCAGAAATAGGTGCCGATTGCAAACAACGCACGGATCACCGGAATTTTCTGGTAATAATATTCCAGCGATATCTTACGATAAAATTCTGTCAGCCGGGAACTGATCGTCTTCATTTCCAGTACATTTCTTCCCTCGAAATCAAAGTAATAAATATCACCGTCCGGATCATCCACAACCGATGTCCCCGGATACCAGGCCTGATACGTATTATCCAAAAAGGCTCTCAGATAACATCCCGGATACTGCCATCCTTTTCGGAACCATAGTCTCAGATACTCCAACTTATTTTGAAGAAGTTCTTCATTATTCACATAATTTTTGATCCGGTCTGCCAGAAACGGATTATATTGTGACCACTGTTCTCTGTCCATGATCTGATCCAGCAGCTGCAATTCCTCACTGTCAAACGCCGCTTCTCCCTTATCTGTATATACTCTTGCAATCTGCTGGAGCGGTACACACAGAGCCTCTACCGCGGAACCTTTTTCCGCATGGAGCAGAGTTTCCATTCCCACAGACAATAGCATGGTCAGCAGAATCGTTCCCGCAAACAGTGAAATGATCTTTCTTTTCTGCTTTTTACAGAAAACCGCACACAACACCAGATAAAGAAAAACCGCATAAATTACATTTTTCCGATACAGCGCTCCCACGATCAGGCTGCACGATAATGCTGCGATTTTCTCTTTCTTCCGAAAAAATCCCTCCGTATTCTCATACAATTCATACAACAGGTGAAATGCAATAAAAAGTGCCAGAGAGCATACCACATCCTTGGTCGTACTGACGGAAAACAAGGCAATCGTCGGCAGAAAAGCATAAAAACAAAATCCGACTCCCAACAGCCATTTTCTATTCAATCGCCGATACCAGAAATCCAGACTGTAGGAAAAGGCCGCCGCACAAAGTATCATCTGGAAGCAGGAGTGCAGAAATACTGCCTTCTCCATCGTCCCGAATATCCGGTATCCTAATGTGATAACGCCTCCCATGACCAACGTGCTGAGTAACGAATGGTGTGTATTATACGGCACCTCCGGATACATCACCTGAGGCACCTGCCCATAAATATCATAATTATAAAATCCGGGATCATTGGAAAGGAGCACCGGCAGCCAGGCTATCAACAATCCTGCAAAAATCAAAAATATTCTCTTTCCGATACCTTTCCCGATACCGTCCTCCTGAACTGCCTTGTCTCTCCCTGCATGCACAAACAGCCATCGCAGCATCTGTCCAAAAAGTAATGTCTCTGCTATCCACCACAAAATCCAGCCTGCCATAGGGACCTGTTCCAGCCACGACTGCATCGTTCTATGTACGGAAGTATGGTATTCTATACTGATCCGGCATCCCACTGTCTGACAGGCTGCCAGTAATATCGCCGGTATTCCTACAGCAAATCTGTCAGTCCAATCCAAGTCTCTCCCTGATGCTGTCCGCTGCAATATTCCAGTCACCCATTTCTTCATATGCGGCATCCATCTTCTCCTTTTCTCTGGCAGCTCGCTCCGTATCTCCGGTCTGAAGAAATGCCTTATACATGGACGCCGCCTCAAAATATCTCGCCACACCATAGCATTCCTTTTTCGTTCCGGACAGCAAGCCGCCGTACACCATGTCCTCGTGATAATTTACTAACAGGTAGGCATAATTTTCATTTTGCACATTATTCTCCATCCAGTTGGTCTTCGCAGGACGGGAAAAGGCGTCGTTTAATTGCCGGAACATATGAATGGTTCCCCAAAACAATACCAGACACAGGGCTATGATCACCAGATTCATCACAAGCAGCGCGCCTCTCTGCTTCTGTACCTGTTTCAGCTTACTCTTCAGATTTACCATAACCCATCACCTCACCTTTTTCTTCCAAAAATAAGATTTTTTGTGCATTTGACATCGTACCAAAATTCTCTGCCTCTTCCGGTGTCATGTCAAAATAGGTCTGCAGCAGTGCCTTCACATTCTCTTCCATCCGGAGAATGGCTTCCTTCTGCTCCTCCGGCAGTTCCCGATATTGTTTTGCCCTATAATCATTATCTACAGGATGCAGAATCCTTTCCAGCTGCTCGTAATAATCCGAAATATCTTCATACAGGCCGGGAAGTATGGATACATTGCCGGAGTTGATAGTAACTGCCTTCATCAGACTTTCATAAAAGTAACGATACGCTCCGCTGGCTTCCATGAGTAGCTGATATTTTTCATAACTATTATTACTGCTATAAGGCCGGATGTAATGCCTGTCGCAAAAAGCTGATAAACCTATGTAATCCTCATCTTCCAGATATTGTTCCATTTGTTTCATATAGCTGCTCTGCCGGATCCCTGCATCAAACTGCAGCAAGCCTCTGTGAATGCTCCAGCTACGGGCAGATACTACAAACACCACCACACACAGGATCACCAGCACTGTGATGATTATCATATGTGACATGATCTCCGTATTTTTCTCCGCCACTTCATAGACATCGCTTTTGGTATCCTCAAAGTTGCTCTTGTAATGCTCCATGTCTTTGACATGCTGTGCGGCTTCTTCATTCGGTCTTCCGCAATGCGGACAATATGCCTGCTCCAGTGTCAGGTTACCCCCACAATATTTACATTTCATCATTGCTTTTATGATCCTTTCCTATTCGTTATGCTTCGTAATGTATTCTTTGCAATCCTCATATCTGGGATAACCGTAATTATTTCGCAGACTATCCTCGAATTTTTTCTCTTCTTCTGCGGTAAACGTATAACGGTCTGCCAGACTGTTCAGGGTTGCTTCCACATAAGGACGGATATACTCTTTGTCTTCCTCCGACATTCCTCTACTGTATTCCAGTCCCCGCAGGATCCAGTAATCATCCAAAAGCTGTGTCTCCTGATAATCGCGAAGTGTCTCTCCACTCTGTTCCAGCGCCAGATATTCTCTCGCATTTCGGCAGCTCATGAGCCTCGTGAAAATACCGCTATGCTCCCATCTGGCGATCGTTCTGTCCTCTATGACAGCCTGTTCATAAAATTCTGTCAGTCCTTCGAAGTCCTGCTCCCGGTATAACCGGTCCAGAACCGGGAAGTTTTCTTTTTCCCACAGATAATCCGCCCTGGCATCCCTGGGTTCTATATACTGTGCCCGGAACACAATTACCGCAAGAATCGCTGCCAATGCTGCCAATAGGATCAGAAGCTTAATCACAAATTTCTGTTTCTTTTTCAGTTTTTTCTTCAGTTCCTTCTCCGGTACCTGCTCTAACTGCTGCATATCCTGCCGCATGCTTTCTAGCTTCCCCAGATATTCCGCTTCGGCGCCCTTGTAATTCAGGCTTCCGCAATAAGGACATTTGGGAAGGGTATCCTCGAATTCTGCCCCGCAGGAACTACAGATGATCTTTTTTACTTCCGTATCTGCCATGATAGGCTTCTCTCCTTGATCCGGGCTGCCCGCCCTGCTTACGCATGTTTATTTCTTCCCCTCAACCGGTGAATTTGTTTTTATCATACAACACTAAAAAGCATCTCGCAATCCGGAAATCATTTTTTACATAGTCTTTCCTCCGGGCACTGTCCGATTTTGCCCGAATGAACATGGTGCCGTTCATTCTGTTGTGCACAAGATGCAGGAATTATGTTATGATGAGTAATCATAGAGAAAGAGAGTTTTTCATGGAACGGACACTGATTTATACTGCTGATAATTCCATAGTCTCCATGCCGGTCAGCTATTTTCTGAAACAGAAGGGCTTCTCCTCACAGAATCTGGTGCAGTTAAAAAAAGACCCCGATGCTGTACTTGCGAACGGGATCCCCTGCTTTATGAATCATGTGCTGCAGCCCGGTGATACCCTGACACTGCATATCCGGGAAGATCACTCTTCGGAGAAGATTCCCCCGGTAAATCTGCCGTTAAATATTGTCTACGAGGATGCGGATCTTATGGTGATCAACAAACCTGCGGGAATGCCGATCCACCCGTCCATGAACAATTATTACAATTCCCTGGCGAATGCCCTCGCGTATTATTTTGAACAGCAGAGCTGCCCCTTCGTATTCCGCTGCATCAACCGCCTGGACCGGGATACTTCCGGACTGACTATCATAGCAAAGCATTATGTCAGCGCCGGGATGCTGTCTGCCATGATTGCCAATAAAGCGACTTCTGGTATCACGAGGGAATATCTTGCCATTGTCAAAGGCGCGGTGCGTCCCTTAGCGGGAACCATCACCGCACCCTTAGGGCGCAAGGAAGGCTCGATCATCGAACGGACGGTGGATTTTGAAAACGGAGAATCCGCTGTTACCCATTACAAAGTTCTGGACGAAAAAAATGGGTACAGCCTGGTCTCTCTCATCTTAGAGACCGGCCGCACCCATCAGATACGGATCCATATGAAATATCTGGGTTATCCCCTGATTGGAGATTATCTGTACAATCCGGATATGGAGCGGATACAACGGCAGGCGTTACATGCCTGGAAGCTGTCATTTTATCATCCCATCACTGGGGAGAAAATGCAGTTCACAGCACCATTACCGGAAGATATGGCGAAGGTTGCCGGAGATACCCCGTGGGTAATAATATAATATGATTTCTTACTCGGGTTGCAGGCAGACAGGACGCCTCCCTACGGGTCAGTATTATGCATGCAATTTTTTCAAGGCCTTCTCACGGATCAGGCACTCTCCGTGCTCTTCCAGGTATCTGACTTTCTGTTCATCCGCGGCATACAGTCCAGCGAATTCCATGGCCTGGATGCAGGCTCTGCTGTAACGCTCGTAGGAAGCGCCGCCCTTCTGTACATAGACATAACAGGTGCCGTCCTCCATACGGTACAGCGTACTGTTGATCCGTAAGTTAGCCGGCAGTACCGCAGCATATTCGATCACTCTGCCGATATTGCGGAAGGCGAAGATTGCTACCTGAGGCTTTGCCGCTTCCTCAGCTTTTCCCTTCGCTTTCTTGTTTTTTCCGGCATTTTTCGCTACTTCGTCCTGCGCACTCTTCTCCAGCGCCGCACCGATCTCTGCTTTCTTCTCCTCGAAGACCCGTTTCATCTCCTGCAATGCCTGCAGCAGCTGTGCACCGTTTTTGTTCTCCAACGGTTCCTTCTCGGAAAATACCAGTACCAGTCCTTCATCCGGCAGCATCATGATCTGCAGATCAAATGCGTACTTCGGCGGCTTGTAGCCTACCTCTTCCTCTGCCTGCTCGATGATCTCCTGTACTACTTCTTTTGCCTTGTCACTGCGGGTCACAAAATCTTTATAATCAATATCGTACTCTTCCAACTCTTCGTTGGACAGGAAGCACTTTACGGTCTTGTCGTCAATTCGTTCTATTTTCATAGCTATCACCTCTAAATAACCGATTTCTTCGTGCTTCGCACTCCCGAAATCGTAACATCCATTCGCATTCCGGACTTTCGTCCTACTTGCTCATGGCTGTTTATTCCCCTCATAGAAAGCCTCCTTTGCCTGCAAGCAGTCACGGTTGCTTTCTATGGGGGAGTTATTATTATCATATGATAGCATAAAAATGTTGTGATTTCCACTGTGCGAATTATGAATTTTGTCGTGTTACACTTCTATTGAAGTGCACTCAGATCAATCGAGTAGATATATTCGTCTATTTTCTCATTTTCCAGAAATCCGATCATATAAATCGGCAGATATACGATTTTGTCCACAGTACTAATATTCTCATTGCAGAATACCAATGCCTGTGGAATGGCGTATCTTTCATCTTTTAGTACATTATCCAAAGCATTATGCCTTGTGTACGCTTTTCCAGACTTTATCTCCAGTGGGAGCACATTTCCCTGATATTCTATGACAAAATCCAGTTCTCCCTGCTTTTTACTGTTAAAATAATACAGCTCGAATCCATGCGCCTTTAATTCCTGTGCCGCAACGTTTTCATAGATGGCACCAAAATTGATATCTTTTTCTCTGCTCAATATCTTAAGCTGCAATCCATCCACATACATGGATGCCAGCAATCCGACATCAGACAGGAACAATTTAAACAGGTTCGTTGATTTCGACAGAAGTAACGGTAACTCCGGCTTCTGAACACAATATACGGGGAGCGCAACCCCTGCTTCCTTCAGCCAGATAAAACTGTTCTCATATCGGGAGAACCGGAAATTTTCATTGAGATCCTTCATGATGAACCTCTTATTTTTATTATTCAGTTCACTGGGAATCAAACTAAATATCTCATCCAGATACAGCTTATTATCTTTATCATATTTTGCAATGTCCTTGTAATACAGCTGTACAATACCTTGCTGGATCCGCAGCACTTCTTTTAGATTATTGGTTCGTATATAAGCATCTACCACAGCCGGCATTCCGCCCACGATCAGATATAACCGGAACAGTTCCATCATTTTCTCATGGATCAGTTCATCCACTGGCTGCTTTTTTTCAAAACACTCCTTCAGCTTATCCATGACTGTCTGTGACACCCTGTTTGCCTCACAAAATTCCCGAAAATCTAATGGATACATTTCCAGAATAGATAAATAACCCACCGGTACAGAACGAATATCTTTTAATTCCACACCCAGCAGCGACCCGCTCAGTATATAACGGTATTGTCCGTCTTCCACCAGGAACTTTATTGCCGTTACAATCTCCGGGCATTCCTGCACTTCATCGAAAAAGATCAGCGTCTGTCCAGGAATCATCGGTACGTCCGTCAATGCAGAAAGCCGCAGCAAAATATCCTTACTGCCCGTAATATTTTCAAACAACTTTACTGCCTGCTGATTCTCCACAAAATTAATCTCTACAATATTTTTATAAATCTCTTTGGCACATTCCCTGATAATATAGGTCTTTCCTACCTGTCTGGCCCCGGTTACCATCAGCGCTTCTTTCCGATCACTGTCCAAAAAATCACGAATTTCCTGCTTTATGCGTCTCTCTAACATCAGCCTTCACCTCTTCATCATAACGTTTTGAAGCTTTTCTGATATCAGTATGCCACACTTTCCGCTTTTCCACAATATTTTAAGTTATTTTTGTACACTTTTCCAACGGTTTTCGTCTATATTTTGTACGTTTTTCCATTTCTTTAGAAAACAGTGAACACTAATTCATTGACTTTACGCAAACTATATGCTAATGTTTCTGTAAAGTAATTCTTATGACCATTCGGTCATTTTTCCCATTTATTTTTACTAATATTTTTTTGCATTTGACAATATGGAATATATTCCATATACTAAGGAGGTAACATGAATTCATTTGAAATTGTCTTTTACAAAACATCAAATAATATTTGCCCCGTAAAAGATTTTTTATTAAACACAGATATTAAGATGAGAGCAAAACTTTCTTCTCTCATGGAAATTCTCGAAGAATATGGAAATCTTCTACGGGAACCATACAGTAAATACTTACGTGACGGTATTTTTGAATTAAGATGTCAGTCCGGCAATAATATTTCACGTATTTTATATTTTTTCTATTGTGGCAATAAAATCATAATGACCAACGGATTCATAAAAAAGACAAACAAGACACCTAAAAAAGAAATCGAATTGGCAAAATTAAGAAAAACCGATTATATAGGAAGGATGATGAATAAATGAGTGATTTATCTGCATTTCTCAATGAACAAATGAACAATCCGGAATTTGCACAAGAATATAATGCTGTTCAGCCGGAAATGGATGCTATCCGTTCTATGATCAAAGCACGAAAATCTCAAAATCTCACTCAAAAACAATTAGCTGAACTCGTCGGCATTGATCAGGGTGATATCAGTAAATTGGAAAATGGGCTGCGGAACCCTACCATTCAGCTACTAAAGCGAATTGCCGACAGCATGAATATGACCTTAAAAATTGAATTTATCCCTAAGCAGCAGAACAATAAGAAAAAGATATAATGATGGTACAACTTCTTTCGTTGTGATATGATGGAACAAGACAATGTTCGACATTTTTCCACGAAAGAGGTGCCCTTATGACAATATCCTGGTTATCCCTGTTTTGGCTGTTTTTCTTTTATTCGTTTATCGGCTGGTGTATTGAAGTATGCTCTGCCGCGGTGCAGCATCGGAAATTCGTCAACCGAGGATTCGTAGCGGGTCCCCTATGCCCGATCTACGGTTTCGGTGCCATGCTGTTCGAGATCTTCCTTCCGGAGCTGACGGAATATCCATTCTTCCTGTTCCTGGGCGGCTTTGTACTGGCTTCCCTGCTGGAATATTTTACGGGAATGTTCTTCGAAAAAGTCTATAAGAAAAAGCTGTGGGATTATTCCCGCTTCCGCTATAATGTGGGCGGTTATATCTGCCTGCCCTTTTCCCTGCTGTGGGGCGCCTTAAGTGTTGCGACCGTGATGTTCGCAGATCCGTTGCTGTGTGGGCTGTTTGACCGCTTTCCGCATTTTCTCTCCGTAATACTTCTGTTAATCCTCGGAGGACTGCTCCTGTTAGACACCATCGGTTCCGCCCTGTCCACGATAAGCTTACAGTTGCAGGCGAAGCACCGGGCAGACTATGCATTAGAAAAGCAGACCGCACGGCTGGATCAGATCACCGAAGGGCTGGGCGAGACTTCCCGTTTCCTGGAAAATGCTCTGACCAGACATATGCAGAAGCGTCTGCAGAAGTCCTATCCTTCCATCAGTCTGGATGCCCTGGTAAAAGCCCGGGCAGAACGTAAGAAATCTACTGTTTTTGCCGAGGGCTGCTGCTTTTATAAATTGTTTTCCCTCTTTTTCATCGGTGCCTTTTTAGGTGATATCACAGAGACGATCTTCTGCCGTATCACAGCCGGTGTCTGGATGAGCCGCAGCAGTGTGATCTACGGGCCTTTCAGTATCGTATGGGGACTGGGTTGTACCTTTCTGACTCTGCTGCTCTATCGCTACCGGAATAAAAGTGACGGTTCCATTTTTCTGGCAGGAACATTGCTTGGTGGTGCCTATGAATATATCTGCAGCGTCTTCACGGAAATGGTCTTCGGCACGATTTTCTGGGATTACAGCGGATTCGCCTTTAACTTAGGCGGTCGTATCAACCTGTTGTACTGCTTCTTCTGGGGAATTGCCGCTGTGGTATGGCTGAAGTTCATCTATCCGAAGCTGTCCGGCTGGATTGAGAAGATTCCGAAAAAAACAGGTACGATCATTTGTAATATTTTAATTGTATTTATGATTGCCAACATGCTGATCTCCGCACTGGCACTTGCCAGATACACCGAACGTAACGATGCCTCCTATTCTGTGGAAACCACAGAGCTTAACGGATTGCAGAAATTTTTAGATGAACACTATGCTGACGCACGAATGGAACGCATCTATCCGAATGCGAAAATGGTAGATTAATTTGGATTTATTAACGATGGGAGACCGACCGAACCATGCAGATTGATGACTTGACCGCAGGGTTATCCCTTAGCTTTATCATTCATCTGAATAACGAAGAGCTTCAATTTGAATCCCGCATTTTGGAAGTCTATTCCCGCAGACATACACTGTTGGCTGAGGGTGTGTTTACTGATGATAAAATCATCTCTTTCCGGGGAAAAGGGCTGCTCGTCGATCTGCTGGTCACTCTCCCAGACGATAAACCTCAGCTGTTCAAAAATGTCACCACCAACGTGGTGAAACGCGCCGACGGAACTCTCTGTTACACTGTCTTCAGCATCGCCGGAAGCAAAACCTACAACCGCAGGCAGAGCTACCGCTGTTATGTGGGAATTGAAACCGCCATTCAATGTGGACTGAACTGTTCTGCCCACGATGTTATTATCAAGGATATCAGCTACAACGGGTTTGCCGTGGTCAGCAGGGAAGCCTTGAACTTAGAGATTAACCAGACCGTCCATGCAGTGTTAAATGACCACATGGATGAAACCGCTGAGAATTTCAATTTTCATCTATGCGGTCTCGTGGCACGGATACAGGAGTTGGAAAATGGTCTGTTCCTCTACGGCTGTCGCCTGAATAATCCGGTCCCCGGGCTGGAACAATATATCGTAAAAAAAGAACGGAGTGTCTTACGGAAACGGCAGTTAACCTGAACTTCTCTCTAACGCAAAAAACCGCTGCCCTTACGGGCAACGGTTTTTTGTATTCAGGGATTATCCCTCAATGGCGATGTATTTATTGGTCTCCACTGCAGGTTTTGCTTCCTTCTTAGGAACATTCAGGGTCAGGATACCATGTTTGAACTCACCCTTGATATCTTCCTGGGTCAGGTTCTCACCCACGTAGAAGCTACGCTGGCAGGCACCTGCATAACGCTCCTTGCGGATGTACTTGCCGGATTTCTTCTCCTGCTCATCCTCATCCAGACCCTTGGCAGCTTCGATGGTCAGATAACCATCCTCCAGAGATACCTTGATCTCATCTTTCTTGAAGCCGGGCAGGTCAACGATCAGCTCATAGCCATCATCGTTCTCCTTGATATCGGTCTTCATTACATTGTGTGCATGTCTGCCATACAGTTTCTTCTCTATCTGATTCTCTGCTCTGTTGTCAAAGAAAGGTACATCATCAAAAAAGTCATCAAATAAGTTCTCTCCAAAAATGCTAGGTAATAACATAAGTCATCTCTCCTTTTCTATTAAACATATGTCGGTGTCTTTCGATACCTCTTACCTTTTCCATCCTCCGGTAACCACCATCGGACTTCCGAACCAGTCTTGGATTTCTGATCTCGATCTTCTTTCAATCTCTTGATCTTTCTTCCTTTCCTTTGTTCTAGTTGTACTATAACACGCATGTATAAGTATGTCAATTAAGGAAAAATTATATAATTATAAATTAAAAATAAACAGCAAAAAAGACCGGAGCACTGTGATCCACAGTACTTCGGTCCTTACTCTCATAAATAATATAATTGATCTTACTTATCCTTTGCAGTGAAGAATACGAAGAACACGTCTCCCTCGGTCTCATTGGAGAACTGCTCCAGATAAGAAATAGAGTAATCCTTAGAATCCTCAGGTACTTCAAATACCAGCAGACCGGTTCTCTCTTCGTTGACACTCAGATCGTATTCTTCCGGCAGTTGCTCATCGCTTATATCGTCGCTATAATAGGTAATCGGTACATCAAAAGCTTCATCGTCATCATCATCGCCCCACTGGATCTGGAAATCGGTATCATACATAGTAACGGTAGAACGATCTGTATTCTTAACCGTTAATTCTGCCACCAGAAGCTTATTTCCCTCTGCAGGTGTATATCCTTCAAATTCCTTGCAGGTATACGCGCTGTTTACTGTGTAGTCGAAGAAATAAGTTCTCATTACATCTCCCATACGACCCTCTGCATATCCGTCATCGTCTGCGGTTACCACACCACTGTTACTGCTTCCGCTGTTGGAAACAGCTCCTACCAGATTCTGAACAGCGCTGTCCACAGGACCACATGCTACCAGGCTGAAAGCCAGTACAGTTGCTACCATAATTCCTGCAAATTTCTTCATTTTTCTTTTCTCCCTCTCATAACCCTTGTTTACATACAGCTATTTGCATGCGAAACCAGTATAACACACAAATCGACAGAACGCAACGCTTTATTGCGCTACCTTATGAATGTAAGCGTTTACTAACGGGTCAGCCGCAGGATCACTTCTCTGTGTTCCGGATATTTTTCCAGTAATTCGTTGCGGTCAAACAGTTCAAATTCTTCATATTTAAAACAGGGTGACACCATACAGCCCACAAGGCTGAACCCCTCTTCCTCCATTGCAGAACCGAAGATCATTCCCTTCGGTACCAATACCTGTGGCACTTCGCCCTTTTCCAGATCCAGTCCCAGCTTCGCAGCGGTCAGTTTTCCTTCCTCATCGATCATATAGATCGTCAGTGCATTGCCATCATGGTAATACCACACCTCGTCCGATTTCAGGCGGTGAAAATTCGACACTTCACCCTTTGCCAGCATGAAATAAATGCTGCTCCACAGATCTCTGTCTTCCTTTTCCAACAGGCATTCCTTAAAATAGCCACCCTCCACATGGGGTTCCATTTCCAGATGTTCAATATAATATTCCGCTGAATGTTTCATAAATGCTTTCCTCTCTCCGACTATTTCTTTTTCCATGAAATTAGTGTATACTATGCAGAGAAAAAGCGCAATTGCAAAAGTACTGCATGGCGCGGAATGGAGAATTTTATGGAAAAAATAGCCAGCTTCACCATTGACCATATCAAGTTGCAGCCCGGTGTCTATGTATCCCGTAAGGATCACATCGGAGCAGAAGTCATCACCACCTTTGATCTGCGCATGACCAGTCCCAACGAGGAGCCGGTGATGAATACCGCAGAAGTTCACACCATCGAGCATCTGGCTGCGACCTTCCTGCGTAATCATCCGGAATACAAAGACAAGACTGTCTACTTTGGACCCATGGGATGTCGTACCGGTTTCTACCTGCTGTTAGCCGGTGACCTTTCCTCTAAGGATATCGTTCCCCTGATGGTGGAAATGTTCGAGTTTATCCGCGATTACAAGGGCGAGGTACCCGGTGCATCTCCCAAGGACTGCGGCAACTACCTGGATATGAATCTGGGCATGGCAAATTATCTGGCAAAACGCTATCTGGATCATGTGCTGTACAATATTGATGACAGCCGCCTGGTATATCCGGAATAAGATGATGCCAGGGTTAAAAGGTCTAAGCCCGCATGAGCTCGCTCATAAGTGGGTGAAAGACCTTGGAACCCGCCCCGATATGAGCATAAAAGTGAGATGATAATCTCACGATATGCGAATACCGGGTAGGGTGCTATGTGCCAGTGGCACATGTTTAGCACGGACCGAAGCGGAGCGGAGACGTGGGAGTGCGTAGCACGGAACAATCCGTAGGCATCATAGATTATATTATTGTAAGAAAGAACAGGAAAACACTCATGAAAAAAATTGGAATCATCGGTGCCATGGAGCTGGAGGTAGAGACTCTCAAAGCTCACATGACCACCACCAAGATCACTACCAAAGCCCACATGGAATTTCACGAAGGCACATTAAATGGTACTCCCGTTGTCATCGTCCGCAGCGGTGTCGGCAAAGTCAATGCCGCTCTCTGTGTACAGATCCTTGCAGACCTCTTCGGAGTTACTGCTATCATCAATACCGGCGTGGCAGGTTCCCTAAATGCATCCCTGGACATCGGAGATATCCTGATCTCCAGGGATGCGCTGCATCATGATGTGGATGCCACTATTTTCGGTTACAAGCCCGGTGAGGTTCCTCAGTTAGGCTGCCGGGAATTTATCGCAGATGAGCATCTCGCCCAAGTCGCTGTCTCCACCTGTAAAGAAGTCAATCCGGACATTCGCGTTCATACCGGGCGCGTGGTCAGCGGTGACCAGTTCATTTCCAGCAAAGAAGTCAAGACTCGTCTGATTCAGGAATTTCAGGGAGATTGTGCTGAGATGGAGGGAGCTTCCATTGCCCACGGTGCATACTTAAACGACATTCCTTTTGTCATCATCCGTGCTATCTCCGACAAGGCAGATGACAGTGCCGAGATGGATTATCCTACCTTTGAAAAGGCCGCTGCGCTCCACTCCGCCAAGCTGGTAGAGGCTATGATGCCCCGGATTTAAGACAAATGGCAGAGTATTGCGGCGTCACCACTGCCGCCAATGCAGATTCACCGCAGAACGCAGTAGTCCGTAAATCAAGATTATAGTGAAAGACAGGATCATTTCCATGAAAAAAGAAAAGAAATATATAGATTATATCTTAAAACAGGCAGAAGCCCTTCTTGCCATCGACAGCCCTTCCGGATTTACCGAGAAGGTAACCGACTATCTCTGTGAAGAATATAAACGCCTCGGCTACAAACCGGTTAAGACCAAAAAGGGCGGTGTCCTCGTAGAGATTGGCGGCAAAGGCAACGCCATTCTGACCATGGCCCATGTAGATACGCTGGGCGGCATGGTAGCTGAGATCAAGAGCAACGGTCGTCTCCGCCTGACTAGGGTCGGCGGCCTGAACGCGAACAACATCGAGACTGAAAACTGCCGTATCTACACGCTGGACGGCAAAGTATACGACGGTACCGTACAGCTGACCGACGCTTCCATCCATGTCAACGACGATTATCAGAAGTCCGAGAGAACTTTTGACTCCGTGGAAGTCCTACTGGATGAAAAGGTATCTTCCAAAGAGGAAGTAAAAGCTCTTGGAATCGAAAACGGTTCCTTCGTCTGTATGGATCCCCGTACCCGTATCACCGAGTCCGGCTACATCAAGAGCCGTTTCCTGGATGACAAGCTCAGCACCGCTATTTTGCTGGGATTTGCTAAATATGTAAAGGACGAGGATCTGAAGCTGTCCCGCAAAGTCTACCAGCATATCACCGTCTTCGAGGAGGTCGGCCACGGTGCCTGCGCTTCCGCGCCGGAAGATGTGGAAGAATTATTGTCCGTAGATATGGGTTGTGTCGGCGAAGGCCTGGAATGCACAGACCGCCAGGTATCCATCTGCGTCAAAGACGGACATGGACCGTATCATTATGATGTCGTAAAAGGCCTCATTCAGGCCGCAAAGGACAATCATATCGACTATGCGGCGGATGTATACCCCTATTACGGTTCCGATGCCGATGCCGCTTTAAGCGCCGGTATCGACGCCAGACACGGACTCATCGGTCCCGGTGTCTACGCCTCCCACGGCTATGAGAGATCCCATAAGGATGCCGTTGCCGCAACACTGGAATTATTAAAGGCTTATCTGGCATAACTCCAAATATAAATTGCACATAAAAAGCAGTCCGAAGACCGACAGATTTTCTATCTTCTGCCGGTTCCGGACTGCTTTTATAATACTCTTGCAAGTAATATACCTATTTTGCCTCTTCCGCTTCGCCGTCTTTTTTCTTGTTAAATACGAACAGCTTACTGAACACATAATTGCCGATGATAACCAGAACCGCAGAGATCACGGTTGCAATCAGCAGGTTTACACCGACTGCGGTCAGCACCTGCATCACTACCATATCCAGGATCAGGGTAGATACTCTGGAAAGGACGAATTTCGGAGCCTCCGAAAGCATCGGCGCGTTACTCTTGAATACGAACTTACGATTCGTGAAATATGCAAAAATAACACCGGCGGTCCAGTTAATAATACTCAATACAACATTCTGGAACGGTGTGGGATACATCGTATTGTCAAATAACAAGAAGTTTGCTAAGAACTTCGCTGCCCAGGATACGACCGTGGTCAGTCCACCTACGATCAGATATGCAATGATCTCTTCATACTTGATCCACAGTGCCTTTATCTTTTCTATCATGTTATCGAACATATTTTTCACACTATCCTCATTTCCTGTAGTATCCACGCTTACGCGATAATATCCTACATTAATCTCATTTTCATTGTTGAAAGCCGTAATTACAAATATACACAAATGTCCACTGAAATGCAAGCATTCCAAAGACATTTGTGTATATGTTATCCATTATTTATGAAATTCTACATCTCACCTGATACACGATTGCTTCGCTGACACGCAGCTTTTGTAATTCTTACAGATTCACTACATTCCGGTTCTCGCCGCGCATAAATGCCTTGATATTCTCATAGACACCCTGCACGCAGCGGGTTCTCGCTTCCACGCTTGCCCATGCCAGATGAGGGGTAATGATCAGCTTGTTGCTGTCCTTCAGTGTACTTAACGGATTGGACAACTCCAGGGGCTCCTTCTCCAATACATCCAGACCCGCTGCCTGGATCTCTCCTGCCACCAGTGCCTCATAGAGATCGGAATTGTTCACTACCGGACCTCTCGCCACATTAATGAGGACCGCCGTTTTTTTCATCTTACGGAAAGCTTCCTTGTCGATGAAGTTGCGGGACAGATCACTTAACGGACAATGCAGGGACAGAAAATCACTTTCTTTTAATAAAGTATCCTTGTCCACCTGCGGATAATCGGTACAGGTGCTCTTACCGGTAATGGAATAGAAAATTACTTTACAACCGAAAGCCGTTGCGATCGCTGCGGCTCTCCTGCCGATATTTCCCATTCCTACGATGCCCCAGGTCTTGCCTTCCAATTCATAAAAAGGTCTGTCAAAATTAGAAAAACGGTCCTGCGCACTGTAAGCGCCGGATTTTACATATTCATCATAATAGGGGAGCTTCTGGCTCAGTGCCAGTGCCAGAGTAAAGGTATGCTGTGCTACCATAGCCGTGGAATAATCCACCACGTTTGCGACCTTAATGCCTCTGGATTTGCAATATTCCAGGTCGCAGTTGTCATATCCGGTAGCAAGTTCACAGATCAACTTCACGTTCGGACAATTTTTCAGGGATTCCTCTCTCATCGGAGCCTTGTTGCAGACGATAACATCCGCATCTCCTACACGCTCTGCCACTTCTTCTACCGTAACCGTATTGGGATAGGATGTTACTTCTCCCAGTTCATAAAAACAATCTACCGGTACATCCGTACCCGCACTGTTTCTCTCCAGCAATACAATCTTCATTTTTACCGTTCTCTCCTGTTCTTTTGTAGTATTTGAATCATCATTCTATGTCACATAAACCTCTTCGTATCATGTTCATCAATGATACAAGCATCTTGATTCTCTTACACTCATTATTCCATAAAATATAAGCTTATAATACAACAACAGCGTAATGAAATCAATTCATTACGCTGTCTTTTATACTTTGCAGATATATGATTGCTTGTAACAATTACAGTCTCTTCAGCAGTTCTTCTCTCTGTGCCTCGTAACCGGGCTTGCCAAGCAGAGCAAACATGTTCTTCTTGTAGCTCTCTACACCGGGCTGGTTGAAAGGATTTACGCCCAACAGGTATCCGCTGACACCACATGCGAACTCGAAGAAGTAGAACAGCTCACCAAGATAGAACTCATTTACCTCGGGAACGGTTACCATGAAGTTGGGAACCTGAC
>OGEP01001338.1_pt1 | contig 27297 bp, 19 predicted proteins | sample 1570721 | NCBI WGS metagenome assembly OGEP01 (sample SAMEA2582131, study PRJEB24529) | metagenome | biome: Human gut stool | place: China | collected 2011 | reverse complement strand
TGTCGTTGGGAAACAAGTCAATGAAGTGCGCGATGTCTTGACATCAGCCTTTGAAGAGCAAGCTAAAATTGTTGAAGCAGCCAAAATTCAGGCACAGTTGGAATCAGAAAGTCTTGATGTGACTTTGCCAGGTCGCCAAATGAACCTTGGTCACCGTCATGTGTTGACACAAACCAGCGAAGAAATTGAAGATATTTTCTTGGGCATGGGCTTCCAAGTCGTTGATGGTTACGAAGTTGAGCAAGACTACTACAACTTCGAACGCATGAATTTGCCAAAAGATCACCCTGCACGTGATATGCAAGATACTTTCTACATCACAGAAGAAATTTTGCTTCGCACACACACATCACCAGTTCAAGCGCGTACAATGGACAAACACGATTTTTCTAAAGGTCCTTTGAAAATGATCTCGCCAGGACGCGTTTTCCGTCGTGATACTGACGATGCCACTCACTCACACCAATTCCACCAAATCGAAGGCTTGGTTGTCGGTGAAAACATCTCAATGGGTGACCTTAAAGGGACTCTTGAATTGATTTCACAAAAAATGTTTGGTGCTGACCGCAAAATCCGTCTTCGTCCGTCATACTTCCCATTCACTGAACCATCCGTTGAGGTTGACGTCTCATGTTTCAAATGTGGCGGTAAAGGCTGTAACGTCTGCAAGAAAACAGGTTGGATTGAAATCCTCGGTGCCGGTATGGTTCACCCAAGCGTTTTGGAAATGTCTGGCGTTGATTCAGAAAAGTACTCTGGCTTTGCCTTCGGTCTAGGTCAAGAACGTATCGCCATGCTCCGCTATGGAATCAACGACATCCGCGGCTTCTATCAAGGTGATGTCCGATTCACAGAGCAGTTCTAAGTTATGGCTGAAATTATTTTTAAAAGAGTTGGTCTTGAAGATGTTGAGGATTTGCAGGCAATAGCAAAGCAGACCTTCCGAGAAACTTTTGAACATGCCAATACGCAAGAGCAACTGCAAACCTTCTTCGATGAGGCTTACGCTCTGCCAGTATTAGAAGCGGAAGTCAGTCATCCTGAATCAGCAACTTATCTTGTTTATTTTGGAGATGACTTAGCTGGTTACCTCAAGGTCAATTGGGGCAGTCAACAAACCGAGCATGAACTAGAAAATGCTTTTGAAGTGCAACGAATTTATTTACTACAAGCCTTTCAAGGTCAGGAACTTGGTAAAGCCACCTTTGCATTCGCAATGGACTTGGCTGAACAGTCTGGACTAGACTGGGTATGGCTAGGCGTCTGGGAACATAATCACAAAGCGCAAGCCCTCTATCAAAAATTCGGCTTTGAAAAATTCGCCGAACACCAATTCCCAGTTGGAGACAAAGTAGACACCGATTGGTTGCTCAAAAAACGCTTAAAATAAACTTCAAATAAAAGTAGCGCAGCGATCGTGAGCGAAGCGAACCCCACAAAATATTTTTCGTCGTGGTGAAATTTTTAGTGATAACATTGTTACCACTAAAAACGGAAATTTGGAGACTTTGGCTCAAATTAGGAATGCTTTGACAGTCAGGGGAGTGACTGTCAAAGGTGGCAGATAGAAAAAGCGTAGCTTTTACCTTCCGTCCGTAGGAGGTCGCTTCCGTCCGCACTACTTAAAGAAAGTATAGTAAAGAAATAATATTAAGAAAGAGATTACATGTTAGTATCATACAAATGGTTAAAAGAGTTGGTCGATGTAGATGTCACAACGGCTGAACTTGCTGAAAAAATGTCAACGACAGGTATCGAAGTAGAAGGTGTGGAAACACCAGCAGAAGGCTTGTCAAAATTGATCGTAGGACACGTTTTGTCTTGCGAAGATGTGCCTGAAACACACTTGCACCTCTGCCAAGTGGACACTGGCGATGAAGAACCTCGCCAAATCGTCTGCGGTGCCCCAAATGTTAAGGCAGGCATCAAGGTTATCGTTGCGGTGCCAGGTGCTCGTATCGCTGACAACTACAAAATCAAAAAAGGGAAAATCCGTGGCATGGAATCTCTCGGAATGATTTGTTCCCTCCAAGAACTTGGCTTACCAGACAGCATTATTCCGAAAGAATTTTCAGATGGTATCCAAATTTTGCCTGAAGATGCCGTGCCTGGCGACAGCATTTTCCCATACCTTGACTTGGATGACGAAATCATCGAATTGTCCATCACGCCTAACCGTGCGGACGCTCTCTCTATGCGTGGTGTCGCCCATGAAGTGGCTGCTATCTACGGCAAGGACGTTCATTTTGAAGAAAAAAATGTGACAGAAGTAGCTGAAAAAGCAGCCAACAAGATTTCTGTAGCTATCAAGTCTGACAAGGTCTTGACTTACATGGCGCGCGTGGTTGAAAATGTGACCATCGCACCAAGTCCTCAATGGCTCCAAAACAAACTCATGAATGCTGGCATCCGTCCAATCAATAACGTGGTTGACGTAACCAACTACGTGCTGTTGACTTACGGACAACCTATGCACGCTTTTGATTTGGATAAATTTGATGGCTCTGCTATCGTGGCGCGTGAGGCCGTCGCAGGAGAAAAACTAGTAACACTTGATGGTGAAGAACGTGAATTAGTCGCCGGTGACTTGGTCATCACAGTTGATAACAAACCCGTTGCTCTTGCTGGTGTTATGGGCGGTCAATCAACTGAAATTGATGATAATTCTAAAAATGTTGTCCTTGAAGCTGCGGTCTTTGACGGGACATCAATCCGTAAAACAAGCGGACGACTTAACCTTCGTTCAGAAAGCTCATCACGCTTTGAAAAAGGCATCAACTATGACACAGTAGCAGAAGCCCTTGACTTCGCAGCCGCTATGTTGACTGAATTAGCTGGCGGACAAGTCCTTGCTGGTCAAGTGGTTGCAGGTTCTGTCCCAACTGAACCCGTTGAAGTGTCAACAACTCTTGGCTATGTTAACACTCGCTTGGGAACTGAATTGACTTACGCTGACATTGAAGATGTTTTTGCTAAACTTGGTTTTGTTGTAACTGGTAATGCAGATAAATTCACAGTTTCTGTACCACGTCGTCGTTGGGATATTTCAATTCAAGCTGACTTGGTTGAAGAAATTGCGCGTATCTATGGTTACGAAAAACTTCCAACAACCCTTCCAGAAGCTGGTGCTACTGCAGGTGAGTTGACAGCGACACAAAAACTCCGTCGTCAAGTTCGCACCATCGCAGAAGGGGCTGGTTTGTCAGAAATCATTTCTTACGCTTTGACGACGCCTGAAAAAGCGGTTGAATTTACAACTGTCCCTACAAATGTGACTGAGCTTATGTGGCCAATGTCTGTTGAGCGCTCTGCCCTTCGTCAAAACGTCGTGTCTGGTATGCTTGATACCGTGGCCTACAACGTCGCTCGTAAAAACAGCAACCTTGCCATCTACGAAATCGGTAAAGTCTTTGAACAACCGGGTAATCCAAAAGAAGAGCTTCCAAATGAAGTTGAAAAATTTGCCTTTGCAGTGACTGGATTGGTTGCTGAAAAAGATTTCCAAACCAAAGCAACACCAGTTGACTTCTTCTATGCTAAAGGAATCGTCGAAGCCTTGTTTGAAAAACTTGGTTTGGCAGTTGATTTTGTTGCTAACAAAGAATTGGCAAGCATGCACCCAGGTCGTACGGCCTCAATCCTTCTTGACGGTCAAGAACTTGGCTTCCTCGGCCAAGTTCACCCACAAACAGCTAAGAACTACAATGTTCCAGAAACTTATGTGGCTGAAATCAACTTGACTGCTGTTGAAGCTAACTTGAACGATGACCAAGTCTTTGTGGAAATCACTAAATTCCCAGCAGTTTCACGCGACATCGCCCTTCTTGTCTCAGCAGAAACAAGCCATAAAGATATCGTTGAAGCCATCAAGGCTGCTGGTGTGAAACGTTTGACTGATATCAAACTCTTCGACGTTTACGCAGGAAGTAATATCGCCTCTGGCTTTAAATCAATGGCCTACAGCTTGACCTTCCAAAACCCAAGCGACAACTTGACCGATGAAGAAGTTGCCAAATACATGGAAAAAATTACCAAATCATTGACTGAAACGGTTAATGCTGAGGTACGTTAATTATTTGATAGAGAAAGAGTCTGACGATTTGTTCAGGCTCTTTTAGAAAGGAAAAAGATGAAACTTAATTTTCAGCCTTTGGCTCAGAATATAGATTTGGTTCCAGCTCAGCTATTGGTCAATGCCAAAACATTAGATGACTTTTAGGCTATCAAGGTTGCAGAGATTGCCCCTGCCAATGCTGATGGCGATAAGCTCAGCCAGGCTTATGATATTCCCTATGACATGGAGGTGAATTGCCTTGTCGTTGAGGTGCGGCGTGGTGATATGGTGAAATATGCTGCGCTTTTGGTCCTATACGGTAAGCGTGCCAATACAGCAAGTCCCACCAAGCGTGCTTTGGATAGTTCCAAGGTAAGTTTTGCCGATTTAGAGCTGGTGACTGAGGCTACGCAAATGATGTTTGGGGCTATTATTACGATTGGATTGCCTAGTGACTATCAAGTTTTGTATGACTCCATTCTGTTAGAGCAAGAGGAATTGGTCGTAGGAGGGGGCTTTGTTCACTCTAAGTTGTTAATTCCTAGTCGTATCTTAGAACAGTTGCCCAACAGTCAAGCTGTAGAAGGTCTAGTCAAATAGGAGGGACATTAAATGTGGGCTATATTCGCCATTTTATCTGCTGTTTTTGCAGCTTTGACATCCATTTTAGCCAAGGTTGGGATTGACGGGGTTAATTCTAATCTGGCGACGGCTCTACGGACGATTGTTGTCCTCATCATGGCTTGGGGTATGGTCTTTATCACCAATGCCCAGACTGGTTTGGGAGATATTAGTCGTAAAAGTTGGATTTTCCTCATCTTATCAGGGCTAGCGACTGGTGCCTCATGGCTTTTCTATTACCGCGCACTGCAAATAGGAGACGCTTCAAAGGTTGTCGTCATCGATAAACTAAGTGTCGTCCTGACGCTGGTGTTTGCCTACCTCTTTCTTCATGAAGATTTTACGACCAAGTCTTTGGTCGGGGCTGTTTTGATAACCGTGGGTACTTTGGTTATGGTTTGGAAGTGAAAGATGTCTCGCCCTAAACAAACGATATAAGTAAAGCCTCTGAGAAATGGACCTCAGGGGCTTTTCTAATAATTCTCCACAACAAAAGCTCCCAATCATCACGATTAGGAGTTTTTTTATCTATTACTCACCAGCGACAGCTAGTTCCTCAGTCTTTTCAGCTTTCTTTGATGATTTTTTCTGCTTGCGTTCCATGATATTAGTGTATTCAATGCGAATTTTGTTGAAGGCTTCTAGCATAGCCTTGTAATCGCTCTTTGGGTCAAAGGTGACTAGGTTTTGGAGGTGGCTGTAGAGGAGGGCGTAGTCTGCCTGCATGTTTTGACGGAGGGCTTTGCCCTTTTGTCTTACCTCACTAATAGTCATATCCGTTTTATTCAAGAAAACATCGTAAAAGATGTCCTGACTAGACTTGATTCCTTTGACGTAGTCAGCTAAATCAAGGGTTTCGACATGCTCTTGGTAAGGGTCGCTAGCCAATTTGGCAAGTAAACTTGTGACTAGAGCAGTCTCTTTTTCGTAGTTTTCCTTTTGAATACCATTGTAGGTCTTGATGAGTTCCAAAAGGCTTTTTGCGGCAGCTTGTTTGCCAGCGTTGGGGTGCTTTGTACCAGCTTTCACAGTTTGGAAAAATGCCGTTAGCGCATTGTCTCGGGTCTTGTCAGCCTGAGAAGCAGTCAGAGAGTTAGCAGCTGATTTTTCCAGCTTAATGAGTTTCTCAAGTTCAGGCAATTGCTGTTTGAGTTTAGCAATTTGAGTGGTGACGATGATATCATCCCCTAAAGAAATCTCTTTTTTGCTTAGGTTAGCCAAGCTAGAAGAGATGAACTGAGTAAACTCAGGGAGTTGAAAGTGATGAATTGGCGTTCCGACATGAAGTTTTTGCGTCAATTGATGTACCTCATAAAAATATTTTAATTCTTCCGCTAAATCATTTGATAATCAAAGTATTTAGTGAAAGGACTTTCATTATAGCACAAAAAGTAATGTAAGCGCAAGTTATTTTTCAGAAAAATCTGAAAAGAGAAAAAATAATTGGTGTGTATTTTGGGTGAATCGTGTCGAATTTATCAAAAATACTATAGTCGCCGAAGTGAATCTGATTGGATTCAAAAAAATACAGTAGTATTTAGAGTGAATCTGATTGGATTTAAAAAAATACAGTAGTATCTAGAGTGAATCCGATGGGATTCAAAAAAATACAGTAGTATCTAGAGTGAATCCGATGGGATTTAAAAAAATACAGTAGTATCTAGAGTGAATCTGATTGGATTCAGAAAAATACAATAGTATTCAGAGTGAATCTGATTGGATTTAGAAAAATACAGTAGTATTTAGAGTGAATCTGATTGGATTTAGAAAAATACAGTAGTATTTAGAGTGAATCCGATGTTGTTCAACATGACACAAAAATATGTCAATTAGAGTATGCAGACTAATTTCAAATAATCATTCTATTGGTGTTTGTGTTTTGCTATAATAGTAATATTAAAATAATAGGAGTACAAATCAATGACAGAACAAGCCCAGAGGCAAGAGCTTCATTCTAAAATTTGGAAGATTGCGGATGATGTACGCGGAGCCGTTGACGGTTGGGACTTTAAACAATATATTTTAGGGATTCTTTTTTATCGTTTTATCAGTGAAAACTTTCAAAATTATATTGAAGGTGGTGACCCAGACGTTCGCTATGAATCACTAGATGATTCTGTTTTAACAGATGAAATTATTGAGGATGCAGTTAAGACCAAAGGCTACTTTATCAAGCCAAGTCAGTTATTTTCAGCGGTTGTCAAAAAAGCAGATGACAATGATAATTTAAACACAGACCTTAAAACTATCTTTGATGCTATTCAATCAAGTGCGATTGGTTATGATAGTGAAGAAGATATTAAAGGACTTTTTGATGATGTGGATACTACTAGCAACCGCTTAGGAAATACTGTACCAGAGAAAAATAAGCGCTTAGCAGATATTCTAAAAGGGATTGCTGGTATTGATTTTGGCAATTTTGAAGATAATCATATTGACCTCTTTGGTGATGCTTATGAATTTTTGATTTCAAACTATGCGTCTAATGCGGGAAAATCAGGTGGTGAATTTTTTACCCCTCAGAATGTTTCAAAATTACTAGCTAAAATTGTCATGCTTGGTAAGGATGAGCACAATAAAATCAATAAAATATATGACCCAGCATGTGGTTCTGGCTCTCTCTTGCTACAAGCCAAAAAGCAATTTAATGAGCATATTATCGAAGATGGTTTCTATGGTCAAGAAATCAACATGACGACCTATAACTTGGCTCGTATGAATATGTTCTTACACAATATTAATTATGATAAGTTTAATATTCAACGAGGCGATACCCTTCTTGACCCTAAACATGGGAATGATAAGCCCTTTGATGCGATTGTCTCTAATCCACCTTATTCGATTAAATGGATTGGTAAGGATGACCCAACTTTAATCAATGATGACCGCTTTGCTCCAGCTGGTGTTTTGGCGCCAAAATCAAAGGCTGACTTTGCTTTTATCATGCACAGCCTTTCTTATTTATCTTCTCAAGGGCGTGCGGCAATTGTTACCTTCCCTGGTATCTTTTACCGTGGTGGTGCAGAACAAAAGATAAGAAAATACTTGGTTGACAATAACTTCGTTGAAGCGGTTATCCAGTTGCCAGATAATCTTTTTTATGGAACATCTATAGCGACTTGTATCCTAGTCTTGGCTAAGAATAAAACCAATACCGACACGCTTTTCATCGATGCCAGCAAAGAGTTCAAAAAAGAAACCAATAATAATGTCCTAACAGAAGACAATATTGAGCATATCTTAGCAAGCATTGACCAAAAGGAAAATAAAGACTATTTTGCCCAAGTCGTTTCTTACGAAAAAATTGTCGAAGCGGATTATAACCTGTCAGTATCAACTTATGTGGAAAAAGAAGACACACGTGAGAAGATTGATATTTATGTGTTAAACAAGGAAATTAAAGCAACAGTTGCTAAAATCGACCAACTGCGCGCTGAAATTGATAAGATTGTTGAGGAATTGAGCTGATGACCAAGATTGATGATATGATTGCGGAGCTCTGTCCTGATAGCTCAAACAGTCAGGAAAGTGACTGTTTGAGGTGGGAAATAGGGCAAAGTCTTGACTTTGCCTCCTTACAACGACTTAACGGCCATAAGAGAGGTTACTAGTATGAATAAAATCGAAAAGATGATACAAGAACTCTGTCCAGATGGAGTTGAGTGGAAAGAGTTGGGGGAGGTGTGTGATGTTCAAAAAGGAAAACAATTAAATAAATCTCTTTTAATAGAAGATGGAGAATATCCCGCCTATAATGGTGGTAAAACGTATTCTGGTAGGACAGATATTTATAATGTAGAAGCCAACACAATTATTATTAGCCAAGGTGGTGCTTCAGCAGGATTTGTTAATTTTGTTGATACTCGTTTTTGGGCAAATGCACATTGTTATTATTTACTGCCTGATTTAACGAAAGTAAATAATCGATATTTATATCATTTTGTAAAAATGATGCAACCTTATTTAATGGAATTCCAACATGGTGCAGGTATTCCAGCTCTAAGGAGTGATAAAATTACTAAGCTTTTGACCCCTATTCCTCCTCTAGAAATTCAAAAAGAAATTGTAAAAATACTTGACAAATTCACGGACTATGTTACAGAATTGACCGCAGAATTGACCGCAGAATTGACCCTACGCCAAAAGCAATATTCTTTTTATAGAGATAAACTCTTGTCCTTTGAAGATGAGGTTTATGAGGTGGAGTGGCACCATTTAAAAGATATATTAGTAAAAGGCAAAGGAACTAAAATTACAGCTAACCAAATGAAGAGTCTTCATAAAGAAGGAGCTCCTATTAGAGTTTTTGCAGGTGGAAAAACATTTGCTGATGTGAATTATGGAGATATTCCTCAAAAAGATATTCATACTGAGGAAGCAGTTATTGTTAAATCAAGAGGAAATATTGATTTTGAATACTATACTCATCCGTTTAGTTTTAAGAATGAATTTTGGTCATATAGTCCAAAGAAAAAAGATATAAATTTAAAATATATTTATTATTATCTGTTGCACAATAGAAATTATTTCCAAAATATAGCTGATAATATGCAAATGCCACAAATTTCAAGTAGTGATACAGAGAATTATAAGCTACCTCTACCCTCACTTGAAATCCAAAATCGTATTGTTCAAGTTTTAGACAACTTTGATGCAGTTTGTAATGATTTAAACATCGGACTTCCTAAAGAGATTGAACTTCGTCAAAAACAGTACGAATATTTTCGAGATAAGCTCTTGACATTCACCGCCGAAGGCGTGTACACTGACAGTACAGTACAGTACAGACAAGACCTAATTAGGCTCTTGCAATGGGTGTTTGGTCCAATCAAGGTTACACTTGGAGCCGTTTGTGAGTTGGAACGTGGTAAACGCCTTGTCAGAAAACAATTAAACTTTGATGAAGGTTACCCAGTATTTCAAAATAGTCTAACTCCACTTGGATACTTTGAGCAAAACAATAGAGAAAGCGATACAACTTTCATTATTTGTGCAGGCGCGGCTGGAGAAATTGGATATTCAGAAATACAGTTTTGGGCAGCAGATGATGTTTTCACAATTGGAATTTCAAAGAATATGCGGAGTAAATTTATTTATTATGCATTGCTGAATCAACAAAATAAACTAAAAATGCAAGTACGAAAAGCAAGTATTCCAAGACTTTCACGGTCATCCATTGAAAAACTTGAGTTTGTTTTACCAGACACTGATACACAAAATAAGATTATTGAAAAACTTGATAAGTTTAATACGTTAACTTCTGATTTGTCTCAAGGTTTACCCAAAGAAATTGAGTTAAGACAAAAACAATATGAATATTACCGTGATAAGCTGTTGTCATTTTAGTTTATTGGTCCTTTATTTATTCACCAGTTTTTACTGGTGATTTTTTGCTATAATAATAACTAAGAAAAACCTTCAGGAGACCAAATAATGACACAATCAAGGCAAACAGCAACAATTGCTGAGACTAATAATTTTATCGTTTTAGAAAAGTATGTGAAGCAAGAGCAATCCTCAACTTACCAGACGGAAGCAGACCTTGAGCGTGAGCTGATTGCTGATTTACAGAAGCAAGGTTTTGAATATTTATCTTATGTGACCACTCCAGAAACCTTACTTGAAAACCTTAGAATTCAGATTGAAAGCTTGAATAAGGTGTCCTTTACAAATAACGAGTGGCAACGTTTGTTGAGCGAATACATTAACAAACCTAGTGATACTTTGATTGACTGCACGCGCAAGCTCCATGACGATTATATCTATGATTTCATTTTTGATGATGGTCATATTCAAAATATTTATTTATGGGATAAGAAAAATATTAATCGCAACAAGGTTCAAGTCATCAATCAGATGAAGCAAGTGGGAACTAGCGCCAATCGTTACGATGTGACCATCTTGGTCAATGGTCTGCCTATGGTTCAAGTGGAATTGAAAAAACGAGGTGTTCCTATTCGCAATGCCTTTAATCAGATTCATCGTTACAGCAAGGAAAGTTTTAACGAAGATTTCTCTTTGTTTAAATACCTTCAAATTTTCGTTATTTCTAACGGGACGGACAGCCGTTATTTTGCCAATACGACTAAACGCGAGAAGAATTCTTTTGATTTCACCATGAATTGGGCGCTAAAGAATAATGACCCTATTAAGGACTTAAAAGATTTTACCGCAACCTTTCTTAGCAGAAATACGCTTTTAAATGTTCTTATCAATTATTCTGTATTTGACACCAATAACATTTTGCTCATCATGCGTCCTTATCAAATTGCAGCGACAGAGCGGATTCTTTGGAAGATTAAGTCTTCTATCAATAGCAAGTTAAAGAGCGGACCTGAAACTGGTGGTTACATCTGGCACACGACAGGTTCTGGTAAGACTTTAACTTCCTTTAAGGCAGCAAGGCTTGCCACAGAAATGGATGAAGTTGATAAAGTATTCTTTGTTGTTGACCGAAAAGACCTAGACTTTCAAACCATGAAGGAATATCAGCGCTTTTCACCAGATTCGGTCAATGGTTCTGAAAATACATCAGGGCTAAAACGTAATATTGAAGCTGTTGATAACAAGATTATTGTCACAACTATTCAAAAGCTCAATAACTTTATGAAATCTGAGGCTGACCACGAGGTCTATCAAAAGCAAGTTGTTTTCATCTTTGATGAGTGCCACCGTTCACAGTTTGGGGAAGCGCAGAAGAACTTACAGCGCAAATTTAAACATTATAGTCAGTTTGGTTTTACAGGAACACCTATCATGGTGGAAAATGCGTTGGGTTCTGAAACTACGGCATCAGTATTTGGTCAAGAATTACATTCTTATGTGATTACCGATGCTATCCGTGACCAAAAGGTTTTAAAATTTATGGTGGATTATAATGATGTCCGTCCTCAATTTCAATCCTTGGAAACTGAACAAGACTTGGATAAATTATCTGCTGCGGAAAACCGCAAAGCTCTTTTGCACCCAACCCGAATCACTGAAATCACCAAATACATTTTAGATAACTACAAGCATAAGACTCATCGCACGGCTGAAAATGGTTTTAATGCTATGTTTGCGGTATCTAGCGTTGAAGCAGCCAAATTGTATTATCAAGAATTTAAAAAACAACAAGCTGGCAAAGAAAATCCTCTGAAAGTGGCGACCATATTCTCCTATGCAGCTAATGAAGAACAGTCTGCTAAAGGTGATATTGTCGATGAAAGCTTTTCACCAAATGATATGGCTGATAAGAGCAGTAAAGAGTTTTTGAGTGCTTGTATTGATGACTACAATACTATGTTTAAGACCACTTACACCATCAATGGCAATGATTTCCAAAATTATTACCGTGATTTGTCTAAGCGTGTGAAGGCGCGTGAGGTCGATTTGTTAATTGTTGTAGGAATGTTCTTGACAGGTTTTGATGCACCAACCTTGAATACTCTCTTTGTCGATAAGAACTTGCGTTATCATGGACTTATTCAAGCATTCTCGCGTACTAATCGCATTTATGATGCCACAAAATCATTTGGTAATATCGTTACTTTCCGTGACTTAGAGAAAGCAACAACTGATGCCATAAAATTATTTGGTAAAACACAGACAGCAGAAGTCTTGCTAGAGCGTCAATACGACGATTATATGAACGGCTTCGTAGATGCAGGCGTTCAGCGTAAAGGTTATTTAGAAGTTGTCGCTGAATTGCAAGAAAAATTTCCTAATCCGACAGAAATTGTCAAAGAGTCTGATAAGAAAGAGTTTGTTAAGCTCTTTGGTGAGTTCTTGAAATTAGATAATATCTTGAAAAACTATGATGATTTTACGCGCTTGCAAGAACTGCAAAGCATTGATTTTGATAATCAAGATGAAGTCTTCGCTTTTAAAGAGAAATATCAAATTGAAAATACTGTCATTGAAGAACTCTCTAAACTTTCGATACCAACTGCAAGAGAAGTACAGGATTATCGTTCGACTTACAATGATATTAAAGATTGGTATGATAGGGAACGAGTTAATAAAACAGTCGATAAATCAACTGTTGACTGGGATTCTATCACCTTTGAGGTTGAGTTACTGAAGTCTCAAGAAATCAATCTCGATTATATTTTAGAGTTGATTTTTGAAACCAATAAGAAAGTGTCAGATAAAGAAGTCTTGATTGAGGAAATTAAGCGGACAATTCGGGCAAGTTTAGGCAATCGTGCTAAGGAAAGCTTGATTATTGATTTTATTCACCAAACTGACCTTGATACAATCCTTGATAAGGCAGATATTATTGAAAAATTCTTTGCTTTTGCGCGTGAGGAGCAACAGAAAGAGGTTGAAGAACTCATTAAGACAGAAGGTTTGAATGAGAAAAACGCTAAGCGTTATATTGCAACCTCGCTCAAACATGAATATGCTAGTGATAATGGCAATGAATTAAATGAAACGCTACCTCGCATGAGCCCACTTAATCCAGCATATAGAACGAAAAAACAAACAGTCTATCAAAAGATTAGTGTACTGGTTGAAAAATTCAAAGGTGTTGGGGGAAATTTGTGATTGAACAAGTAGAATACCAAATTTCAGAAATTAACAGATTACACATACTTTTCTTTGAGGAGTACAGCCATTTACAAAAAGTTAACCTAAATCAACCTTTCTCTCAAGTCCTAACGGATACGATTTTAGCTTATCGTCTCAATTTGCATGAGAGTATCAATGACTATCTGATGGCAGCGGATTTGGATGATATTAAGTATTTTTACCGTGTGAAAACATCGGAGAGTATTTTGAATAAGATTGAGCGTTTTTCAAAACGTCAAGAGGGTTATCCTGTCAATTCAATTTTGAATGATATTTTGAGAGCTACATGCTTTTTAGGATAGAAGATTTGGAGTGATATTTTAGGATTGGAGGATTTATGGCGAGATTTTCTTGTAAATGTGGTCATGAGATTGATTTCGATGATTATCAGGATTTTGAGTCTGATAAGGAATGTATTGATTGCCCTAATTGCGGACGCCTACTGGTGTTTAATGAACATTATGAACTCATTGATTGTTTTGAGCCGTTAAAAAAGACCAAGTATGTTATCGGTCAAGTTCGCTATATCAGTCATGACTTTGATGACCTAGGTCTTCAAACAGGGCGAATTTATAATGTGATAGCAGTGGACAATAGCATCATCACCATTGAAGGTTCTAGAAATCAGGAAATGAAATTACCCACTATTTTTTATGGTAAGGGAGAAAGTCTGTTTGGTTATCCGTGGGAGGTTATTTTCGATCCAAGTGGGACATTGCAGCAATATCTTGTGCATTTCGAAGATGACCACGATGAAGATTTTGATAACCGGTTCTGTGAGGTAATCTTTGGGATGGAATCAAGACATTATACTTATATGAGGGCTACACAACTTATACCATTGAGGAGTTACCAGATGAAGACTAAAGTTAATGCCAACATCCTAGTGATTGGCTCGACAGTGTGTGATGTTATGATTTATTTGGATCGGTTGCCTAGTCGCGAGGGGGATGCGCATATTCAGTCTCAGCATTGGCAGGTGGGTGGTTGTGCTTATAATGTCGCTCGCTTTTTGAAGCAGGTTGGTGCGGAGATTGATTTTCTATCACCAGTCGGGTCAGGTATTTATGGTGACTTTGTGGCTAGTGAATTGGGCAAGCAGGGCTTTGATTTACCCATTCGTCTTGCTGGGGCAAATGGTTGTTGCTACTGTTTTGTTGAGTCGGACGGTGAGCGGACTTTTCTGTCTGACCACGGGGTGGAGTATCGTTTTGACAAGGCTTGGCTAGCGACTTTACCCAAGCTCGCCTACGATTATATCTATGTCTGTGGCTTGGAGGTTGAGGAAGAGACAGGGCAGGCCTTGATTGAAGCCTTGAAGCAGTTGACAGGACAGATTATCTTTGCGCCTGGCCCTCGTCTTAGTCTCATCGCTCCTAAAAAAATGGCTATGCTTCTTGCCATGTCCCCCATTCTTCATTTGAATGAAGCGGAAGCTATGGACTTGGGACAATCGGCAGAGCTAAACACAGCCATTAAGGCAATCTATGCCAAAACGCAGGCTCTCGTCATCGTGACCAAGGGGGCAGACGGTGCGGTCGCCTATGACGGCACTTGGTATGAAGCAGCTGCCTACCCGAGCCAAGTCGTCGATACTATCGGAGCAGGAGACAGCCATGTCGCAGCCGTCCTTGCAGCACTCGATAAAGAACAATCAGTCGCCTCGGCGCTAGACTTTGCCAATAAAGCAGCTAGTCTAGTCGTGGCAAGTCAGGGAACTTACTTAACGGCTAATGATTATGAGCTGCTGCAAGCTGACTTAGACAGATATACAGAAAAATAGAGGGTCATTTGTGGATGACTCTCTATTTTTCACTATGTATTTTGGTTTCGGGTCCTGTGATTGATGACTTGATTCCCTACACGCCTTGGGAGGCTATGGAAAAAGGCATTTCAAGTCAGGTCAAATGTATCTTTGGGACTTGTCGAGATGAGGGAAATTTATTCTATATGATGAAAATGACGCCAACTTCTTGGTCACAAATAGAGGACATGCTGGCGCATAATCAAGGGATGGATTTGCTTCCAGTCTTAAAAGACCTCTATTCTGATTTATCTGAGAAGGAAGCCATGCGAGCATTTAGCAGAGATCGGATGTTTTGGGCTAGAAGCATTAGTTGTGATATTGCTCAATCTCCGCACAATACTGTTTACCAATTTCGCTATGACCTTGAACCCTTTTTATGTAAATTAGTAGGTCTAGGAGCAACGCACGGGGTGGAACATTTGCAGTGGCTTGGACACTTGGGTGGGACCGATGTTCCTGTTTAATAAATTCACATCTAAAAAACGCTTATTGAAGATTCACCAGGATTTTCATGGTGCTTTCGTACATTTTTGCAAGTATGGTCGTCCTGGAATGGTTGATGGTATCGATTGGCAGACCTACACAGAGGACAATAAATACACCTTTATCTTTGATGATAAATATCACTCCACCGTCAATCCTAATGAAAAATATTATGAGATTTGGAAGGATATTGATTTGTATCAATGATTTGAAACAGAATTATTGAGATGCAAAGTTATCAATTTTCTATGTGCTATCTCAATGATGGTATGTTTATAAGTATCAACAACATTTTACCAAAGTCGGCGGAGCTCTGGGTATTAGTAGAAGTTCTTACGCTGATTTTAAGGAAATTATGAATAAACTACAAAAAGACTCTTGGTATTCTAGTGGATAGAATCAAGAGTCTTTTTTACTGCTTTTATTGTCAACTAACTCCAAAGCGTTGCCAAAAGTTGTTTAGGAGTTGGATGTGTCGTCCTCGGCGCTGGATAAGGTCGGTCTCCTCTAGGTGTTTTAGCTTGCGGGAGATGGTTTCAGGACTAGTTGCCAGATAACTAGCCACTTCTTTTAGGGGAATGGAAATGGTGATATGATTTCCATTGTGTTTTTCTTGAGAAAGGCTAATCAGGTATTTAGCAATCCGTGTTTCTATGTCATCAATAGCCAGAAGTTGATTTTGTTCTCCTAGAGCAACGGTCTTTTGAGCATTGAGTTGTAGGAGTTGATAGCCGACTTGAGGGTAGTTGGTGAGAATATCATTGACAGACTTTTGAGATAAGCAGCAAATCTTACTTTCACAAACCGCTTCAATATAAATGGACTGATTTTTGAGACCGAAAATGTAATTTTCTCCCTCGTATTCTCCTTCATGGACCATACGAATCAGCTGTTCCTTACCATTGGGATTGAGTTTATAAACTTTTAGTTGCCCAGAAGCCACAATGGTCAGCTGTGCCTCAGTTTCAGGAGATTGAACGATTTCGCCCTTCTGAATCGTTTTGTGATGGATGAGTGGGTAAATTAAGTCCTTTTCTGATGGTGAAAGGTTCTGTAATAGTGGTACCTTGTGGACACAATTATCTTTTGTCATATTGCCTCCTTGAGAGTAATTTATCTGAAATTGACCGCGGTCAATTATTTTTTGAAATAGTTCATATAGAATAATAAGCACAAGATGTAGTATATCTTATCAATAAATTACACTATATCTTGATATTATAGTCGAATAGGAGACAAAATGCAAACGGTCAAAATCTATTATATTAGTCTCAGTGGCAACACGACAAGCTTTCTTAAGCGTTTAAAAAATTATCTCAGAGAGGATTATGCCATTCATTTATCCCTATCAAATGTTAAAGATTGGGTTCGCGACGGTGAAACTGTTGAGCGTATCATTGACGAGCCTTATTTCAGTTTTCTCCCCTCATATCTTGAAGGGGGAAATGGTCTTGATACGGGTTTTCAAGAAATTTTAACGACACCTTTGAAAGAATTGATTGCCTATGGTTCAAATCGTGACAAATGTTTGGGAATCGTTGGCAGTGGCAATCGTAATTTTAATAAGCAGTACTGCTTAACTGCGCATCAGTATGCGGAAAGTTTTGGCTTTCCAGTCATTGATGAATTTGAACTCCGAGGAACCGAAGCTGATGTTCATCGAATTGGAGATAAATTAGTGAGCCTAGCGAGAGAAGGAGGACTTATCAAATGAGTCAAGATTATTTTGTTCTGAATAATATGTTAAATATCCCAGTTGATGGGCAGATTCCGCTTCACTATGACCAAGAAGCACTGGATGACTACTTGAAGTCAGAAATCAGGGCTAAAACTATGACTTTCGATAGTGTGGAAGCTAAATTGGATTACTTGGTAGCTAATCACTACCTCGATGACAAGATTTTGGATGTTTATTCAGATGATGGTCAGGATTACAAAAATGAGTTTGTTTTGTCTTTATATGCACGCGCAGCGGATTTTAACTTCACTTTCAAAAGTTTCATGGCTGCCTACAAATTTTATAACCAATATGCCCTCAGAACCAATGATTTGAAGCATTATCTTGAATCATTTGAGGAACGTGCGGTGATGAACGCCTTGTATTTGGGTAAGGGTGATAAGACCTTAGCACAAAACTTGTTAGAGGAGTTATTGACCCAACGCTATCAACCAGCAACGCCAACTTTTTTAAATGCGGGTAAGAAGCGCCGTGGGGAAATGGTGTCCTGTTTCTTGATTGATATTGAGGATTCCATGCTTTCTATCGGTCGTGCTGTCAATTCAGCGCTGCAATTGTCCCGTATCGGTGGTGGTGTTGGTGTCAATCTGTCAAATCTACGAGCTGCTGGGTCTCCGATTAAGGAGATTGCCAACGCTTCGTCAGGTGTTCTACCTGTTATGAAACTACTAGAGGATTCCTTTTCTTATAGTAATCAACTTGGTCAACGTAATGGGGCTGGTGTTGTCTATCTCAATGTCTTTCATCAGGATATTTTAGGCTTTTTATCCACCAAAAAGGAAAATTCGGATGAAAAGATTAGGGTTAAAACCCTGTCACTAGGTCTAGTTGTGCCAGACAAGTATTATGAACTATTGAAAACCAATCAACCCATGCACCTCTTCAATCCCTATCATGTCGAGCGCGTCTATGGCAAGCCGTTTTCCTATGTTGATTTAACGAAAGAGTACGATGATATGGTAGCCAATCCAGAGATTGAGACAGTCCAAATCAATGCGCGTGAATTAGAACAGGAAATCTCACGCCTCCAACAAGAATCTGGTTATCCTTACATTCTAAATATTGATACCGCCAATAATACCAATCCTGTCAAAGGAAAAATCATCATGAGTAATCTTTGCTCAGAAATCTTGCAGCCTCAAGACCCATCTGTTTTGAATGATGATCTGAGTTATAAACAAGTCGGCACAGATATTTCATGTAATCTTGGGTCAATGAACATGGTTAATCTTATGGCTTCGCCTGATTTTGAAAAATCTATTGACCTGGCAGTTCGTGCTTTGACAACAGTGACGGATAGCGAGTCTATTGAAGAAGTGCCGACAGTGGCTAAGGGAAATCAACTCTATCATACGATTGGTCTTGGTGCTATGGGACTTCATACCTTGCTTGCGACTCATCAGATTGCCTACGATTCACCTGAAGCCTTGGAGATTGTGGATGCCTTCTTTTTAGCCATGAACTACTATTCTCTAAAAACCAGTCATGCTATTGCGGTTGAAAAAGGTCAGGTCTTTCATGACTTTGTAGCATCGACTTATGCAGATGGGGCTTATTTTGACCAATATTTGACGTCTGATTTTCAGTTTTCATCAAGCAAAGCAGCTCAGCTATTTTCCAATATCAAACTACCAAGTGTCGAGGACTGGAAGGTGTTGAAAGAAGCAGTCATGAAGGACGGACTCTATCACCGTAACCGTTTGGCTATCGCTCCAAATGGGTCTATTTCATATATCAATGAGACTAGCGCCTCGCTTCATCCTATAACGCAGTTGGTGGAAAATCGTCAGGAGAAGAAGGTTGGCTCAATCTTTTACCCAGCACCTCACTTGTCAAATGAGACCTTGCCTTACTATAAAACCGCCTACGACATGGACCAACGCCGTATCATTGATGTCTATGCGACAGCACAAAAGCATATTGATCAAGGGATGAGTTTGACACTCTTTATGCGCTCAAAATTGCCAGAGGGCTTGTACGAATGGAAGGCTGCTGGAAATCCAAATTTGACGACGCGGGACCTGAACCGTCTGCGCAATTACGCTTGGACTAAGGGTATCAAGTCGCTCTACTATGTTCGAACTTACACTGAGGATGATGAGTTTGCTAGTGTCAACAATTGCGAATCATGTATGATTTAAGGAGAAAAGATGTATCAACAGTATTTGTATTATAAAGCTATTAACTGGAATGTGGTTGAAGACGAGCTGGACAATGCGACTTGGGAGCGGGCGACCTCGCTCTTTTGGTTGGACACTCGTATTCCGATTGAGGAGGATTTGGGAAAATGGCTGGCGCTAAGTGATGATGAGAAAGACCAGCTTAATCGCCTACTGGCTGTCCTAAATCTTCTTGCCACCTATCAATCTATCGAAGCAGGAGAGATTATTCGCCACAGCGAACGTTCCCAACAAGAAATTGCTATTATCAATAATCTCCAGTTTACAGAGATGGTCAATACCAAGGCCTACAATCGGATTTTACGTATTTTCAACGACAATCAAGACGTGTCTCAATGGTTTGACAGTGCTGATAGTGACCCTGCACTTCAAGATCTACTCCAAGAAGTGGATGCTATCTATGCGGGGAGTGATCCTTTGAGAAAACGATTCATGGCACTCTGCTTGGAAGGTTTGATAAATAGCACCTTTCTAGCTTATCCTATTCACCTCTGGGTTGATAAAGGCTTCAAGCAGTTGGGAGAGACGATAAAGATGGTTCTTCGCAACGAATCTCTTCATGCTATCTATCTCAGCCATAAGCTAGGTCTGATGATGGCACAGCAGGAAATAAATCAGGTTAACAGTTTCTTAGCCTGGGCTCAGGAGACGGTAGTAGATTTGGTCAATCGTTTGACGACTCTTGTTGTGACCTATTATCAGGTGCCGGGTAGTGTTAATCTAGGGATTGATTTTGTTAGAGAATCTGCGAATGAGATTCTTACTAGTCTCAATTTATCAGCCAAGTACAGCACAAGAAAAGAGCTCTTGGTACCTTATGAACACGCGCTTGTTCCGCTTCGCAGGCATGATTTGACTAAGCATGGTCGAATCATGGTTCAAAATGATGCGATGACAGATGATGACTATGATTTTTAGGGGGTTAGGATGCTACATAAATCAATGAACTGGCAGTTGGTAGAGGACGAGTTTGACGAGTATGTCTGGGATAAGGCGACAGCTCAATTTTGGTTGGACACGCGCGTGCCTGTTTCCAACGACCTCTTGGATTGGCAACAATTATCAGAGGTTGAAAAGACCGTGGTTAAGAAGGCTGTTGGTGGTTTAGCACTTCTTGATACCTTGCAGTCTGAGGAGGGCCTCTATGCTATTAAGAAAAATCACCGGACACAAAAAGAATTGGCAGTTCTGACTGACTTTAATTTCATGGAATCTATTCACGCCAAAACTTATGGGACAATTTTGATTTCCCTCAATAATTTCAAAGATATTGAGGCTATCTATGACTGGATGAATAATGACCCTCGTATGCAATTTAAGGCTCGTAAAATTAATGAGTATTACCAAAATGGGACTGTCCTGCAGGTTATGGTTGCCAGTGTTTTCTTAGAAGGAATCCTCTATTACAGCAACTTTTTCATTCCACTTTGGTACCGAGGACAAAATAAATTAGCCAATCTGGCAGAGCTGATTAAATTGGTTATCCGCGATGAATCTGTACATGGTACCTACCTAGGCTATAAATTTAGACTCGGTTTTGATGAATTAAGTGACAGCGAACAGGCGGATTTCAAAGTCTGGATGTATGCCTTCTTAGATGAATTGCTTGACAATGAATTTGCCTATACAAACGAAGTCTATGCAGAAATTGGCTTGACCGAAGATATTAAAACCTTCGTTAAATACAATGCCAATAAGGCTCTTCAAAATATGGGATTTGAAGCCTATTTTGACTATGCCACAGCTAGTGACGTCAATCCTATCGTTATGAATGGTATCTCAATCGAGACCGCTAACCACGATTTCTTTTCACAGGTCGGTGCTGGTTATTTGATGGGAGAAGCGGAAGCTATGGCTGATGAGGATTATAATTTTTAAGCTTGTGATGATGATGTTATCAATTTTTTTCGGTGAAAAATGCTTAATTTATATCAAAAAGTATGGTAGGCTAGTAATAGTATTTTTTAGAAGGAATTGGTGATAACATTGTGACAAATGACAATACAATCATTGAACATAAATCATATGAAGTGGGTTTCCATGTTGATGTGGACCCTGTATATAGCACAGGCAAGGGGCTGAATGAGTCGGTCGTTAGACAATTGTCTGCTGCCAAGAATGAACCAGAATGGATGTTGGACTTTCGCTTGAAATCGCTGCAGATTTTCAATAGTATGCCCATGCCTGATTGGGGACCAGATTTGTCAGAAATTGATTTTGACGATATTATCTATTATCAAAAGGTTACGGATAAACCTGCTAGGGATTGGGATGAGGTGCCCGACAAGGTTAAAGAAACCTTTGAACGCTTAGGCGTCCCTGAAGCTGAGCGCTCTTATTTGGCTGGAACAGTTGCCCAGTATGAGTCGGAAGTGGTCTATCATAATATGAAGAATGAGTTTGAGTCCAGAGGTGTGATTTTCACGGACATCGACAGTGCTCTGCAAGAATACCCAGACTTGTTTAAAGAATATTTTGCAAAACTCGTACCTCCGACAGATAATAAATTAGCTGCGCTCAATTCTGCGGTTTGGTCTGGTGGAACATTCATTTATATTCCTAAAGGGGTGGAGCTTGATATTCCTTTACAACTTTACCTGCGTATCAATAATGAAAATACCGGTCAGTTTGAAAGAACCTTGATTGTTGTTGATGAGGGCGCTAGCATGCACTATGTGGAAGGGTGTACAGCTCCAACTTACACAACCAATAGTTTGCATGCGGCGGTGGTAGAGGTTTATGCAATGGCCGGCTCTCATCTTCGCTATACGACCATTCAAAACTGGTCAGATAATGTCTATAATTTGGTTACCAAACGTGCCGTAGCTAAGGAGCATGCGACGGTTGAATGGATTGATGGCAATCTTGGGTCACACACGACCATGAAATACCCTGCGGTTTATTTGGAAGGGGAAGGTGCGACTGGTACCATGATGACCATCGCCATGGCAAATGAAGGTCAGCACCAAGATACAGGTGCCAAGATGATCCACAAAGCGCCACATACCAAATCATCTATTATTTCCAAATCTCTTGCACGCGCTGGTGGTAAGGTTGATTATCGTGGGCAAGTTTACTTTGGACCAAATTCTGCAAAATCAAAAAGTCATATCGAATGTGATACTATTTTGATGGATGACTTGTCATCATCAGACACAAAGCCTTTCAATGAAATCCATAACGCCAGTGTTTCACTTGAACATGAAGCAAAAGTTTCAAAAATTTCTGAAGACCAGCTCTTTTATCTGATGAGCCGAGGTTTGACAGAGCAAGAAGCCACAGAAAAAATCATTATGGGTTTTGTGGAGCCATTTACCAAAGAATTACCGATGGAATACGCTGTTGAGTTGAATCGTTTGATTAGCTTTGAAATGGAAGGGTCAATCGGATAAGATTTTTGAGGTTGGGAGTAAGTGCCCAATCTCATTTTTATTTGCTGATTTTTGCTATAATAGACCTAAGCATCTCAAAGATTGGAGACCTATGAAATTACTTTATACTGATATTTCACATAATATGACAGAAGTTCTGGTTAATGAAGCTGCGCAGGCTGCAAGTGACGGTCGGCGCGTTTTTTACATTGCCCCTAACTCCCTATCTTTTGAAAAGGAGCGTGCGGTTCTTGAAGCTTTACCAGAGCAGGCTTCTTTTGCCATCACCATCACGCGTTTTGCTCAACTGGCGCGCTACTTTGTGCTCAACGAGCCCAATCAAAAGGAAAGCCTCAATGATACAGGGTTAGCCATGATTTTCTATCGTGCCCTTTCTCAATTTGACGATGGCGAATTGCGTGTTTTTGGTCGTCTTAAACAGGACAGCTCATTCATCCAACAATTGGTGGACTTGTACAAGGAATTAAAAACTGCCAATTTGACGGTTTTAGATTTGCAAACTCTGCATTCGCCTGAGAAATATGAGGACTTGGTCAAGATTTTCACGGCTGTTGCCGACTTACTTCGTGAGGGAAATTACGACAATCAGACCAAGATTGCTTTCTTTGCTCAGCAGGTCGCGGCAGGGCATATGGATGCTGAATTGAAAAATGTTGTTCTAGTCGTTGACGGTTTTACTCGTTTTTCAGCTGAGGAAGAGGCCTTGATTGGTCTTTTGAATGCCAAGTGTTCGGAGATTGTTATTGGTTCCTACGCTAGTCAGAAGGCCTACCAGGCTAATTTTACCAACGGTAATGTCTATGCAGCTGGGGTTGATTTTTTGCGCAGCTTGGCAGAGACCTTCAAGACTAAACCGCAATACGTGATATCAACCTGGTCAGGTCGTGAGGGCTTTGCCTCTATTTCCCAAAAGTTTGAGCGTCGTCATGACTTTACGGGTGATGATTTGGTCTTGTCTGCGGATGCTAAGGCGCGTGCGACTATCTGGGAGTGTCTCAACCAGAAGGAGGAGGTCGAGGCGGTGGCGCGTGCGATTCGCAAGAAACTGCAGGTCGGGCATCGTTACAAGGATATCTTGGTTCTCTTGGGGGATGTGGATGCCTACAAGCTTCAGGTCGGCAAGATTTTTGACAAGTATGATATTCCTTATTATTTTGGGAAGGCTGAGTCAATGGCTGCGCATCCCTTAGTGCATTTTATGGATTCGCTGGCGCGTGTTAAACGCTATAATTTCCGTGCAGAGGATGTGGTCAATCTCTTTAAGACAGGAATTTACGGTCGACACAGTCAGGATGCTTTGGATTACTTTGAGGCCTATGTGACCTATGCGGACATAAAGGGACAGAAGAAGTTTTTCAATGATTTCAAGGTTGGGGCTAGTAAGTATGATTTGGCTAAGCTTAATAGCATTCGAGCTGATTTACTTGGGCCACTGGAGACCTTGGTAAAGGCTAAGAAGCAGACAGGTGCTGGTCTTTTGAAAAAATTGTCAGGATTTTTGACGGAGATTGCTTTGTCGGAAAATTTGGCTGCGCTAGTTTCAAAAATGCCTGAGATTGAGCAGGAGAAACACGGAGAAGTCTGGAAGACCTTTACAGGCATTTTAGAGCAATTCCACACTATTTTTGGCACTGAAAAATTAACCTTGGATGAATTTTTATCACTTCTTGGTTCAGGCATGATGCAGGCAGAGTATCGTATGGTTCCAGCGACGGTGGGTGTGGTGACGGTTAAATCCTATGACTTGATAGAGCCTCATACCAATAAATTCGTTTATGCGCTCGGCATGACCCAATCGCATTTTCCAAAGATTGCTCAAAATAAATCGCTGGTATCTGATGAGGAGCGTCAGCTTATCAATGAGCAAGGAGACTTAGCAGGACATTTTGATATTATAACCCGTGAAAATCTCAAGAAAAATCATTTTGCGGCTTTGTCTCTCTTTAATTCTGCTACGGAAAAATTGGTTTTGAGTTTGCCTCAGTTGCTCAATGAAGCTGAGGACAGCATGTCATCTTACTTGAGTGAATTGGTGCACATGGGTGTGTCTGTTGAGGCTAAGGGACGCAATCAGCTGGCGGCGGAAGCGGGGCAAGTGGGAAACTACAAAGCGCTCTTGTCTCGCGTTGTCGACATTAATCGCTCTGCTATTTACCAAGATTTGGAAATGACGAAGGAGGAGCAAACGTTCTGGTCAGTGGCTGTGCGTTTCTTGCGTCATAAGTTGGAAGCGGAAGGGATTTCTGTACCAGCGATAACGGATACGGTAGCCACCACGCGCGTGGCACCAGAAGTCATGGCAACGCGTTTCCCGGATGACCAGCCTTTGAGCCTGTCTTCGTCTGCTGTGACAACTTTCTACAATAATCAGTATAAGTATTTCTTGCAGTATGTGTTAGGCCTGCAGGAGCAAGAGTCCATCCATCCAGATGCACGACATCACGGAACTTACCTTCACCGCGTTTTTGAGTTGGTCATGCAGGAGGATAGCTCGGAGGATTTCGACCAGCGATTAAATGAAGCAATCGCACAGACCAATCAAGAAGAAAGCTTCAAAGCTCTTTATGAAGCTGATGCAGAGAGTCAGTATTCTTTAGAGGTTTTGGAGGACATCGCTCGCGCAACGGCAACCATCTTGCGACAAGACAGTCAGTTGACGGTTGAAAATGAAGAGGAGCGCTTTGAGCTCATGCTAGACAATGCCGTTAAAATCAACGGTATCGTGGACCGAATTGACCGACTGTCGGACGGAGCACTTGGAATCGTCGATTATAAATCAAGTGACCAGAAATTTGATATTCAGAAATTCTACAATGGACTTAGTCCTCAGTTGGTGACCTATATGTCTGCTGTGCGCAAAAGCAAGAATCTATCTGCGCAGGATAAGATTTTTGGGGCTATGTATTTGCACATGCAGGAGCCCAAACAAAATCTTAACGACGTTAAATCGCTAGACAAGTTGGTTGAGAAATCCCATCAATCGCTGCGGTATCAGGGCTTATTCTCAGAGGATGAGAAGGTATTTTTGGCTAACGGTAAGTATGATATCAAGTCCAGCTTGTATTCAGAAGCGGAGCTTGCGGTTTTGCAAAATCATAATAAACACCTTTATTTATCAGCTGCGGAGACCATCAAGTCTGGTAGCTTTGCCATTAACCCTTATACTGAGGATGGCAAAACGGTGGCGGGTGACCAACTCAAGGCTATCACTGGTTTTGAGGCGGACCGTCACATGAGGCAGGCAAGGCGTCTCTATCGTTTGCCAGCAAAAGAGAAGCGTCGGGGCTTTTTAACCTTGATGCAGGAAGAGGAGGACCAGGATGAGCTTTAAGCCTTTTTTGACGGCAGAGGAAATCGCTGCGCTGCAAGAGCAAGAAGCGGCTTCGGACAAGAAACAAAAACGCACGCCAGAACAAATCGAGGCTATCTACACCAATGGTAACAACATCTTGGTGTCAGCTTCGGCGGGGTCTGGGAAAACCTTTGTCATGGTTGAGCGCATTATGGACATGATTTTGCGTGGTGTAACCGTAGACCAGCTCTTTATCTCAACCTTCACCGTTAAGGCGGCGGGGGAGCTCAAGGAACGTCTGGAAAAGAAAATCACGGCTGCGCTAGCTGAGACCAAGAATCCAGAAATGCAAGCCTTTCTCAATCAGCAATTAGTTGGCGTGCAGACCGCTGATATCGGAACCATGGATGCCTTCACTCAAAAATTGGTCAATCAATACGGCTATACTATGGGCATTTCACCAATTTTCCGAATCATGACCGATAAAAATGAGCAGGATATGCTCAAGAATGAGGTTTACGAGGATTTATTTGCGGATTACATGGCTGGCGCTAATAAAGGAGTTTTCACCACGCTAGTCAAGAATTTCACTGGTAATCGTAAGGATAGCAAGGGCTTCCGCGATGCGGTTTATAAGATTTACGACTTTAGTCAGTCAACGGATAATCCTAGGCGATGGTTGCAGGATAATTTTTTAAAAGGAGCACAGACCTACACGGACTTTTCTGCTCTTCCTGAACAAGAAATTCAAGGCATTTTATCGACCATTCAGGATACAGCGGATGCCCTTCGTGACTTGACGGATTTAGAAGATTACAAACAAATGACCGCTAAAGGGACACCGACTGCGACTTATAAAAGACATCTGGCTATGATTGAAAATCTGTATGACTGGGCGCGTGATTTTGCGACACTCTATGGTCATGAGGGACTGGGTCGCCTAGCGCAGGATGTGACTACTTTAATTCCATCATCGGATGCGGTGACGGTTGCGGGTGTCAAATACCCAATCTTTAAAACCCTACATGGTCGTCTTTCTGGGCTGGTTCATCTGAAGACTATTTTCAAGTATCAGGCTGAGACCATTCCGCTTTTGGAAACATTGCAGAGCTTCGTACTTGACTTTTCAGACCAATATTTACAGGCTAAAATGCAAGAAAACGCCTTTGAATTCTCG
>OGEP01001325.1_pt1 | contig 27521 bp, 29 predicted proteins | sample 1570721 | NCBI WGS metagenome assembly OGEP01 (sample SAMEA2582131, study PRJEB24529) | metagenome | biome: Human gut stool | place: China | collected 2011 | reverse complement strand
GCTAAATCCCATCACTTACAATGGAATATTAAGCAATTATCAAAAATTTGTTCAAAACCCTAGCATTTTATTTATTATTGGTAATTGTTACTTTTTTAGTTTATTTTATCTCCTTGTCCCCTTTTTGTCCCACATTATTTTTCTAACAATAATTTTTCAAAAATTTAGCAAAATAAAAAGCCTTTAAATCAGTATTCCTGACTATTTTTATCACAAAAATTTGTAGGAAATCGTTGTAGGGGGCATCTAAATACAGAAGAAAAAGCCTGATTTGACAGGCTTTTTTGCTACTCTCATACAGACTTGTTGCGTCTTTGTTGCAATTGTACAATAAATTTTTTACGACGTCAAATTTGGGATTTACTACACTTAACCCGCTTAATAAGTTTTCAATAATAACTTTATTTAACTTTGACACCTAGGATATATCATGAGATAATTATTCGTGAAAGATATTAGTGACTCCATAATACAATGGACAATGGAACGGAGAGCGTCAATGTTGCGAGCACTGATGCTTTTTTACTTTTATAGGGGAAATATTATCTTCTAATTCCTGTAATTCCATGCTATATTCTTCTTACTAAAAGCCTAATGGTAAAAAGTCAAGTTTTTGCAGAATAAAATTTGCTTATTTTTCTAAAAAAAGGATGCACTAAAGACGTTTCGTAGGCTTTTAGTACAAAAAAGAGAGACCCCATCAGGATCTCTCAGTTGTTAAAAACTTATTTTTTCTTAACAATCAAGTTAGCAAGTTTTTTGAATCGTTGTTTAAAGACCGCTCCTACACTCTGTGCTTTTCTCATGTGTTCACGTGGAATACGTTGTTGCATAGCTCTTAATGTTCCACGGCTGTCACGACTAGCAAATCGTAAGATTCCATCTTGTTTGGTACGAATTTCAAAGCGTGGGATGTAGCGACCACCAAAGTAGTAATCAACAACGACATAGGTCACTTCTGTCCAAGGAATTTGGATGTAATCTTGCAATTTAGTATCATTGTAAAATTCAAAAGCCTTATCACCGACCATAATTTTGCCGTAAATAGGACCATTACGAAACCAAGTTCCTTTTGAAACGTGATCCATTTTTGTGTTTAGCGATTTAACCATGAATGTCTCCGATTAAAGCAAACCGATAACGTGTAGGACGATAGCTAAAACAAAGATACCAATGATAATAACGATTGGAGATACACGTTTTTTAAGGAGATACATACACAAGAATGTCAATCCAAGGGCAGCAAGACCTGGCACCAATTGGTTCAAATTGTCTTGCAAAGTGGTTACTTTGTTGACATCAATTGAACGACCTGCAGCATATTGTGTAAAGGCTTCTTTAAGACCCTTAACACCATCAGGAAGTTTGCTCCAATCGATGTAGGCACCATCTTGTTGTTTAACGGTAGATACGACTGGTGTGAAGTTAATAGATACCCAACGTTCAATGAGGGAACCGATAACGAACATCCCCATCATAGAAGCTCCGCGAGTGACTTGTTGGAGGAGGTTACCTGACAAGTCATCTGTGATAGCAGTACCAGCTTTATAACCAAATTCTTGAGTGTACCACTTAACAGCGGCAGCCAAGATGTTCCAAAGAACGAAGAATAGAATTGGACCAAAGACATTTCCTGAAACGGCCAAACTTGCACCAAGTGAAAGGAGGATTGGACGAAGAGTGAACCAGAAGAGGGGGTCACCTGCACCGGCAAGAGGTCCCATCATACCGACTTTGACCCCTGAAATAGCCGCATCATCGATGTCAGCACCGTTAGCTCTATCTTCTTCAAGAGCCAAGGTTACACCAAAGATTGGGTTAGCCATGAATGGGTGTGTGTTGAAGAATTCCAAGTGACGTTTCAAAGCGGCAGCTTGATCTTCTTTTTTACTGTAAAGTTTTTTGATAGCAGGGATTAAGGTGTAAGCTACCCCACCATTTTGCATACGTTCATAACTGAAAGAACTTAGAAGGAAATATGAACGTAAGAATGTTTTAACACGATCTGATTTTGTTAGTGTAATTTTTTTATCAGCCATTAGATTGCCTCCTTATTAAAAGTCTTCCAAAATGTCGCCAAGTGGGTCACCTGATCCACCACCATTTGAAGAACCGTTAGATCCGCTACCTTCAAGAGCAAGGAATAAAACTGCAAGGCAGACACCGATGATACCCAAACCAATCAAAGTCAATTGGTTAATGGCTGCAAATGCAAAACCAAGGAAGAAGAATGGCCAAACTTCACGACTAGACATCATGTTGATAACCATGGCATAACCAACGGCAACGACCATACCACCACCGATTGACATACCTGAAGTCAACCATTCTGGCATTGCTTCAAGTCCACTACGAACAACATCAACAGGAATCATCATCAAAAGAAGAGCTGGGATAGCAACACGGAGTCCTTGAAGAGCCATACCCATAAAGTGCCATCTTTGGATACCTGCAAAGTCAGCTTCTTCAGCACGGCTATCCATGATGTGAGCAATAAAGACAGTTGCAGTACGAACAAGCATTGTAAGGGCAAGACCTGCAACGGCAAGAGGAACGGCAAGACCGATGGCAGTACCGATACCTTTAGAGCCTTGTCCACCAAGGATAAGGATAATAGCTGAAGCAACACCAGCAAGTGATGCATCGGGAGCCATTGCAGCACCAACGTTTGCCCAACCCATAGTGATAAGTTGAAGGCTACCACCTAGCATAACACCAAGTTCCAAGTTACCTGTTACCAAACCAATTAGCGAACAAGCTACGATTGGTTGGTAAGTTTCGATTTGGTCGTTAACTGAACTACATCCAACGATAAAGGCAATAATAACGACTAAAATGATTTGCATGACACTCATTTACGTTTCCTCCAAAATTATTCTTTTTCTGCTAGTTTCTTTTCAGCCAACTTAACAAGCTCATCAACATTTGCTGGGCTGTCGGCTGGAACACCACGGACGTCAAATTTGACACCTAGGCTCTGCAATTCTTTAATGGCATCAACGTCAGTTTGGTCAAATGATAGAGCCTTAGTGACATTGACTTTTCCTTCTTTGTAAGCAGATGAACCGAGGTTGATTGTTTTGACATCAACACCTGCTTTAATAGCTTCTAGAGCTGCTTCAACTGATTCGAAGAGGAGCATGGCACGGGTTGCACCAAAACGAGGGTCGTTATTAGCTTTAACCATATTTGCAATTGGAATAACATGAACCTTGACACCGCTTGGAGCTGCTTGCTTAATCATGTTTGTACGCAATTTGTCTTTGCAAACAGTATCAGAAACAACGATGATACGATCTGGACTAGTTGAGTGTGTCCAACCTGTAGCAACTTGTCCGTGAAGCAAACGAGTATCGACACGCGCTAGCACATATTCAATCTTGCCATCCCCAAGAACTGTTCCTTCTGGAATTGTTCCTTGTGGAGCTGCACTTTTAGCCGGAGCTGCTTCTGCTTGTGGTTGGTCTGGTGTCAATTCTTCAGGAAGCAATTTCACACCACCTTTAGATTCGTTGTAGATGTTTGCAACGACTTGTTCAACACCTGCATCTGCTGCCATCATGCGTTCTGTGTAAGCTTGAATAACCATTGGTAAGTTGAGACCTGTCATAATCACAATCTTACGGTCAGGATTTTCATCCTTCAAGCGACTTGCCTGGTTGAATGGTGAACCAGACCACAAGTCTGCAAGAATAAGAACCTCATCGTCAGCATCGAAAGCTGCAATAGCATCTTGAAAATGCTCGTAAAGATCATCAGGACCTTCATTAGGCATGAATGTCACCACTTGGACCTTTTCCTGATCGCCAAAGATCATCGATGCAGATTGATGAATGCCCTCAGCAAATTTACCATGGCTGGCAATAATAATACCAATACCCATTTGTTCTCCTCCTTTTCAATTTTCATTGACATAAATAAAGTAATCTCCATGACTGTCAGTCACCTTATTTATTGCAACGAACTTACTGGAACCGGTTCCATTATAGTCCTTTCTTATAAAAATGTCAATATCTTTCATAAATAAATTGTCAATTTTTGGAAAATTATAAGTAATTTGAGTTAATCAGCTTAATAGCAGGGTTTGTAACAATCAACAATCTATCATTTTCTGTCATTTTCTGTCAAAATTAACCAATTAACTACCCTAGCACCAGCATTTCACATCATCATCCAATACAAATGCCATTCTTCGCTCAAAGAGACTTTCAGCAATCTTTAAGGCTTTTTTCAGTTCTGCTTAAGTCAAGACCAGTAAGATAACAGTTGCTCAATCCTATTAGAAATAGAAGGTATATGCTATGAATTTTCTTAAGCGTGCCTGGTTGGTGACCATCGCCAAAAAAAAGCCGAACATTGCTTTTAACTCTGGTGACTAGTGCCATTTTGATTTTTGTTTTGGCTGGGCTGACCATCAACAATGCAGCCAACACTGCCGTCAAAAATGCCAAAAGTCAAACTGGCGCAACTGTGACCTTGCAGGTCAGTCGTGACTACATGATGTCGCAGATGGAAAAGAACCGTGACTCAAGTAGCTCAAGTTCATCATCTAGCTCATCATCAACAACAGTTTCGACAACCATTCCACTAGCGACAGCTAAGAAAATTGCTGAGAAGGGTGGTGTCTCATCTTACCTCTTCACAGCAACAACAACTGTAAGTGCTGGTGACGGTATTTCAGCTATTTCAAGCTCGTCGTCATCTAGTTCGTCAAGTTCATCCGACTCTGATTCTGACAAGGGTGGTCAAGGTGGTCCGCAAATGGTGACGGGGGACTTTACCATCACTGGGGTCAATGCGACTGCTAATGTCTCTGAATTCACGTCTGGAACAAACAAAATCAGCAAAGGTACTGGTATCACCAACTCAACAGCTGACAACGAGGCTGTGATTTCATCCGACTTGGCAAAAGCAAATAGCCTTTCAGTGGGTAGCACTTTCAAGGTTAAGGCGACAGTCGATGGTACCGAAACAACCTACACTCTAAAAGTAGTTGGTATCTATAAGTCATCATCAACAGTAACCTCAGCTCAGTTGCAAAACAACGCCTCAAACCCACAAAACAACATCTACACCAACTTGACAACCGCTGACACCATGAAGGGCGAAACATATACCCTTGACTCAGCAACTATCACTTTGTCAGACCCATCAAAACTCTCAAGCTTCGTCAAATCAGCTAAAAAATCAATCGACACAAGCAAATACTCAGTCACTTCAAGCGATGAGATTTACAAGCAAATGTTGCAACCTTTGAACAATATTTCTAAAATCTCTAAAAATATCGTGATTTTGGTGGCAATCGCTGGTGCTGTTATCTTAACCTTGATTATTATCCTAAGCGTTCGTGAACGTCGCTATGAGATTGGGGTTCTCATGAGCCTCGGGGAAAGTCGCATCAAGATTATCGGACAATTCTTCGCAGAGCTTTTCATCGTGACCCTCATTTCAATCGCTATCGCTTCTGCAGCAGGAAATGTGGTCGGAAATACCCTTGGTAACCAACTCCTATCATCAAGCTCAAGCACTACACAAACAACAAGCCAACAAAATGACGGTCCTGGAAATGGGCAAGGTGGTCCTGGTGGCGGTGGAGCTCCTGACCAAGATAATAACAGCGATGGTACAAGTTCAAGTAGCTCAGCTGATTCATCAAATACTAACAGTCAAAAACCAAGCGGTAAGGCTCCATCAGGTGGTGGCATGGGTGGTATGATGTCCATGACTAAATCGTCTAAGGAAATCGACAAACTCAATGTCAAATTATCAGTTGGTGACGTAGCAAAACTTGGCGGTATCGCCCTCATTATCTCATTTGTTTCAACGATTTTAGCAAGTATCGGTATCATCCGTATGAAACCAAAAGACATTCTGTCATCAAACTAGGAGGCTCATATGACACTAAGTACACGAGATTTGGGTTATTGGTACACTAATAATCCCGACGATTATCTTTTCAAAAATGTTAATTTGACCTTCGAGAAAGGCAAGGTCTACTCTATTTTAGGTCAGTCTGGGAGCGGTAAAACGACTTTTCTCTCCCTCTTGGCTGGGCTTGACGCCCCAAAAGCTGGCGCTATTCTGTTAGAAGACAAGGACATCAGCAAGTCTGGTCTGATCACTTATCGCAAGAGCTCTGTCTCAACCATTTTTCAAGCCTGCAACCTTTTGACTTACATGTCCGCCAGGCAAAATGTGGTCACAGCACTTGAAATTGCTGGCAAACCTATCAATCAAGCCGACATCGAGCAACTCTTTACCCAAGTCGGTATCGATAGCAGTCAGATTGACAAACCAGTCCTAAAACTTTCTGGTGGTCAGCAACAACGTGTGGCAATCGTCCGTGCCCTAGCAACTGGGCATGACATCATCATCGCAGATGAACCAACTGGGAACTTGGACGAAGAAACGACTCAAGATATTGTTTCCATTTTCAAGAAAATTGCTCATGAACAACATAAAACGGTCATCATCGTGACCCACGAAACGGCCGTCACTCAAGAAACTGACGTGACCTTCGAATTGAAGAAAAAAGTCTTTACGCAGATTAGTTAAACCAAAAATCTTCCAAGAATCAGATACTATAATGCTTGGAAGGTTTTTCATGTTGAATTGATAGACAGTGAACCTTTTATGATATGATGTAGTTGGTCAAGGAGGGTAGTATGAGAATCATTGATTACGAAGGGTGTTACAGGGATGATTTAATTTTTATGATTTTAGAGGCTAAGGATGCCTTGGGGAGGATACCCAGCATCAACCCTGACTTACTTGATATTCCTCAAAACTATCTAGAAAAGGGGGATTGTTTTTGGATTGCAATAGACGATAACAATCGTGTTATTGGTTCCATTGCTTATTCGTCCCTGCCACAGTCTCAGGCTGTATTTCTCCACCGACTATTTATCAAGTCTAGCTTAAAAGGTCACGGTATTGGTAGTCAGTTGCTAGTTTTTGCTGAAAATCATTTAAAACAAATCGGGAAAAGCAGCATCAAGGCTCACCTAGGCGAACCTAAGGAGCAATGGCTGGCATCCTATCACTTTTACCCTAAACACGGTTATCAATTTTATGACGACACCCACTTAGTCAAACATATCACTTAAATGAAAAATAAGGTTGGAGTCCTGATGAGAACTTCAACCTTATTTGTTATTGATTAAAGAAAAGCTTTATTTAACAACAATATTAACCAATTTATTAGGTACGGCGATGACTTTCACAACTTCCTTACCTTCAATCTCAGCTTTGACTTTGTCGTTAGCCATTGCTACTTCTTGCAATTCTTCGCGTGATAGGTCTTTAGCTACCATTAGTTTGGCGCGAACTTTGCCTTTGATTTGGACAACGATTTCGACTTCGTTTTCAACTAGTTTTGACTCATCCCAGCTTGGCCATGCCACGTATGAGATGGATTCGCCTGATTGTGTTAATTCTTGCCAGAGTTCTTCTGCCAAGTGCGGTGCGAATGGCGCAAGCAATTGAACAAAACCTTTGGCGTAGTCAGCAAAGAGTTTGTCTTCCTTGTTGGCTGCGTTGACGAAGACCATGAGCTGAGCGATAGCTGTGTTGAATTTCATAGCTTCAACTTGCTCTGTAACGGCTTTAACGGTTTCATTGTAAACCTTGTCCAAAGCTCCGCTATTTTCCGCAGAAATCTCTTTAGTCGTAATCAAGCGGTAAACGCGGTCCAGGAACTTACGTGAGCCTTCGAGGCCTTCTTCGGACCAAGCAATTGAAGCGTCAAGTGGCCCCATGAACATTTCGTAAACACGGAGTGTGTCGGCACCATACTGCTCAACCACATCGTCAGGGTTGACAACGTTTTTAAGGGATTTAGACATCTTAGCTGGTGCTTGTTCAAGCTCTTCACCCGTTTCGATGTTGAAGAATGAACCGTCGCGTTTTTCAACCTTGTCAGTTGCCACAAGGGCACCTCCGTTATCGCGGTACCTTGTTCCCAAAATCATGCCTTGGTTAAAGAGTTTTTGGAATGGCTCTTTGGTTGGAACGACACCGAGGTCATAGAGGAATTTATGCCAGAAACGCGCGTAAAGCAAGTGAAGTACGGCATGCTCTGCACCACCGATGTAGATGTCCACTGGCAACCAAGCTTTTAGAAGCTCTTCGTCAGCCAATTTTTGGTCATTGTGTGGGTCGATATAGCGAAGGAAGTACCAGCTTGAACCAGCCCATTGTGGCATGGTGTTGGTTTCACGACGCCCTTTGACACCATCTTCACGAGTGACTTCCAGCCAGTCAGTTAAGTTGGCAAGTGGTGATTCACCAGTACCTGAAGGTTTGATGTCTTTAGTCACTGGCAAGACAAGTGGCAATTCACTTTCTGGAACAGCAGTTGAAGTCCCATCTTCCCAATGAATGATTGGAATTGGCTCACCCCAATAACGTTGACGGCTGAAGAGCCAGTCGCGGAGACGGTAGTTAACTTGTTTCTTACCAAAGCCATTTTCTTCAAGGAAGGCAACCATCTTATCAATAGCTTCTTCTTTGTTAAGCCCGTCAAGGAATTCTGAGTTGATATGAAGACCATCTTCTGTATAAGCTTCCTCTTCAACATTGCCACCTTCAAGAACTGGAATGATGTCAAGACCAAATTGCTTAGCGAATTCCCAGTCACGCGTATCGTGGGCAGGCACCGCCATGATAGCACCTGTACCGTAACTTGCAAGGACGTAGTCTGAAATCCAGATTGGAATTTTCTTACTATTTACAGGATTAATAGCGTAAGCACCCGTCCAAACACCAGTCTTCTCTTTGGCAAGGTCAGTACGAGCAAGGTCAGATTTAAGACTTGCTTGACGTTTGTATTCGGCAATAGCTTGCGCTTGTTCAGGCGTCGTGATGGCGTCCACCAAGTCATGTTCTGGAGCCATAACAGCATATGTCGCACCAAATAAGGTATCAGGACGAGTCGTAAAGACGGTGAAGCCTTTATCAGTACCAGCTACCTTGAAGGTCACATGGGCACCTGTTGATTTACCAATCCAGTTGCGTTGCATATCCTTGATTGATTCTGGCCAGTCAAGATCTTCCAAGTCTTCAAGCAAACGTTCTGCGTAGGCTGTGATTTTAAGCATCCATTGACGCATTGGTTTGCGGATAACTGGGTATCCACCACGTTCAGATGTTCCGTCTGGAAGCACTTCTTCATTAGCGATGGCTGTTCCCAATTCTTCAACCCAGTTTACTGGTACTTCGGCTTCGTAGGCTAGGCCTTTTTCATACAATTTTGTGAAAATCCACTGTGTCCACTTGTAGTAATTTGGGTCAGTTGTGTTTACTTCACGGTCCCAGTCGTATGAGAAACCAAGTGAGTTAATTTGGCGCTTAAAGTTAGCAATGTTTTGAGCTGTAAATTCAGCTGGATCATTACCAGTGTCCATAGCGTACTGCTCTGCAGGGAGGCCAAAGGCATCCCATCCCATCGGATGAAGCACATTAAAGCCTTGCGCGCGTTTGAAACGGCTGAGGATATCCGTCGCAGTGTAGCCCTCAGGGTGACCGACGTGAAGCCCAGCACCTGATGGGTAAGGGAACATGTCAAGAGCGTAAAAATTAGGTTTTTCCGCGTCCGTTCCTGTTTTAAATGTTTCATTTTGAGCCCAGAAGGCTTGCCACTTGGGCTCAATCTCTTTATGATTAAAAGTTGCCATAAAATGCTCTCCAAAAATATATAGTCCTTATTATTATAGCATGTTTTTTAGGGGAATGGCGGAGCGTTTCCACATTTTGACAAATAAGTCATCACTATTCTCCTGGTAACAACCTTGTTTAGAAATAAAAAGAACAACCTCTGCTACTACTCAAAGGTTGTTCTAGGGGATTTTACTGTAGTCGTAGACCTTTAGGTCGTACGAACACGTATGCAACAGCTACTGTCAGATTGAACGGCAAAGCCGTGAAAAGATGACTAGTAGCCACTGCTATGAAAAGAAAAGTTTTAGGATAATTATAGTATACATAGGATGATTATAGTATACAAAGGTCAGCTTAAACAAACCTAAAAACTCCCCTAAACATTTCTGAAATGCTATTTTATTTCTATTCCCCCAAATATTCCTTCAACCCATCCATTGCTTCACACGCATCTTGGAGGCCAATCGTGTAGATTTCGTCAAACTTGACGGGATTTTTCTCTAGGCGTCCGATGACTAGGTCTTGGCTTGGTCTGATAGCGTAGAGTTGACCCCTTTTCTCTAGGTCGATGACGCGCTCAACGGCCTTGTTGTAGTGTTTGTAGCGCATCGATGCCACCTTAACAAAATTCGGATACTTGCGATAAAGCAACTTGTAGATGCGACCACTAGATGGCTTTTTGCGGTAGTCGATGGGACGGGTTAGCACGACGATGAGCTTATCAAAGCCCAAGCTGCGCGCAAAATTGACGGGGATACTGTCAGACAGGCCTCCGTCCAAGTACTTCTTGCCCTCATACTCAACAATTTTTGACACGACTGGAAGCGATGAGCTGGCGCGGAAGGCTTCCATCTGGTCAAAGACGTTGTCAATCTTAAGATAATCTGGCTTGCCCGACTCGATGTCTGTCGCCACGGCATAGAAATCTACACCAGCCTTCTCAAAGGCTTCTTCATCGAAAACGTCCAGCTTCATAGGAATTTCGTAGTAGGTGAAGTCCTTGTTGACCACATTCCCCGTCTTAATCCAAGAGCGAAAACCCATGTAGTTAGGGTAGGAAATGAACTTTTTATTGTAACGAAGGGCGCGCCCACGCTGTCCAGACACGAAATTGACACCGAAAAGGGCACCAGCCGACACCCCTATCACACCGTCAACCTTGATGCCCGTATCCAAAAAGGCATCCAGTACTCCTGCGGTGTAAAGCCCACGCATACCGCCACCTTCTAAAACCAAACCAACTGACATGATACTTCCTCGCTTTCTTTGCCCTCATTATAGCAGAAATGACTGAAAATTCCATGAAAAGAGGATGCGGACTATTTTATAAATAGTTTACAACAAGTCACTTTACAAATTAAATTATTGTTTTCTAATAATCCTAGAAAGAAATATTATTGTTTTATGATAATTACGGAGGTTTCATGATGAAAAAGACATTATTTACTATTGCTAGTATTTGCGTTAAAGTCCTTCAATACTTATTTATTTTTTGTGCTATTCTTACTGCGTTTGGAACTGTTGCTTTTATCAGTCAAAAGAATTTAGTACTATCATACGTGAAAGAACTTTCTCTTAATACTCCATATTTTCTATTTATTACTGTTGGCTTTATGGGAGTTATCGTTTTAATTTGTTACGGTATGTCAGCCAAATACTTCGCTTCCATTCTTAAAAACATGGCTTCGGAAAACTATTTTATTCAAGAAAATAGTCGCTTTAGTCTTATTATTACTTTACTAACTTTACTGATTATTCTTGTACAATTGATATCAACCTTTGTTTTTCAATGGTTTGATATCCCAAAAACAAGTGCTCTATTTAATTTTTCTCATGTCAACTATTTCTATAATATCGTTATCGTGTTAATTGCCTCTGCAGCTTATTTCATTTTCAAATCAGGGAAAGCAACCAAGGATGACGCAGAAAGTATTATTTAATCATGGGTGATATAAGAATTAACTTAGATAAAGTACTCAGAGAAAAGCAACTTACTTCAAAAGAGCTAGCTACAGCAATTGGCATTACTGAAGCAAATTTATCTATCCTAAAAACAGGAAAGGCTAGAGGTATCCGATTTAATACATTAGCAAAAATTTGTGATGTTTTAAATTGTCAACCCGGAGATATTTTAGAGTATGAAAGAGATTGAGATACATGGAAACTCAATCTTTTTCGTATTCACAAGCCCAAACTAAGACGCTCGTCACTTCACCCCCCCCCAAAAAAAAAAAATAAGGTCACCAGATTTGATTGACTGATTAGTCGTGTAATTCTTATATAGATAGAACTTCGCCACTATTTTCCTCCTCCACAACTCAAAACCAAACCTCTGCCTAATCAAATACTACAGCTAGGAGCATTGACGATAGTTGGCTTGTCATGCTAGACAGGAAATACGGTAAATGCAAACGATGCTATTTATCGTGGAAATATTTTCAGAAACCATCTTAAAAATAATCAAAGGCTTGACTTAGGCAATTAGTCTTCTGAAAACTCAGTCGCCAAGCTCCTGCAAAATTGCGACAGACCAAAAACTCAGTTTTCGACCTCCTACAAAAATGAAACAGGCTAAAAACTCGATTTTTATGATGTTACTACTTAGGCTTAGACCTTTGATTCTTATGTTTATACTAAGTTAAAATCAAAACAGATTCTATCTCACAAGTAAGCTTCTTATCAAACATAAAAGCGAACGAAGTGAACCAAACCCGATATTTTCGCAGTAAGTGGGTATTATCAGTGGCAATGAAGATACCACTGATAACGGAATTTTTGAGAGAGAAAATGAAAAAGCGAAGGAGCTCAAAGAAAAAGAGATTGAGCTGCAATCACCTCGAATCTCTTTTTCCTCACAAATCCAAATCCATATTCAAACGCTCTTCACCCCACCACTCAGGGATAAGATCGCCCAATTTGACCGTCTTTTTACTAGCATAATCTTGCATAATCAAAGTTTCACGATTTTCCATATTCAGTTGCATCATGAATTCACGACAAGCACCGCAAGGCATTCCGGAACCACCACCATAAGGCGCCTTGTCACGGAAGGCAATGATTTTCTTAATCTTGGTCTGACGTGAATCTATGTACATATTGACCAAGGCCATCCGTTCCGCACACAAGTGTAAAACTCCTGCAGTCGCTTCAAAACAAACACCTGTATAAATACGGCCTTCTTCTGCCTCGATAGCTGCAACCACATGATTTGAGTAGACAAAAGGACTAACCTCATGCGGATCATATAAGTCTTTTGCCCGATTGTATAATTCTTCCCAACTTGCCATAACTGACTCCTTTTCTATATAAAAACGGCTCGCCAACGGCGAGCTTACACATAGCTTACAATTCAGCGATTTGATACAATTCAACTTCGGCCATTGTTTCTGAACCGAACATGTTGATCATCAATTTAACCTTGTTGTTATCAATTTCCACAACACGTCCTTCTTGTCCCATGAAGGCACCGTCGATGATTTGAACCACGTCACCTTCTTTGATGTTGGTATCAAAGACATCAACCGTTTGTCCCATAGAGACAAGGATAGCACGGATTTCATCTTCCAAAAGTGGTGTTGGTTTTGAACGGTTACCATGTGACCCAACGAAACCAGTAACGTTTGGTGTGTTACGAACAACGAACCAAGCTTCGTCTGTCATAACCATCTCAACCAAAACATAACCAGGGAAGCGGTTTTCTTCCACTTCTTTAACCTTACCATTTTTCTCAACATTGACAGTCTGTGTTGGAATTTCCACGCGCAAGATATTGTCCATCATGTTGTAAGTTTGGGCACGTTGCAAAAGGTTTTCCTTGACTTTGTTTTCGTAACCAGAGTAAGTCTGAAGGACAAACCAGCCCTTATCAAATGAATCTAACATATGATTTCCTTTCCTTAATAAAAAAGCCTGCACGGCTTTAGAGATTGCTTATTTCTCTTTTATTATAGGGAAAATCGCTGGCGCTGTCAATGAAAAGCACAGCTATTTCAACGAAAAGAGGTTAGGACAAAACTCCCTAACCTCTCTTCATTTTGTCTGAACTAATCTCAAGTCGCAGTGATTGAGTGGCATCTAAGCACTGATAAATCAGCACTTAGATACCTACTCAACTGTGCGGAGGTGGGAGTGAAACAGTCTGGGGAGAGACTGTTTCAGCCCAAACCGAGAAATAAAGACGTGAAGGAAAATCGAAGACTTCGTCTTCACGATTTTTATCCCACTCTCTCCTACTACTCAGCAAAATACTTATAAACATCCTCGAGGCGCTTTCTAGCGAGGTCATTGACTGCCTGACCATCTAGTAGAACCTCTTTTGCCACCAAGAAATCTTGGATAGCAGGGACTTCACGCTGCTGCAAAGTGACAAATTCATCAATAGAATGGAAGGTCTGACTCTTTTCCAAATCACCAACACCAACTAAATAAGTAATGCTTAACATAGCTTTCTCCTATCTCGAGTGCTCCTCGATATTCTGCTGGGTCTCCTCAACCAATTGTTTCAGAGTAATGCGAGCCATCTGAGCCTCAGCTTCACGCTGAATCGCTTGAAAATGGTCCTCCAAAACCTCTGGAAAGGCGACACCCACACTGCAATTTTCTGCTGTCTGCTGGTCAACCTTGAGCAAGTCGCCCTGATTATCGATTGCTCGATAGACATCTAGAACTGTAATCTGGTCACTAGATCTCTCAATGGTCACCCCAGCCTTGCCACGTTGGGTTGAGACCAAGCCAGCTCTGCGCAACTGCATGAGCATCTGCCGCACCAAACTATCATTGGTCTTTAGACTAGATGCCAAACGCTTGCTGCCAATAGCCTCATCCTTGTGAACTTCCACATAAACTAAAATCTGTAATAAATCGCTTAGGCGGTTATTTGCCATAGTCACTCCTTTGATTATGTTACCTCTATAGTATCATGACTCAAAAGGACTTGTAAATCTTAACGACGCACCAATTTTGCTTTTTTAACGTCTTCGATGGTTTGAGCACCCGCTAATTGCATGACAATCTTGAATTCATCATTCAAATGTTCCACAACGCTTTGAGCTCCTTGGGCTCCGCCCAATGCCAATCCGTAGAAAATTGGACGACCGATAGCAACCAAGTCTGCACCTGATGCAAGAGCTTTGAAGACATGAGACCCACGACGAACACCACTATCAAATATGATAGGCACACGTTTGTTTACACGCTCTGCGATGGCTTCCAAAGTATCAAATGAAGCAGGACCACCGTTCAATTGACGACCACCGTGGTTTGATACCCAGATACCAGCTACGCCAGCTTCGATAGCTGTTTGCGCATCATCAGGGTCTTGAACACCTTTGACGATAACTGGAAGATTAGTGTATTCAGTCACACGTTTGATGTCTGATGGGAGGATGACTTGGGCTGCGGCTGCATAGATGTCAGCGATTCCTTTACCAGTGCCGTCATCATTAGTGAGTTGTGCCATGTTACCCATTGGCAGTGGGAATTGGAAGTTGTTGATGATATCAGCTTCACGGTAACCACCAAGCATTGAGTCAACGGTCACGACGATTGCTTTCACACCTGATGCGACAGCTTCATCCAACCAAGCTTTGTTAATATCCCAATCTTTAGACATGTAAAGTTGGAAGAATTGCGGAGCACCTTTACCAGCTGCGGCAGTGTCTTTGATGCGGGTAGTTCCGTAAGTTGATTGAGACATGATGGTACCAGCGGCAGCCATACCTTCAGCAGTTGCTAGTTCACCACGCGCATGCGCCAAACCTTGCGCGGCAGTCGGCGCCGAGATGATTGGCATAGACGTCTTAACACCGAAGATTTCAGTTTCAGTTGATGGATTTTCAACATTAGTCAAGATACGAGGCACGATTTGAACATGGTCAAAGGCACTTGTATTTTCACGCAATGTCCATTCATCTTCAGACCCTTCTGTGATATAACCAAAACCACCCTTAGGCACAATCTCACGCGCACGCTCTTCCAGGCTAGTCAAGTTCAAAATATCAATCTTTTGTTCGTTATCAGATTGGAAATAACCATTTGTCATTGTCATAATAGGACCTCTTTCTGTTTTCGAAGGACTTGTTATATTTTTTATAACATTTATTTTTGAACCTAGTTTAGTCCTATTTCTTTTTCTTGTCAACAGCTTTGCTTAGAAAAGACTTATTCTTTTTTTTGAGCATCTTCTTACTTGCCACAAACCTGCTTAGCTGCGCCATTGGCAACTTCTCTCCTAGCAGACGACACCGTCGCCAAAAATGCACAAGCTGTTAGCTTCTGTCATTTGTCTACAAAAAAACAGTCACCAAGGTGACTGCTTAGATTTCTTAAAAGCGATCAATCAAGTTGATAACACCTGTTGACAAGAGTTTGTCAAAGATAAAGATGATCACTGTAAAAAATGCTGTGTATTCAAGTATGGCGATAAAGTCTTTCCAACGCTGTTTGCGGTTTGGCCAATCTGTGTCGCGCAAGACTTGAAAGGTTCCTTTGATAAACTTCACAGGGTCTCCTCCGATGACTAGCTACATTAACGAGTTTCTTTATGTAGCGTGTACTTTTTACAATATTTACAATACTTATTAACTTCTAGACGTGTAGGTTTTGGGTTGCTACTCACTGAAATGGAGTAATTGCGGTTTCCACATTCTGCACACGCTAGGCTTGCTTTTTTCTGTGCCATAACGCCTCCGTCAGTGTTATTTTAGCATGAATTAGGGAATTCTGCAAGCTATGTGCTGACTAGTTCTTACTTTCTAAATAAGCCTTGTTGATGGCAGATACCAAGTCATTCAATAAGCCCAATTTACCGTCTGCGTTGGTTGTAGTAGCGACAACGTAGTCACCTTTTGGTGTTGAGACAATGCCTGCATCGTTGGTAGCATGGTAGCCAGTCATACCAATCCAACCAGCCTTGGTCTTAGTAGTGTATTGGCTACCAAGAACAGAATGAATTGGAGAAAGGTTAGGACGAGTGTAGAGTTGTGATAATTGTTTACCTGTTGAGTCGGTCTCAAAATATTGATAATTACGTTTCCAAAGTTTTGCTAGTTCATCAGCTGAAATATTTGGATAATTAGGTTTAGCAAGACTGGTATCAACACCGACTTGACTCATCCAGTTAGCAATATAGCCTGAACCATAGGCAGAACTAAGGTAGTTGTAACCTTCATTACTTGAATAGTAAAGGACATTTTGAATATTGGAACAACAATACTAGAGACATATTTTGGAACATTTGATACTGTTATTTTATAAGTTGAATCATTTACTTTATCAACTGCCGTACTGACATTAGGTTTTGGAACGGTCACTGTGATAGCACTAAGACCGTGCGCTTGTCCGCCTTCAAAACTGTAGGTGTGGACATTATAGCTACCAAAGCCTTTGTGGTTAGCGTAGGAAGCAAGAGCTGTTCCCATCGTTGAAGCATCATACCAACGAAGGTCATCTTGATCATTATTTTCTGACCAGACGGCAAACTTCAAACTATCGTTTTCAGTCAACGTTCCATTATAGGTAATCTTTAGCGATTTTCCATCCTGGTCGGTAGAAACTAGCTCTTTGCTAGCTGGTTCTTCCGCTGTCGCGTCACTAGCTGTGCCAGTTGCTCTAACACTTGCTAGAACTTGACTTGCCACTAGATTAGTTGCTTGGGATTGGCTAGCGCTGGGCACACCAGCAACTGTTTTTGCCTCAATTGTCTGAGTTGTCACTGCTGATTTAACAGCGGTAACATCTTGCTCTTCTTGAAAATTATTTGTTTCAGAAGTTGATATTTTATCACTTGTTTCTTTTAGTGTAGAGCTTTGGGGAGTTGACTCTGTTTCAGTTACTACTTGGGTTGTATCTGATGCTGAGGTACTTGAAGGGTCTTTCCTAGTTGAGCTAGTACTTGTTGTAACGGTATCTTGATTAGTCCTTGGAGTAGCTGTTTCTTCGGTATTTGCTTCAGTGGCAGTTGGCTTATTTTCCTTTTGACTATCAGCAGAACTCGCTTTAGTAAGAGTGTCTTTATTTTCTTCCTGAATAGCTTCAGGAGCTGATGTTATTGAGGTAGTCTGATTTTCTACTAAAGTAGTAGCTGGCTCCACTCCCGTTGAAGGTACTTCTTGTGTTGTTTGGTCAGCTAAAATTTGCCCCCTAGTAGGGTCAAGCTCCCAATCATAACAGAAGCAACACCAATTCCAGCTTTCTTTCGTAAACTGTAACGTTCTTGATGACGAGCCATCATTCGTGAATATGACATTCTAAAACTTTCTTTCTAAATCGTCAGTTAAAATCATCTGACAATTACCTCTCACCCCATATTTTAGCACTAAAGATAAACGATTACAATTTTATAATGAATGAAAAACTCCCATCCATTTAGACAGGAGCTATGATGATTACTTGAAATAATTGATGACATCATCCCACAAGTTTTTAGCCTTTTCACCCAGATTGGCGTCTTCAACAGCTTTTGAAATGTTCTGAGCGGCTTTGTCAGCTTGATCCTTGATACCATCGATAATGGATTGGGAATTACTTGTCGTCTCGCTACTTGTCTCACTTGTTGCGCTATAGGTGAGGGAGAGTCCGTTTTGAGCGTAGGCATTTTCCACCTTAAAACTTGTCCCTTTGGTATAAGGCAAAATGTAGGAGGCTTGCGTGCTGAAAACGGTTGATGCCGTTCCTGAACTTGAGTCGGTCAGGTAGTGATTTTCGTCTGTATTTTCAAAACCAATCCACTGGCTGATAACTACATCTGGCGTATAGCCGATGACCCACTGATCTCCAGTCAAGTCAGCATTGAAACTTGTCTCAGTTGTCCCTGTCTTACCAGCAAGGGTGTAGCCGTAAACGTTAGCATTGACAGCGGAGCCATTTGAGAAGGTTCCAAGCATCATGCTAGTCATCTTATCAGCAACCGAACTACTGATAACTCGGGTTGTCTGGTCTGTAAACTTCTTGACAACCTCACCACTAGCTGTCTCAATCTTGGTGATGAAGTGAGCCTTATGCATGACACCTCCATTAGCAAAGGTAGAGTAAGCCTGAGCCATTTCTAGGGGATTGGTCGTCACGCTACCACCGAGGGCTACACCAAGCTCTTTATTAGCAGAGCTCATGTTAAGTCCAAATTTCTTCCCGTAAGTAAAAGCTTTGTTGATGCCCAGTTCATTCAGCGTATAGACAGCTGGGATATTATAGGAATTCGCTAGCGCCTGATACATGGGAATATCTTCGGTCTGAATACCCGCGTAGTTGTTAGGGCTATAACCATTAAAATCACGGGTGCTATTTGGCAAGCTAGTGTCAATAGACCAACCCGCAGCAACCGCAGGTGTGTAAACAACCAGTGGCTTAATAGATGAGGCTGGGCTACGTTTTGATTGAGTCGCAAAGTTGAAACTGCGGAACTCCGCACTGGTACTATTCACACGACCAACCAGACCACGCACACCACCCGTCTTTGGATCAAGGGCTACACTTGCCCCTTGAGCAGTCGTACCATCGTAATCCGAAGTTGGGAAAAGACTGGTATTGTCAAAGGTCTGCTGCATCCCTGACTGATAGTTGGTGTCAAGTTCTGTGTAAATCTTGTAACCATTGTTGACGATATCTTTCTCAGAAATACCGTAGGTGCTGATAGCTTCATTGATAACCGCATCAAAGTAAGAAGGGTACTGATAGTCGTCCGTCTTGGCCTGGTAAGTGTCTTTCAAACGATTAGCCATGCCTACCGAAGCTGCTTCCTTGGCCTGAGACTTGGTGATTTTTCCAGCATCAACCATGACGGATAGCACCGTATCTCGGCGGTTGGTTGCATTTTTTGTCGAATAGATAGGATTGTAAATCTCAGGTCCCTTAAGCATTCCAGCTAGGGTCGCTGCTTCGTCCAAGGTCAAATTGGCTGCGCTAGTCCCGAAATATTTCTGGCTGGCATCCTCTACCCCCCAGACCCCATTTCCGAAGTAAGAATTATTGAGGTACATGGTCAAGATTTCAGCTTTGCTATATTTCTTAGTCAATTCCAGCGCCAAGAAAAATTCACGCGCCTTCCGCTTGATGGTCTGGTCTTGGGTCAGATAAGCATTTTTAGCCAACTGTTGCGTGATGGTTGAACCACCACCAAATTTTCCAAGAGTGACTGTCGCAAGTAAAAAACGAGACAAATTGACACCATTATTCTCATAAAAAGTACGGTCCTCGGTTGCAATAACCGCATTTTTCATGTTGTCAGAAATCTGGTTCAACTCAACATAAGTCCCCTTTTGACCAGACAAACTACCAGCATACTTGCTATTCTTATCATAAATGATGGTCGTCGCCTTAAGAGCACTCTGCAAATCGGAAACCTTTGCCGTCTTAGACAGATAAAAAAGGTAAGAGCCAAAGACCAGCACAACCGTCGTCAGGCCAATAATCAAAATCTTCCCAATGTGGTAACGACGCCAGAAACGGCGGAGCCACTGAGGTGGTTTTGGGAGATACTTATCAATCTTCTGAAGCCAAGCTGGTTTCGGCTTTTCAGCTTCATGACGGCGCCCGCGCTGATAACGAGAGATTCTACTTGGTGCCTCCTCCTCAGCGGTATCAAGCTGACCTGCTTGCTTGTCTTCCCTAGAAATCGTCTCTTGCTCGGCAAGCTCCTGAGACTCGTCCATAACCTCTTTTTCATTGGCTTTGGATGGTCTCAGTTTTGCCAACCATTGTTTCACTGTTTTACTTAAATTTTCGAATACATTCATAAGCCTATTATACCAAGTTTACTGCTTATTTCCATTGCTAACTATTGCAGAATGATTAAATTCCGACTCAGGACTGAGAAAAAACATGCTATAATATGGCTATGACATTCACAGTAACCATCACTAACAAACACGGTCAACATATTGTCAAGGAACTTTTGGAGGATTACTATCTCATTCCTCGAAAGATTCGCCATTTTTTGCGCACTAAAAAGCATGTTTTGGTCAACGGTCAAGCTATCAATTGGCAGAACTTGGTCGAGAACGGTGACACTATCAGCCTAACTTTCGATGAAGATGATTATCCGACTAAGATTATCCCTATGGGAAAGGCAGAGCTAGTTGATTGTCTCTACCAGGACGACCACCTCATTATCGTCAATAAGCCTGAAGGAATGAAAACTCACGGCAATGAACCGACAGAAATCGCTCTGCTCAATCATGTGTCTGCCTATGTTGGAAGCACTTGCTACGTCGTCCACCGTCTGGACATGGAAACCTCTGGCGCTGTGCTATTTGCCAAGAATCCTTTCATCCTGCCCATCGTCAACCGCCTGCTTGAGGACAAAAAAATCTGGCGTGAGTACTGGGCCTTGGTTGACAGGAAGTTTACACCTAAACACCAAGTCTTTCGCGATAAGATTGGACGTGACCGCCATGACCGCAGGAAGAGAGTCGTTGATAAGAAAAACGGTCAGACTGCCGTCACAATCGTGGACCAACTTAAAAACTTGGGTAATCACAGTCTTGTCAAATGCCGTTTAGAAACTGGTCGTACCCATCAAATCAGGGTTCACCTGTCCCACCACGGCTATCCCATTGTCGGAGACCCTCTTTACAATAAATACCCCCAAGGACGCCTTATGCTTCATGCTCATAAGCTGAGCCTAACTCATCCGCTAACGCTGGAGAAAATCTCTGTTGAAGCCATTTCTAAAAGCTTTGAAGCCGAACTTCGTAACCAATAGCTTAAAAGAGCCGTGTCACGATACACAGCTCTTTTTACTAATTATTTGGCAAGACTATTTCAAAACAAGTTTCCTCATAGGTTGACAGCACCTGTAAAGTCCCACCATGACGAGTGATAATATCTTCAGCCATGGCAAGTCCAATGCCACACTGTCCTTTGGCGCCCTTGTAAAAGCGTTCAAAGATATCATTGATTTGGTCGGGGCTGATTGATTCGCCATTATGGGCAATTAAAATGGTGACAGTATCATCAGATTCTCGAAGTCTGATGGTAATGCTATGCTTAGCATAACGGACAGCATTTGAGAGGATATTAGAAACAGCTCTTTCCATCATTTCCTCGTCAGCGTTGATTTCAAGATAGCTTGGCTGAAAATCATGGGTAATTATGATGTCCGACTTATCCGCTTGATGCTTGTAGCGCCAGCTCATGTCATACAATAAATCCGTCAAAGAAATCTACTCGCGCGACAATTTGGTCTGGCTGGTTTCCTCTTCGAGAGGGTCAAAATCTCATCGACCAGCGTCAGCATGCGAGTACTCTCTGACAAAATCACTTTTGAAGCCTCCTGACTATCCATGACCCCAGCCTGAATAGCTTCAGCGTAGCCTTGAATGGACATGTGAGGAGTTCTGAGTTCGTGGTAAGAATTTTGGAAAAAAAGCTCCTGACTGTGGCGGCTGCTTTCAATCATCTGACTCATCTGACTGACTTGATTGAATTCATCATAGGCTAAATCTGTTGGGGCCTGAGTTTCTTCGCGGTTCCCAACACTTGTCACGTAAGCACTCAAACGGCTGAAGGATTGACTGATTTTCCGAGAGGGTCGGTAAAAAAGAAACCAAGTCAAGAGCAAAACAGCAATCATGAGACCACCCCGAGTGACATTGACAATAATTAAAAATTGATAAAGAGGCGTCACATTGACAAAAACAAAGGCAAAGTAGGGCTGACTATCATCTGAGTCTGACGATTTGACATAATAATCCTTGAGTTCTCCATAATAATCCGTCATTTTGACATAGTAGATTTTTTTCTTGATGGTGACTTGCGCCAACTGCTTTTGGCTAAATTGAGAATCATCGTTATCATCATCCCAATCGTCATGCTCCATGAAACAATCTAGTAAATCCTCTGTGTCAACTTTCCGCGATAAACTGTTCATGCTATTTGAGCTATAACTGATATCGCCCTCGTCATTGACAATGATATACTGATTTTCCAGCAACTGCTGCGGATTATAATTTTTCTGCTCTTTCCCTTTGTACAGCTGGTCTAAGGTCTCAAATCGACTGACCACGGCCTTATCTGTCTGAGACGAGATGTGACCCAAAGCATGGTCACATTGAAGGCTAAAAAGACAAGGACAAAGGCTAGCACCACCAAACTCAAAGGCTGCCAAAACAAGGCGCGTCTTAACTTTCGATTGTTGCCAATACGAGGTAGGCTAGGCTTTTTTAACCATTTTAAAGCCGTAACCCCAAACTATTTCAATGAGGACATCACACTCCACCTGTCTTAATTTTTTCCGTAAACGCTTAATGGTATTATCCGTTGCCCGCGTTTCCACATCACTATCGTAACCCCAGACCTTATCTAGCAAAATATCCCGAGAAACAGCCTCTTCCTTATTTTGCATCAAGATTTTTAACAATTCGAATTCTGTTTTCGTCAATTAATGGGCTTCTGTTTAAAATAAGCAATCCGCTCTTTATCAGATAAAGTCAGGTCTCCAAAGGACAGATTAGCCCCCTCACTCTTTGTACTGTAATGGTTTCTAGCCAAAATCGCCTTAATTCGAAGAACAAGTTTGACCATGGAAAAAGGCTTGGTGACATAATCATCAATACCGCTGCTAAAGTCTTCCGCATAGTCCTTGTCACTATCTCTAGCAGTCAAAAGAACAATGGGAACCTCCGACTGTTGACGCAGGCATTTCGCAATCGAAAACCATCACTTCCTGGCATCATGACATCCAAAACAACAACAGCTGCAGGCTCCTCCAAAAATCTTAAAAAAAAGCTGGTCACCTGTTTCAAATAGCTCGACTTCCAGTCCCACACTTTTCAGAAAACTACCGACTAATTCACGAATATGACGGTCATCATCTGCTACATACACCTTGGTCATCTCTGTCTTCCTTTCCTTTATTTTGATTATTGTAACATAAAAGCCGGCCTTGTCGCCAGCTCGCATACTTATTAAGCATTGTTTTGATTGCTATTAGTGTCTTGATTAGAAGTAGTTGCTTCGTCTTCATCATCGTAATCATGGTCCACATCATGGTCACCATCAAAAGAATCGTCCTCTTCATCGTTCCAATCAATCACCTGACTAACCAGTTTTTTCTCTGCGTTTAAAGCCTTTTTCAAAGTCTTTTCAGATTTTTCTAGTGATTTTTCAAGGTCTATCACGCTTTGTGTGTAGGTATCATAGGCTTTAGCCCATTTTTCTTGCAAGGTTGACGCTTGGTTGACATCATCTGTCAAGGTTTTTTTGTCTGCGTCGGAGAGAGAACTTGCTGTGATATCTGATTTGATTTCAGATAATTCCTCAGAAGTCACTTCTCCTAAATCATCTGGTAAACCAGCATCATCAGAGATCTTTTTCCAAAGGTCTGAGTGACTTGAGAGTAATTTTTTGTAGTCAGACTCAATTGTACCAAGATTTTTAGTGTAGGCTTCTTCAATTTTTTTCTGCGTCGTTTCAATATCGGTAATGGTTGATTTATTCTTTTGAATCAAAGAAAGAAGTGTTCCCTTATCGGTTGCTGATAGGCTAGACTGATTGATGGTCTGTTGCCACTGCGTATAAGTCAAATCCAAGTCAGAGGCTGACAGTTGATTTGAATGGTGTTCTCCATCATACCCATGCCTTTCATCCACACGGTCTTCAAGTTCATGATGCAGTTTTTCACCGCCAAAATAAGCTGCGCCGCCACCGATAACAAGGACTGCTGCCCCTGCGACGGTCAAGACTTTCCAGTGTTTCTTAGCTGACGCTTTTGCATTATCAAGTTGTGTTTTCCATTTATTGTTTGTCATAATCATTCTCGCTTTCGATTTGTTATATTTGATGAGTCTAGTATATCGTCTTTATCAAACCCATGTTCGGTCAAAGCGAGGTAAGATTGTGGCAAAAGTGGGGCAGTTTATTTTGCAATAGTTAAAAGTGCACTGATTTACAGCGCACTTCGTTTATTCTTTAGTGAGAAACTTGCCTCCCAATGGTTTTGTATAGTCAAAATCATCGGTTATATTTGCCTGCCACACTACTGGTTTGATTTTATCGCCATCAATTTTTAGGCCATAAGCGTATTTGACACCTGCTCCGCCGATTCCCCCGTCAGGGATGAAAGTAGAAACATCCGAGCTATCTTCATAAGCGTACAAGTACAGATTGTCCGCCTTTTGAGTCAATTTGGTCACCTTAGCCGTCGTTGTTTTATCTTCTTGCTTATCATCTTTAAAGTCGACTTTTTTGGTCACCGTGCCATCTTTAGCAAAGGTCATGGTCACCGTACGGTCATCGAGTGTCAGCTTCCAACTACCAATTACTTGGTCTGGGAAACTCGTCAATTCTTTCTCTTTAGTCTCATCCGCCTTGATCTGATTGTCCTCGCTGTTTACTGTCAAATTACCACCAGAATTAGTGATACGATAGCTTGTGTCCGACCGTTTAACCGTAAAGCTACCAGACAGATTCTGCACGATATTTCCGTAAGTGTTTTTCTTCGTATCCGTTGATTTGTCATAATAAAAATTATAGGTCGCATCAAAGCCCAGCCGATAAGAAGCCTTCCCAACCTGATTCAAGCTGGTCAAGACAATATTAGGGATGGTGAGCTGACTTGCCTTACGACTGTCTGTCGTCAATTTTGCCTTGACACTTTCTTTGAGACCTTTGTAAAAGGCATTGCTAGCGCCAGCTTCAAACAAGCTAGAGACCATAGAAGCGTCCCGACCAGAGGTGACATAAACCACGAGCTGGTCAAATGCTGAAACAACCAACTGACCTGCCGTCGCCTGATCAAGCAGATTTTCAGCATCTAGAGCCACACTGCTACCGTCAGCAATCTCCGTAACAGCTTTCTTTTGCGACTCCAAAACACCATCTGAGAAATTTTTCTTCACTACAGCTTTAGCTGCACTGGTGATGGGATAATTTTCGACCTGATAAGTCCCCTCAGCCAAAGTCCCAATACGATTTTCGCCAAAATAAAGCTCGCCGTCTGTTAAATTGCTAGTCACCGTAAAAGTCTTGAAGGTCACTGATAAATCAATCGTACTAGACTTGCCCTTATAAGACTTACTGAGTTTAATCTTCCTGCCATCATGCGTTCCCTCAAGAGTCGCCTCATAATCAGCCACTGGCAAACGTTTCAGTGTGATGCTATAATTGTCAGAGTCAGTCGCCGCTACCTTTTTCTGATTGAGCAAAAGGTCCATCTTGGCGACATTCGTTTTCAGCGTCAAGCTCATTGGCCGCATGGCCACCTTATAATCTGGAAAAATCCCAAAACGACGCCCCACGCGCTTGATGTAGAGCGAACTCGAGCTATCAGCGGTTTTTAGGCTATCGCCAATCGCTTGCGCTTTGGACTTGCTGAGAGCCGTGAAACTAGCATAATTAGCCTCATCATTGGTAATCTGCTCCCCTGTGTCAGACCAGACTAGAAATCCCTTGATATTCTCAAAAGCAGCTCCAGACTTGCTAGAACGCGCCTGCACAAAGCGATGAATAACCTGACCCTTGGAAAAATAAAAACTACCCCAAGCTCCTAAAATCAGTAACAAAACCAACAGAGTACTTCCTGTCAGCTTAACTGATTTTTTCTTGAAAAACCTCCTCATCTGGCACCTCCTGATAACGTTTTCTCTATTATACCTTATTTTATTGATAGAATGATGACAGAATTTTGTCAAACAATGACCTTTCAATTTGCCTTTTTGCTTTTGTAGTGTTATAATAATACAAAAGAAGATTTAGGAGATGATGTTATGAATCGTGTTATGATTAAAGCTAAAGCCAGAGAAGAACTAGCTGGCAACTGGAGCTGGGCTGTTTTACTAGGACTTGCCTATTTTGTTGTTGGTGGTATCCTTGAAGTCATTACTACTGGTTTTGGGACCATTATTGTTGGAATCTTAGAAGTCGGATACTCGCTAGCCTTCCTTCACTTTATTGATAAGCGTAAAGATGATAACATTTTTTCAGCCCTTTTTTCAGGCGTCACCGAAGGACGGTTTTTACCGGTGCTGATTAACTGGCTTTTAAAAGTAGTCTTTCTATTCCTTTGGAGTCTACTGCTAGTCGTTCCCGGAATCATTAAAAGCTATGCATACGCCATGTCTGACTACATCATCGATGACCTCAATCGCCAAGGACGTAGCATTCAACCAACCGAAGCTATCACCAAATCACGTCAGTTAATGGACGGTCACAAATTAGACCTTTTCATCTTTGACCTCAGCTTCATCGGTTGGTACATCCTAAGCCTATTCACACTTGGTATTGGGCTCCTTTGGTTGGTTCCTTACTACCGCGCAGCCCATGCTAGCTATTACCGTAACCTGGCTGATTGGAACCCAGACATTATTAATGCTTAATTGTTAAGAGCCGTCCACCTAGTGGTGGATGGCTTTTTGCGCACCCTAGACGCACAAAAAGAGATAGCCGATAAAAGCTATCCCTTTTTAGTTAGTAAGGGAAGTAGACAGAACCTGATTTAGAAATCTTTCCCCCTCGCAGTAGTTTAGTTGCAAGAATTGCTCTCACGACACAAAAAAGAGGAAGCAATATCGACTTCCTCTTTGTGTCGGTAAGAAGGATAGCTAGTCCCGCCATAGCGACTAGCGTAGTTTTTCAGCTACTTTTGGTAACTAGAAACTTTCCCCTTACATCATCCCGCTCATCATTGATGGGTCCATTGCTGGCGCTGGAGTAGCGGGTTCTGGTTGGTTGGCAACGACTGCTTCTGTTGTCAAGATAAGGCTAGCGACTGAAGCGGCGTTTTGAAGGGCTGAGCGAGTTACCTTAACTGGGTCAATGATACCAGTGGCAACCATGTCAACCCATTCACCGTTGGCAGCGTTGAATCCTGTACCAACTTCAGACTGTTTCAAGCGATCAATAATAACTGAGCCTTCATAACCAGCATTGTA
>OGEP01001305.1_pt1 | contig 27993 bp, 28 predicted proteins | sample 1570721 | NCBI WGS metagenome assembly OGEP01 (sample SAMEA2582131, study PRJEB24529) | metagenome | biome: Human gut stool | place: China | collected 2011 | reverse complement strand
TGGGGCAGAGTAGAGAACCCTAAGAAGGTATTCCATGTAGGAGATCAGGTCAAGGTATTCATCAAGGATATCAACGACAAGAAGATCGCACTTTCTATGAAGTTTGATGATGAGAACCCATGGAAGGATGCTTCTGAGCGTTTTGCAGTAGGAACAATTGTAACTGGTAAGGTTGCAAGAATGACAGACTTCGGTGCATTCGTTGAACTTGCTCCTGGTGTAGATGCACTTCTTCATGTATCACAGATCGCAAAGGAACACATCGACAAGCCTTCAGATGTTCTTTCTGTAGGACAGGAAGTAGAAGCAAAGATCGTAGAGTTCCGTGAGGAAGACAAGAAGATCAGCCTGAGCATGAAAGCACTTCTTGCAACACCGGAAGAAGACAAGGCTGCTGATGATGCGGAGTTCGCTGACGTTGACATCGATGCAGTAGCAAATGAAATGGAAGAGACAGAAGAATAATTCTTTTCCACTTGGGGACATATAAGTATGGATGATTATGAATCTTTCAAGAAAGCGGTATATTCGCTGACAAAGATCGACCTCAGTTCCTATAAAGAAAAGCAGATGCGCAGACGTATCGATTCTCTGGTGCGAAAACGCAAATGCGCATCTTATGATGCTTATGTCAAGTTATTGAAGTCAGATCCGGTCGTCTTTGAGGAGTTTGTCAACTTCCTGACAATCAATGTGTCAGAGTTTTATCGTAATCCGGAACAATGGGATTTACTGGTACGGGAATTTGTACCGGAACTCATTAAGAAGTTCGGGACCAATTTACATATCTGGTCAGCAGCCTGTTCTACAGGCGATGAGCCGTATTCGCTGGTTATGGCTTTATCCAAGCATTTAGATCTGAGCAAGATCAAGATCACGGCAACGGATATTGACAAGCAGGTGATCGCGACAGCCAAGGTTGGTCTGTATTCCGAAAAGAGTATTGCCAATGTGCCGGATGAGTTCAAACGTAAATATTTTACCAAGGTAGGAAATTCATACCAGATCTCGGAACAGATCAAGAAGTGCGTGGATTTCAGAGAACACAACTTATTATCTGATCCGTATCCGAGAGACTGCCACATGATCGTGTGCCGCAATGTATTGATCTACTTTACAGAAGAAGCCAAGAATGAGGTTTACGAGAAATTCGCAAAAGCTCTCAAAGATGGCGGTATCCTCTTTATCGGCAGTACAGAGCAGGTGACAGATTACAAGGGCATGGGCTATAAGCGTAGATATTCTTTCTACTACGAAAAAGGTCAGGAATAAAATAAGGATCCTAACTTCCTTTGGGAGGTTAGGATCTTTTTGTATTAAGAATACTCAATTTAGGAGACAGGAAATGTAGCGGGCGATGAAAGTCTCATCCACATAGGATTTCTTGTAAGGGATGAAAGATTTCTTATCCTTGTATGCTCTGGCAAAGAAATAGATGTCATCACTGCATTCTAAAGCATCCGGCACCATGAGATATGTGTCGACTTTGGCAATGTAACATGTCGCCGGGGTGGCTTTCTGCTTTTTTTCTTTGGCAATATGGGATGCCAGTTCTTTGGGGATGACCATGTCTTCTTCCGGCAGGTAGACATAGGACTTTACATCCGGCAGGAAATGATACATTTTCTCGTGATAAAGTGAAATCGTGCCTTTGATGCTATCGTCTTCTAAGATGATGTAATAATCATCCGTGTGCAGACGCAGGGGGGCGGGCAGACGAATAGAAGTGGAAGCGGTAAAAGTGAGTTCCTGATTTTGTATGCCCTGATAATCGGTATAGGAGGACAGGGAGAGATCTGTAATCCTTATCTGCATGTCCTTTAAGTGGGCATAGGATAGGATGGGCAGGATCTCGACCATGCCAGCCACATCTTCGTAGTTATGTAGTTTCAAAAGTGTCAGAGCCTCGTCATCCGGCTCATTGCAGTAGGACTGGTAGACAGCGATCAACTCGCCGCCGGAGTATTTGTCCTCCCGGTGGATACCAAGGAAGGATTCGATGGCTTTTTGCCGGTAGGATGGCAGATTTAAGATGGATTTCATGCCGCGGCATGCCTTATAGATGTCAAAATGCTGATCGGGCAGAGCGTCGGTAGGAATTTGCAGTTTCTGACAGCGGTCAAGGATAAATCTTTCATCAAAACGGATGCCGTTAAAGGAAAGAAGACCTTGAAAATCTTTACACAGTTCCAAAAAGGCTTCTAAGACCTCAGATTCCTCGGCGGGTGTCTCAGCAAGGTATTGCAGTAAGGTAATCTCACTGCCCTTGTGATAGGCACAGCCGATCAGATATATGGTGTTATATTTTGCAGAAAGACCGGTGGTCTCGATGTCAAACAGGAGTTGATCTTCCTGCCAAAAGTCCAGTTCTTGATAGCGGGGCGTATAAGTATAGGTGTCCGTAAATGTAAGCATGAGAGCCTCCTTTTGGTTAAAAATTTAACAGACAAAGCCTGTATATTCCATAGTATAACACATATGGAAAAGGTACTCAAAAAGATACAAAAAGATGCGTCTGTATGTCTTGATTTGTTTACAAAAGTGATATAATGTATTCAAAGTGTGTAATCACATAAGTATCGAAAGAAAGAGGGGTACAGTTCATGGGCCTAAAGACATTTAAGGGCGGCGTTCATCCTAAGGATGGCAAAGACTTATCCAAGTCCAAGCCGATTAAAGAATTGCTGCCGGAAGGAGACTTAGTCTTTCCTTTATCCCAGCATATTGGTGCTCCAGCAACACCTATCGTTGCTGTTGGCGATGCTGTATTAAAAGGACAGAAGATCGCAGAGGCAGGTGGCTTTGTGTCATCTCCAATCTACTCATCTGTTTCAGGAACGGTCAAGGCGATCGAGCCTAGACGTGTAACTGTTGGTGATATGGTCAATTCCATTATTATCGAGAGTGACGGTGAGTTCAATGAGGTTACCTACGAAGAGACAGAAGATGTGACCAAACTTTCTAATGAAGAGATCATTGGAAAGATCAAGGAAGCCGGCGTTGTCGGTATGGGTGGTGCAGGTTTCCCAACCCATGTCAAGTTGTCTCCGAAGGAGCCGGACAAAATCGAGTATATTATTGCAAACTGCGCAGAGTGTGAACCATATTTGACATCCGATTATCGTAGAATGATCGAGGAACCGGAAAAGTTGGTCGAAGGTATGAAGATTATCTTGCAGTTGTTCCCACATGCCAAGGGTATCTTTGGTGTCGAGGACAACAAGCCGGATTGTATCGAAAAGTTACAGGCACTGGTTGCAGGAGAGGCCCGTATGGAAGTTTGTCCGTTGCAGACAAAGTATCCACAGGGTGGTGAGCGTCAGTTGATCTTTGCTACCACAGGCAGAAGCATCAACTCCAAGATGTTGCCGGCAGACGCAGGCTGTATCGTTGATAACGTAGAGACCATGGTCGCTATTTATAATGCAGTACGTTTTGGTCGTCCGCTGACCAACCGTATTTTCACAGTTACCGGTGATGCGGTATGTGAGCCGAGAAACTTCTATATCAGCATTGGTACAAGTTACAGCCAGTTGTTAGAGGCAGCAGGCGGACTGGTAGCACCAGCGAAAAAGATGATCGCCGGTGGTCCTATGATGGGATTTGCTTTATTTGGCGTAGATGTTCCTACAACAAAGACAACGTCAGCCCTGCTTTGTATGACAGAGGATGAGGCTTCTAAGTATGAGACAACCGCCTGCATCAACTGTGGACGTTGTGTGGAGGCTTGTCCTGAGGCATTGGTTCCATCCAGACTTGCTGATTACTCTGAGCACAAGCAGATGGATAAATTTGAAGAATGGTATGGTCTTGAGTGTGTAGAATGTGGCAGTTGCAGTTATGTATGCCCGGCACGCAGACCTTTGGCACAGTCAGTCAAGACAATGAAAAAGTTTGTTCTTGCTGAAAAGAGAAAGAAAAATTAGGAAGGGGTGAATCTTGTGAGTGATTTATTAAACGTTACATCTTCGCCACACGTTAGAGATAAAATGGATACCCAGAAGATCATGGCATTGGTAGTGATCTCTTTGCTTCCGGCATCTATCTTCGGTATCTGCAATTTTGGATTGCATGCACTGGTATTGATCCTTGTGACTATCGCATCCTGTGTGGCTTCTGAATGGATCTACGAGAAGATCGTACATAAAAAGAGCACAATCAATGATCTGAGTGCAGTTGTTACAGGACTTCTGTTAGCACTCAACTTACCACCAACATTACCATGGTGGCAGGCAGTCCTTGGCGGTGTATTTGCTATTGTTATCGTCAAGATGTTATTTGGAGGACTGGGACAGAACTTCATGAACCCGGCACTGGGAGCAAGATGTTTCCTTTTGATCTCCTTTACCGGATCTATGACAAGTTTTACTTATGACGGCGTGACAGGTGCAACACCACTTGCTGCTTTAAAGGCTGGTGAGAGCGTAGATACCATGTCAATGCTTCTTGGTACGACAGCCGGAACCATCGGTGAGACATCTGTTATCGCACTTTTGATCGGTGCGATCATCCTGATCTTATTCGGGGTTATCGATCTTCGTATTCCGGGATCTTATATCATTACTTTTGCCATCTTTGTATTGATCTTTGGTGGACATGGATTTGATATGAACTATCTGGTTGCACAGTTATGTGGTGGTGGACTTATGCTTGGTGCCTTCTTTATGGCAACCGACTACGTGACTTCACCGATCACACCAAACGGCAAGATCCTTTACGGTATCGTTCTTGGTATTTTGACTGGTATCTTCCGTATCTATGGTGCATCCGCAGAAGGTGTTTCCTATGCGATCATCTTCAGTAACCTTTTGGTTCCTTTGATCGAGCGCATCACAATTCCAAGAGCCTTTGGCGTTGTCAAGGAGAAGGGAGGCAACAAATAATGAATAAATTAGTAAAAGACGCATTAGTCCTTACTGCAATTACTCTTATTGCCGGTGTCTGCCTTGGTGGTGTATATGAGATCACAAAGGATCCGATCGCAAAGGCACAGGAGTCTGCAACCCAGGAGTCTTACAAGGCTGTATTTGCAGATGCTGCTTCCTTTGAAGATTTGGAAGGATTTGATGCTGACGCAGCAACAAAGATCGCTGCTGATGCAGGTTATACAGATGATGATATTACAAATTGCGTGGTTGCAAAAGATGATGCAGGGCAGGCGATCGGTTATGTCATCACGATCACATCTCATGCCGGATACGGCGGAGACATCACATTCTCTATGGGTGTGACAAACGATGGTACTTTAAATGGTTATTCTATTACAGATATTAGTGAGACAGCAGGTCTTGGTATGAAGGCAAAAGAAGATGGCTTTATGAGCCAGTTCGCCGGGATCCCTGCGCAGATCTTGGAAGTTACCAAGTCTGGCAAGACAGCCGATACAGAGATCGAAGCCATCAGTGGTGCAACGATCACATCTAAGGCAGTTACCTATGGTGTCGATGCTGGTCTTACTTATTACAACAGCCTTGTAGGAGGTGCGTCAAATGAATAAGATCGTAGAACGTTTACAGAACGGTATTATCAAAGAAAATCCTACCTTCGTCCTGATGCTTGGTATGTGTCCGACACTTGCTGTTACCACATCTGCGATCAACGGACTTGGTATGGGACTTTCCACAACCGTTGTACTTGTTATGTCCAACTTAATGATTTCCTTGTTGAGACATATTATTCCGGACCGTGTACGTGTGCCGGCATTTATCGTTATCGTTGCATCTTTCGTAACGATCGTACAGTTCCTGGTACAGGGATTTATTCCAAGTCTTTACTCAGCACTTGGTATCTATATTCCGCTTATCGTAGTAAACTGTATCATCTTAGGAAGAGCAGAGTCATATGCTTCTAAGAATCCTGTCATTCCGTCTATCTTTGATGGACTTGGTATGGGACTTGGATTTACCGTAGGTCTTACCTCTATCGGTATCGTACGTGAGATCCTGGGAGCAGGTCAGATCTTTGGTTTCCAGATCCTTCCGCTTGCAGATGCTGCAACAGGAAAAGCAGGTTATACACCGATCACTATTTTTGTTCTTGCTCCTGGAGCATTCTTCGTACTGGCATTCTTGATCGCACTGATGAATGTGATCCGTGCAAATGCAGAGAAGAAGGGCAAACATATCGCACCGGCTACCGGATGTCTTGCAGGAGACTGCGAGTCTTGTGGTATGGGATCTTGCTCAGGCAAGTCTAATGTCAGCGTAGCAAAGGCAGAAACAAAGACAGAAGCAAAGGATAAGGAATAGGAGGAAGAGCAATGAAAGAATTACTTTTGATATTGGTTGCATCTGCAATCGTAAATAACGTTGTGCTTAGCCAGTTCCTTGGACTGTGTCCTTTCCTTGGCGTTTCCAAGAAGATTGAGACAGCTGCCGGTATGGGCGGTGCCATTATTTTCGTTATTACCATTTCAAGTTTTGTAACAGGACTTATTTACAAGTTTATTTTGGAGCCGACTGGATTTTCTTATTTGAAGACGATCGTATTCATCCTTGTGATCGCTGCATTGGTTCAGTTTGTTGAGATGTTCTTAAAGAAGCAGATCCCTGCACTGTATCGGTCACTTGGTGTATATCTGCCGCTGATCACAACAAACTGTGCTGTACTTGGTATCGCACTTAAGAACGTAACCAAGGGATACAATATCTTAGAGGGCGTGATCAACGGATTTGGTACAGCAGTAGGCTTCACCATCGCTATCGTGATCATGGCTGGTATCCGTGAGAAGATCGAATTCAATGATATTCCAAAGCCATTTAAGGGATCTGCCATCGTTGTTGTTACAGCAGGACTTATGGCGATCGCATTCTTTGGATTCTCAGGAATTATTAAGTAGGAGGGCTGACAGATGAGCGTAACAGGAGTTATTGTAGCCGCTGTCATTGTCGGCTGCACAGGATGTTTGATGGGATTTTTCTTATGCTTTGCATCAGAAAAGTTCAAGGTTGAAGTAGACGAAAGAGAAGAAGCAATTATTGGTGTTCTGCCGGGAAATAACTGTGGTGGATGTGGTTATGCCGGATGTTCCGGTCTGGCTGCTGCCATCGTCAAGGGAGAAGCACCGGTCAATGGTTGTCCGGTCGGTGGCGCTGCGGTTGGAGCCAAGGTTGGCGAGATCATGGGAGTTGCTGCTGAAGACAGCGTTAGGCAGGTTGCTTTTGTAAAGTGTGCCGGTACTTGTGAAAAGGCTGGCAAGGACTATGAGTATGCCGGTGTAGAAGACTGCCAGGCAATGGCATTCGTACCGGGCGGCGGTCCAAAGTCTTGTAACTATGGATGTATGGGATTTGGTTCCTGCGTAAAGGCTTGTCCTTTTGACGCTATCCATATCGTAGACGGTATTGCAAAGGTTGATCCGGAAGCATGTAAGGCTTGTGGTAAGTGCGTGAGCACCTGTCCGAAGCATTTGATCGAACTGGTTCCTTACGAGGCTACCACATTAGTACAGTGTAGTTCTAAGGACAAGGGTAAGGATGTCATGAAGGCATGTTCGGTTGGATGTATCGGATGTCATCTTTGTGAGAAGAACTGTGAGCATGATGCCGTACATGTCATTGACAATGTGGCATACATCGATCAGGAGAAGTGCGTAGGCTGTGGTGTCTGTGCACAGAAGTGTCCGAAGAAGATCATTCTTTCCAAGTAAGATCATCTTTTTAAAAGAGTTTTGGAAAATAATAAAACGGATAGGAGAGATCGTAAATGTCTTTCCTATCCGTTTTTTACTTTACTACTATATTATAATCCTTATCTAATAATTCAAAAGGGATGGTTTTTCCGATGCCGGAAGTGTATTGGATGGATCCGTCGCTTGTCACAAAGATGGCTTCTACATCGGAAAGACTTTCTACATAGGCAAGACCATCGTCAAGCCCCATGAGAAAGACCGTCGTGCTTAAGGCATCACAGGTAAGAGAGTCATGGCTGATGATCGTTACGGAATCCAGATCATTGTCACATGGATAACCGGTGGAAAGATCCAGGATGTGATGGTAACGCTTGCCATCTATTTCAAAGTATCTTTGGTAGGTGCCGGAGGTGACGACCGAGTCGTCAGCCACCTTTACTGTGGCAAGTGCCGTACCGTCCTCGGAAAATGGTTTTTGAATGGCTATCTTATAAGATTTTTCATCGCCGTCCTTCGGACCGACACATAAGACATTGCCCCCCAGATTGATCAGCCCACTTTGAACGCCCTGGTCATTCAGGTAGGCTTTCATCTGATCGGCGATGTAGCCTTTGGCGATACCGCCAAGATCTATGGCAGCATTCGGATCTGTCAGGCTGACCATATTGCCGTCAATGACAATATTTTGGTAGTTGATAGTGGCAAGGGCTTCCTGGATGGCTTCTACGGATGGGATTTCCTTGGAAGACGATTCGGAGAAATCCCAAAGGGAAGATAATTTTCCGACCGTGATATCAAACTTGCCATTGCTGGACTTGCTGTAAGCAATACCGGCATTTAGGATGTCGATTGTCTCATCACTGACTTCCACGGCTTGTCCTTGGCTGTGATTGATCTTCCAGATATCTGTACCTTCCTTTTGGGCACTGAAAAGATTCTCATATTTTTCTGCCATAGAAAAGCAGTGATCCAGTTCCTTTTCATAGGATGCGTCATATAAGGTAATGGTTATGACCGTATCAAAATAAAAGCCTGTCTTTGAGATCGGCTCTGTCGTCTTTCCACACCCGCCCAGTGAGAGCAAGGTCAAAAAGAGGCAAAAAGATAAGCCGAGTGCATGTATTTTTTTCATGGTAAACACCTCATTTTTATCGTCCTATTATGATAGCATAAATGAATTGCATAAAAAAGAGATATTCGCTATAATTACATTGGTTTATTAGGGATTTGGAAGGATAAGATCTTATGAAGAAAAATAGATTTAAAAATAAGAAGCGGATCGTTGTCAAGATCGGGTCTTCTTCTTTACAACATAAAAAAACAGGCCAGCTGGATTTTATCAAACTGGAAAAACTGGTCAGGGAACTTTGTGACTTGAAAAATCAGGATATCGATGTCTGCCTGGTATCTTCCGGTGCTATCGCCGTCGGACGAAAGATGCTCGGTATCACCAAGCGTCCCAAGAACCTTTCGACCAAACAGGCATGTGCTGCGGTAGGACAGGCCAGTCTCATGATGACCTATCAGAAACTTTTCGCAGAATACCACCAGCAGTGCGGTCAGGTCCTGATGACCAAAAAGACCATGATCGATAACGTATCCCGCAAAAATGCACAGAATACGTTTGAAGAACTCTTTCGTCTGGGCGTGATCCCGGTCGTCAATGAAAACGATACGGTAAACACCTATGAGATCCAGTTTGGTGACAATGACTCACTGGCAGCGATCGTTGCCTCTTTGATTGGAGCGGATCTTCTGATCCTGCTTTCCGATATTGACGGTCTGTTTACGGCAGATCCCAAGACAGATCCGGAGGCAAAACTGGTTGACGTGGTAGAACAGTTGGATGAAAGGTATCTGCATATGGCAAGTTCTAAGGCAGGCAGTGATGTGGGCACCGGCGGCATGACGACTAAACTCAATGCTGCGCGGATCGCTACTTATTCCGGCGCGGATATGATCATCGCCAATGGTAAGGAGGTGGGTGTCCTGCATCAGATTTTAGAGGATGATTTTGTGGGAACCGTCTTTAAAGCAGACAAAAAGGATGACTTTTTCATCGCAGATTTTATAGAGGAGAATATGAACTAATGACAGAGGAAAAGATTGCAAGGATCAATGAATTATATAAAAAGTCCAAGGCAGAGGGGCTGACAGAGGAAGAAGCAAAGGAACAACATGCACTCCGTCAGGAATATCTGGATAGTGTAAGAAAGAATCTGAGAAGACAGTTAAACAATATTGATGTCAAAGAAGCAGACGGAACGATCGTCAACCTGGGAGAAAAATACGGCAAGAAGCATGAATAAGCAGGAACTGCGAAAAGAACTCAAAAAAAGGCGGGATGCCCTGCTACAAGATGTGCGGGAGACTTACAGCAGACAGATCTGTCAAAATCTGTTGGATCTGCCTATGGTAAAAGAGACAGATATTATCTATGCATATAGTGCCACCAGATCCGAGGTGTCTTTGCAGATACTGATTGAAGATGCTTTGGAGAGACATAGCAGGATAGGCATGCCCAAGGTCTTTGGTGATACCATGGATTTTTATGTTATCCGGCAACTGTTAGATCTAAAAAAAGGAGCCTTTGGTATCTTAGAACCGCAGGCGGACGAAAAAGATCTTTTGACAGACAATCGGGGCATATGCTTGGTCCCGGGACTGGGATTTGATGCCGCAGGCGGCAGGATCGGCTATGGCAAGGGCTATTATGACAGATATCTACAGGCATTTCCGGGGCTGATACGCATCGGATGCTGCTTTGAGGAACAGTTAGTAGAAAAGATCCCAAAAGAGGCGCAGGATATATCCATGGATTATCTGATGATGCCATCCGGTCTTTTGGTGTGCAAGGGAAATGAGGAGAGAGCATGAGTGATTTAAAACAATTAGGAAGTCTGGCAAAAGAGGCATCCAGAGTCTTAGCGACCATGGGAACAAATGAGAAGAACCATGCACTGACAATGGTTGCAGATGGTCTGGAAGCGGATGCAGCTGAGATCTTAGCAGAAAATGAAAAAGATATGGAAAAAGGCAGAGAGGGAGGCATGCCGGAGGGACTTTTGGACCGTCTGCTCCTGACCCCGTCCCGTATCAGGCAGATGGCAGAGGGCTTACGTCAGGTCGTCGCTTTGGATGACCCGATCGGAGAAGTACTTTCCATGAAAAATCGTCCGAATGGTCTGACCATCGGAAAAAAACGTGTACCGATCGGTGTGGTCGGCATGATCTATGAGGCAAGGCCAAATGTCACGGCAGATGCTTTCGGACTCTGCTTTAAGACCGGAAATGCCGTGATCTTAAAAGGCGGCAGTGATGCTCTTTACTCTAATATGGCAATGGTTGCCAGCATCAAACGAAGCCTGAAAAAGGCGGGCGTGACAGAACATGCATTAGAACTCATTACCGATACGGATCGCGAGGTTACCAACCGGTTTATGAAGATGAACGAATATCTGGATGTTCTCATTCCGCGTGGGGGAGCAGGACTCATCCGTGCCGTGGTGAACAATGCGACCGTCCCTGTCATTGAGACCGGAACCGGAAATTGTCATATCTATGTCGATGAGACCGCTGACCTTTCCATGGCGGTAGACATCATCGAAAATGCCAAGACACAGCGTATTGGGGTCTGCAATGCCTGCGAATCCCTTGTGATCCATAAGGATGTGGCAGAAAAAGTCCTTCCTATGATAAAGACGAGATTATTTGCCCACAATGTCGAGATCCGAGGGGATGCCAGAGCAAAGAATATCTGCCCGGATATTTCTATGGCAAATGATGAGGATTGGGGAACGGAATATCTGGATTACAAGATCTCCGTCAAGATCGTATCGGATATTGATCAGGCGATCAATCATATCAACAAGTATAATACCGGACATTCGGAAGCCATTATCACGCAGGACTATAACCATGCTCGGAAATTCTTAAATGAGATTGATGCAGCATGCGTCTATGTCAATGCGTCTACCCGCTTTACGGATGGCTTTGAATTTGGATTTGGCGCAGAGATCGGCATCAGCACACAAAAACTGCATGCCAGAGGTCCGATGGGCTTAGAAGCGCTTACCAGCACAAAATATATTATTTACGGAAATGGACAGATCCGTCCATAGCCTTTTGAAGGAGAATAACTTTATGATGAGATTAGAAGATGTGCTTTCGGAAGACAAGATTCCTGCTACCGAAGTAGAAAGACAGTATTATTTTATTGACGTAGCAAAGCAGATCCTGGAAGATAAGGAAAAGGAAGCCGGACGCAAACTGACCTTTTGTGTCAATACTTTCGGGTGCCAGATGAATGCCAGAGATTCTGAGAAACTGATCGGTATCTTAGAGCAGGTCGGCTATGTGCAGGCGGATTCCGAGGATGCGGATTTTGTGCTCTACAATACCTGTACCGTGCGTGAAAATGCCAACAACAAGGTCTATGGACATTTGGGCTATCTGCACAATAAGAAAAAGAAAAATCCTCATATGATGATCGCCCTGTGCGGTTGTATGATGCAGGAAGAGCATGTGGTTGAGACCATCCGCAAGAAATATCGTTTTGTCGATCTGGTCTTTGGTACACATAATATTTACAAATTCGCAGAACTTTTGGTGCGGTCGCTTTTATCCGAGTCTATGATCGTAGACATCTGGAAAGATACCGACCAGATCGTAGAAGACCTGCCGATTGAGAGAAAATACAGTTTCAAATCCGGTGTCAATATCATGTTCGGTTGCAATAATTTTTGCAGTTATTGTATTGTACCTTATGTCCGGGGCAGGGAGCGCAGTCGTAAGCCGATTGATATTATCCATGAGATTGAAAAACTGGTCGCAGACGGCGTGGTAGAAGTCATGCTCTTGGGACAGAATGTCAATTCCTACGGAAAGAATTTGGACGAGCCGGTGACTTTTGCCCAGTTGTTGGAGCAGGTGGAGCAGATCGAGGGATTGGAACGTATCCGTTTTATGACATCCCATCCAAAGGATTTATCCGATGAACTGATCGAGGTTCTGGGAAAATCCAAAAAGGTCTGCAAGCACTTACACCTGCCACTGCAATCCGGCAGCAGCAAGATCTTGCAAAAGATGAACCGCCATTACACCAAGGAAGATTATTTGACTCTGGTAGATAAGATCCGCGCGGCAGTGCCGGATATGGCGATCACAACCGATATCATTGTCGGTTTCCCGGGCGAGACCGAGGAAGATTTCTTGGAGACTTTAGACGTCGTAGAAAAAGTGCGCTATGACAGTGCCTTTACATTTATCTATTCCAAGAGAACCGGTACGCCTGCTGCATCCATGGACGATCAGATCCCGGCAGATGTGGTAAAAGACCGTTTTGACCGCTTGCTTAGCCGTGTGCAGGCGATCTCCGCAGAAAAGGCAAAGGTCTACGAAGGCAAGACTGTAGATGTTTTGGTAGAAGAAATCAACCAGCATGATGCCAGCCTGATGACCGGACGTATGAGCAATAACTCTACCGTACATTTCCCGGGAGAAGCCGATCTGATCGGGCAGATCCTTCCGATAAAACTGGTAGAGTGTAAAGGATTTTACTATATTGGAGAGCAGGTTTGATGAGACAGCACTTTGGTAAGAGAGATTGGATTCTGTTGGGAGTCTTAGCAATCATTGCTATCGCTATCTGGGGCTATACGAGTTTTTGGCAAAAGGAAAGTGCAGAAAAAGCCATTGTCACGCTGGATGGTGAAACCTATGGTACTTATGATCTGAAAAAAGACCAGACGATCGAAATCAAAAAGGATGATTCTGTATGCAATGTCCTTTGTATTCAGGATGGAGAGATCTTTATGCAGGATGCCACTTGTCCGGACAAACTCTGTGAAAAGCAGGGGAAAAAGAGCCACGATAAGGAGACCATCGTCTGCCTTCCCAATAAGGTAGTGGTTACCGTGGTCTCTGCGGATACATCCGGGATCGACTCGGTGGCAAACTAGAGGTGGATATGAGAAAAAAAGTCGCATTGCTGGGTGTTTTTTTAGCACTGGCATTGATCTGTAGTTATATTGAATCCCTGATCCCTTTTTATTTCGGGGTGCCGGGCATGAAACTGGGACTGACCAATATTGTCGTTGTGCTTCTTCTTTACTTTTATGGGACAAAAGAGGCACTGGCGGTATCTTTCATGCGTATTTTGCTTGCCGGTTTTATGTTTGGAAATGCCTTTAGTATCCTCTATAGTCTGGCGGGCGGACTGCTCAGTTTGTTTGTCATGGCACTTTTAAAAAAGACAGGCTGGTTTCATATGATCGCCGTCAGTATTTGTGGAGGGATAACCCATAATCTGGGGCAGATCTTGGTGGCTATGGTGGTCGTTAAGAATTACTATATCTTCGGCTATTTTCCCTTCCTTTTTGTCGGTGGCTGGATCACGGGACTTTTGATCGGACTTTTAGCCCAGGAAATCTATACGAGAACAAAACATTTTATAAGATGATGGAGAGATTATGTATTCCTATATTTCAGGTCAGTTGGTTGAAGTAAATGAAGAAACGATCGTGGTGGATAATCATGGGATTGGCTATGAATTTTTTATACCAAAATCTGTGGTCTACCAGTTGCCAAATGTGGGCGGCAATGTCAAGATCTATACCTATTTGTATGTAAGAGAAGATGCTATGCAGTTTTTTGGTTTCCGCACCAAGGAAGAACTGGCTCTGTTTAAACTCTTGATCGGTGTCAACGGGATCGGGCCCAAGGGGGCTTTGGCAGTCCTTGGTGTCTTAAGTGCGCAGGATCTGCGCTTTGCCATATTAGCAGAGGATGCCAAGGCGATCGCGGCAGCACCGGGGATCGGTTCTAAGACAGCCCAGCGTGTTATCATTGACCTCAAAGACAAGATTGATAAGATCGCACCGGCGGGCAGTGCCAGCGGCATTCCGGTAAATGATGCTGCCTCTGCGATCAAGACGGATGTGATCGATGCAATGACCTCACTCGGTTACTCGGCATCCCAGGCACTGCGTGCCATGGAAGATATGGAGATCACGGAGGACGATACCGTGGAAGTGGTCTTGAAAGAAGTCTTAAAGAAAATGTCTTTTTTATAGGAGCAGGATATGGAAAAGCGTGTTATATCAACAGAAGTTCTGACAGAAGAACGCAGTGTGGAATCCTCCCTTCGTCCGGTCAAATTGGCGGAATATGTCGGGCAGGATCGCATCAAGGATAATTTAAAAGTATATATCGAAGCGGCAAAGAACCGTGGAGAGGCACTGGATCATGTGCTTTTCTACGGACCGCCGGGACTTGGTAAGACCACTCTTGCCTGCATCATTGCAAGTGAGATGGGCTCCAACATCAAGATCACATCCGGCCCTGCCATTGCAAAGACAGGGGACATGGCATCGATCCTATCCAACCTGCGCGAGGGGGATGTCTTATTTATTGACGAGATCCATCGTTTGAACAAGCAGGTGGAGGAATTTTTATATACCGCCATGGAAGATTATGCCATGGACGTTTTGATCGGCAAAGAAAATTCAGCCAAATCCGTGCGTATCGAACTGCCTCGCTATACGCTGGTGGGAGCGACGACAAGAGCAGGACTTTTGTCGGCACCGCTGCGTGACCGTTTTGGCGTGGTACATCATCTGGAATACTACAACGCAAAGGAGTTGCAGACCATTGTCTTACAGTCGGCGGGAAAACTAAATGTCAAGATTGATGAGGAAGGTGCCTACGAACTGGCAAGACGATCCAGAGGAACGCCACGTATCGCCAACCGCTTTTTGCGCCGTGTGCGTGATTTTGCGGAGGTACGTTATGACGGCGTGGTGACAAAGGAAGTGGCTGCGGCGGCACTTGACCTTTTGGATGTGGACTCTATGGGCTTAGATCGCAATGACAGAAGGATCTTAGAGACCATCATTCATAATTTTTCCGGTGGCCCGGTAGGTCTTGAAACCTTGGCAGCGACGATCGGCGAGGATTCGGGAACGATCGAAGATGTGATCGAGCCATATCTGGTCATGAACGGACTGATCATGCGGACGCCAAAGGGACGTGTGGCGACCGATCTGGCATATCAGCAGTTGGGATTGGAAAAATAAGGGAATAGTCTTGTAATTCTAAAAATAACCCGATATAATAGATATATTGTAGACAGTAGGAGGAAGCGTTTTATGGCTGCGAAAAAAAGCGCGGAAGTCATTATTGATGGTAAGGTATATACCTTAAGTGGATACGAAGAAGAAGATTATCTGCAAAAAGTAGGTGCCTACATCAACAATAAAATAAGCGAGTTTAATGAGATGGAGGAGTTCCGTAGATTATCTGCGGATACCCGGAGTACGCTTCTTGCCCTCAATATTGCAGACGATTATTTTAAGGCAAAGGAATCTGTCGACAAATATCAGATGGATATGGATCAAAAAGAAAAAGAGATCTATGATCTTAAGCATGACTTGATCGCAGATCAGATCAAACTCGAAAACTACGAGGAAAAGATCAAGGCTTTAGAAGCGGATAAGCAGGAATTGCTGGTCCAGAAGTCCAAGTTGGAGGCATCGCTTGAAGATGCATTGCTTGGAGATATAGCGGAAGATAAGTAAGGACAGTTTACACTGTCCTTTTTGTATAATAGGAAAGAGGATGTATGAGAGCAAAAGAACTGGAACTATTGTCTCCGGCGGGGAATATTGAGATCTTTAAAAGTGCGATCGATGCCGGGGCGGATGCGGTCTATTTTGGGGGCGATCTCTTTGGTGCCAGAGCCTATGCAAAGAATTTCAGTATAGAGGAAGGAACAGAGGCTATCCGCTATGCGCATTTGTATGGCAGACAGGCATATCTGACGGTCAATACCCTTTTAAAAAATCTAGAGATCGAACGGGATTTATACAAGTATATACGTGCCTATTATGAGGCGGGACTGGATGCGGTCATCGTGCAGGATATGGGCGTTTTTGCTATGCTCCGATCTTATTTTCCGGATCTGGCACTCCACGCCAGCACCCAGATGACACTTGCGGGAGCAGACGGGGCCGCCCTTTTACAAAAGCAGGGAGCCAGCCGTATTGTCACTTCGCGTGAGTTGTCTATTGCGGAGATCGCAGAGATCTACCAAAAGACTGGCATCGAGATTGAGACCTTTATCCATGGGGCGCTCTGTGTCTGTTATTCCGGTCAATGTCTGATGAGCAGTATGCTGGGCGGGCGCAGTGGTAATCGTGGTCGCTGTGCACAGCCATGCCGTCTGCCTTATGATCTGCTGGATGAACATGGAAAAAAATCCAGCATGCCGGGGCAGTATCTGCTCAGTCCAAAAGACCTCTGTGGCATAGATTATATCAAGGCACTGGCAGAGGCGGGCGTTTACTCCTTTAAGATCGAAGGACGCATGAAACAAAAGGAATATGCAACAGGTGTGGTTAGTTTATATCGAAAGTATATGGATGCTTATCTGGAGGGCAGAGACCTGCCTGTCAGCAAGGCAGACCGTCAGCGGATCTTTGATCTTGGCAATCGCAAGGGCTTTACCCACGCCTATTTTACCAGGCAAAATGACCCGGATATGATCACCTATACCAAGCCGTCCCATGAGAAGGCAGACCTTGCAGCCACGGAGACTGTGGCAGAAAAATTAGGCGTATCCGGCAGATGTTACTTACAGATCGGCTGTCCTGCCAGACTCTGTGTGTCATATCAGGATGGAAAACGTGCGGCATGTGTAGAAGTCTTTGGAGATGTGGTAGAGACTGCCGGTAAAACGCCGATCACAGAGGAACAGGTAGAGGTGAAATTAAAAAAGACGGGAAACACACCTTTTACTTTTTCAGATCTGGAGATCACATTGGAATCGGGCGCCTTTCTTCCGATGGGGTGTATCAATGAAATCCGCCGGAATGCTTTAGATGCCTTACTGGAACAAATAGAAAAAGGATCAGGCAAGAGAGAACCGGCACTTGACTTTGAAAAGTTGGAAATGGAGGAAAATGGACAAAAGGCTGACGCTTTGCTGCACCTGCTTGTCACCTGTCAGACCAAAGACCAGTATGTGCTTGCCTTAGAGGACAATCTGGTTAAAACAATCGGTCTGCCGCTTGCCTTCTTTATATGGGAGCAGGATAAGAGACTTTCTAAAGATGCATGTCTTGAAAAGGTAACAAGGATCTGCGAAAACGCTCACGCAAAGAATAAAGAGATCTATCTGCTAATGCCACTGATCTGTCGCAAAAAGGAGACAGATCTTTTGCGGGCATGGGATTTTCTTTTTGCGGATTCCTATTTTGACGGCATGATCGCAGCCTCCTATGATGGACTGGGATTTTTGGAAAGCATAGCATATCCTAGGGACCGCGTGATCTTAGATCACAGGCTCTATACGTTTTCTGACCGGAGCCAGCAGGCTTTTGCGCAGATGGGCTATCCACGCAATACAGCACCATTGGAACTCAATGCCAAAGAACTGCGCCACCGCTACAATGCAGCATCTTATATGTTACTCTATGGCAGGATACCGCTCATGATCACGGCAAACTGTCAGAACGCAAATGCAAGAGGCTGCGATCATAGGCCGCGGACATATTATCTGCAAGACCGCTACAAAGAGAGATTTCCAGTTAAAAACTGCTGTGCTTTTTGTTATAATGAGATATACAACAGCAAGATCTATCAGATCTTTTCTGAAAACAAGACCTTAGAGAGTCTGGGTTTTTTCGGATATCGCATGGACTTTTCTTTTGAGACAAAAGAGGAGATGAAGCAGGTCTTAGCGCGATATGAGAATGCCTTTTATCATAAGGGTTTTGGCACAGAGGATGCCAAAGATGGCGGTAACTATACCAAAGGCCATTTTAAACGAGGAGTAGAATAATGGTTCATTTGATCGTTTCGGTGAGTCGCTTTTCCATGCTTTTTATGATAGCGATCTATACCTATTATTGTTTTGCAACACTGAAAAAGAATATTTCGGAGCGCAGACAGACGAGGCTTTACAAAAAACAGACGACCCTGATGTATGGGCTTTTGATCAATGCCAATCTGGTATTGTATCTGGTCATGCAGGATATCCGGGTCTTAGGGCTTTGCCTGTGTGAGATCCTTTTGTTTGCCATCACGCTTTTGATCTATCAGAAGATCTATGCCCATGCCTCCAAGGCATTGGTAAATAATATGTGCATGCTGCTTGCAATCAGTTTTTTGATCCTGACAAGACTGGATATCGATAAGGCGATCAAGCAGTTTGCCTTTGCGGGCGTAGCGGTCGTGATCACCTGTTTTGTGCCGATTCTGGTTGCCAAGTTAAAGGTCTGGGATAAACTGGGCTTTTTGTATGGTCTGATCGGTATCGGTGGACTGGCTTTTGTATGCCTTGCAGCATCGACGACTTACGGTGCCAAACTCAGCATCAGCATCGGACCGGTCGTTTTGCAGCCATCGGAGTTTATCAAGATCTTATTTATCTTTTTCTCCGCATGCATGCTTTACAAATCGACGGAGTTTCATCATGTGGTAAAAGTGACGATCCTAGCGGCATTGCATGTTTTGATCCTGGTGGCATCGCGTGATCTGGGTGGGGCGCTGATCTATCTGATCACCTATCTGGTCATGCTCTATGTGGCGAGCCGAAAGCCCATCTATATGGTCTTGGGACTTGGCTCCGGGGCATTAGCCTCTGTTGTGGCATATCACTTGTTTGCCCATGTCAGAGACCGTGTGATCGCCTGGAAAGATCCTTTAAGCGTGATCGACGACCAGGGCTATCAGATCTCACAATCCCTCTTTGCCATTGGTTCTGGCGGCTGGTTTGGCGTCGGTTTGGGTCAGGGGATGCCGGATAAGATCCCGGTCGTAAAAACGGACTTTGTCTTTTCAGCGATCGCTGAGGAATTCGGCGTGGTATTTGCAATTTGTATCATCTTTATCTGCATTTCCTGTTTCCTCATGTTTTTCAATATCTCAATGCAGGTAAAGGACATCTTTTATAAATTGATCGCTCTGGGGATCGGTACCTTGTATGGCACGCAGGTCTTTTTGGCACTGGGCGGCGTGACAAAGTTCATACCGTCTACGGGAGTCACCCTGCCACTGGTAAGTTATGGTGGTAGTTCCCTGCTCAGCACGATCATATTATTTGCGATTATTCAGGGCTTGTATGTAATGCAGGTGGATGAAGGAGAGTCTGATGAAAGAATGGAACGCGCACGAAAGAAACGAAGATAAAGAAGTTGAGATCCTAGATTTCAACGATAAGCAGAAAAAGAAGCGCAGAGATAAAACAAAGACAAGTACAAGAGGGGCAAAGTACGAGCAGTCTCGTCAGATGCAGACACCGAGAAAGGCAAAGAATGAGCGGCGGACGACGACACGCAATAAGGAATATGCGATCGTCACCTATGTATTTTTGGCACTCTTTATCTGTATGACGGGCTGGATCATTTATTTTATGCAGTTTAAAAGCGAAGATTTTATCAATAATTCCTACAATGCGAGACTGGCAAAACTTTCCGATTATACCGTGCGGGGCGATATCCTTGCAAATGACGGTACGGTGCTTGCTACGACAAATGTGGATGAAGCGGGCAACGAGACCCGAAAATATCCTTATGGTAGTGTTTTTGCCCATGCCGTCGGTTATTCGGTCAACGGTATGTCCGGGGTGGAACTGGATGCCAACTACAATCTGCTCCGTTCCAATGCCTTTATCTTAACCCGTATTTTTAACGAGATCCGTGACGAGAAGAATCCGGGGGATGATGTCGTTACAACCCTGGATGTGTCCTTACAGCAGGCATGTTATGATGCCATGGGTTCCCAGGATGGTGCGGCGATTGTCATTGATCCTGCAACAGGCAAGATCCTTGCCATGGTCTCCAAACCGGACTATGATCCCAATACCATCGCACAGAACTGGGATTCTTATGTGGCGGCAGATTCCGATTCTACTGTGCTTTTGAACCGTGCGACACAGGGCTTGTATGCACCGGGATCGACCTTTAAGATCTTTACCTTGCTTTCTTATTTAAAGCAGGGCAATGATCCGAATGCATTTTCCTATGATTGTAACGGCACTTTTGAATACAACAATTATGCCATGCATTGCTATAATAATAAGGCACACGGCAGTGAGAACCTCATGGATGCCTTTGGCAATTCCTGCAATTGTGCTTTTTCCAATATCGGGCTGTCTCTGGATCTGGATGCTTACCATAAGTTGTGCCAGAAGATGCTCTTTAACCAGGACTTGCCGACAGCCTTAAAAAATACCGCCGTCAGCAAAATGACCTTGGAGGATGGAGCATCATCTTCTTTGATCATGCAGACAGCCATCGGTCAGGGAGATACCATGGTTTCGCCGCTGCATATGGCAATGGTCGCCAGTGCGATCGCAAATAACGGTACTTTGATGGAACCATATATCATCGATCATACACAAAACGAGAGTGGAACGATCGTCAAGCAGTTTGATGCGACTTCTTACGGCGAACTTTTGTCATCTTCGGATGCTGCGACTTTGCAGGAATATATGCGTTTTGTTGTCACGAACGGAACCGGCAGTGTCTTGAACAGTGACCTGTATGAAGCATACGGAAAGACAGGAACGGCTGAATTTTCATCCAACAAAAATGAGGATCACTCCTGGTTTGTAGGCTTTGCCAAGAATGCGGAAGGCAAGCAGATCGCCGTGGCTGTTGTCATGGAGGGTGTGGAATCCGGCGGACATTATGCCGTACCGGCGACCAAAAAGATCTTTGATGCTTATTTTGGCGCATATTAGAAATAAAACCGGTAAATTCTGGATAAATGGGTAATACTATATGAGATGGTACAAGGATTTATATGTCAGTGAAAATATCACAGGAAGCCTAAAGTATATACAGTTTATGGTCGATCATGGCTTGCAGGTCAGACCCTTATATCTGATCGTCCTGTCTGAGATCAGTGACGGACAATTAGAGATCATTCCGGTTGCAACCTTAAAAATCCCGATTTTTCGCCATAAGTCTTATGATATCATTGGCGTGGCAAAGGGCTATTATCATGCAAGAAGTCTGGTAGAACGCATTTATGGGGATGTGTACAGTCAGACCGGAGACTGTCAGGTGAAAGCGTATTTCCGGCAGAAATTTGAGAAAGAGGAGCGTGCGTAAATGGGTGTATTAACAATTATCTTATCCATTTTAAAAGTAATCGGCATGATTCTTCTTATCCTGCTGGGCTTGGTCGTTTTCATCCTTTTGTACCTCTTGTTTTTGCCTTTCCACTATGAACTCTCCGGCAGTCATAGCATAGAGGACGGCTGGGAAGGACAGGTATATTTCGCCGGCTTTTTGCATTTCTGGCAGTTGCGCTTTGCCAAGTTTGCAGAGGAATACGAAGTGCGGATCTATGCTTTCTGGGGGAAGTTGCAGATCTTTCCTTGGAAGAAAAAGGCGAAGGCTGTTTCAGATGATGAGGCGGATGCAGAGTATTTTGCCGAGGATATGCCGGCGGAGGATACTCTGGATGAGGATGATATAGCGGAGATTTTAGAAGATAAAACCGTATCGAAAGCAGATGTAAAACGTATGGCAGAGTCGAGCAAGACGGCATCTGCGACAAAGACGACATCTGCTCGGGCAGATAATGAGTCTACGGAGGATGCCGGAAATCAGGCGGGGGCGCAGGAAAAACAGACGAAAAAGACTGTTGCAAAAAAGAAGAACAAGTCCAAAACAAAAAAGCCGGGTGGCGGTCTGAAAGAAAAATGGCAGAAATTTCATAAAAATGTGACGGATGAGCATAATAAGAATGCCGTATTCTTTCTGCTGCAAAAGGCGCTCTGGATTTTAGGGCGCGTCAAGCCGACGATCATGGAAGCTGATGTCGATTTTTCGCTGGGAGATCCGGCACTGACCGGCGGGGCGACCGGAGTCATCAGCCTTTGCCCGGTATGTTATGGAAAGAAATGTCGTATCATTCCGGACTTTGAAAGCGCTGAGTTATATCTTCTGGGCAGTATTTCCTTAAAGGGAATTGTATTTTTATGGCATTTCGTTTATCTTATAGTTAGCGTATATTTTAATAAAGATTGTAAAAAATTATTTCATTTATAAAGATGCACAGGGATGCAGAGATCATAAAGGAGAGGTAATATGGAAAAGAATAATGAAGTATTTAATGAGACAGTCAATACACTCTTTCAGGGGATGGATGGTTTTATTTCCACCAAGACCGTTGTCGGTGATGCCATCCATATCGGCGATACGATCATCGTACCGCTTGTCAATGTAACCTTTGGCGTGGCTGCGGGGGCATTTCGTGCAGAAAAGAAAAATAACTCCGGTGGTGGTATGGGCGGAAAACTCACACCGAGCGCTGTGCTGGTGATCCATAATGGCATTACCCGCATGATCAGTGTGGAGCGCAATTCCGGTATCGAAAAGATCCTGGATATGGTGCCTGACTTTGTAGACAAGTTCGTGAGCAAGAAGGAAGGAGCCGAGCAGGATCCTGAGGCAAGAAAGGCTGCCCATGAGGAGATGGAAGATATTTTAAGTGATGCTGTCAATAATGCTACGGTAGAGGAGTAGGTTTAGACAGAGCTGCGAAAGCTAACTTTATTTGGATCCAGAGCAAGTCAGACAAACAGATCTGATTGATGTAGGCCAGGTGGTGGAATTATATGCAGCGTAGAGATAGGATTGGAAAGTACAAAATAATTTTATAAATAGAGGAGACAACAATGGTAGTAGCAATTACTTATGACAAGGAAACAGGAAATGTAGGGCAGCACTTTGGTCATGCTGATTTCTTCAAATTGTATGAAATCGAAAATGGCAGGATCATGGATTCGGCAGTGGTAGCCCCTTTTGGACAGGGACATGAAGCAGTGGCAAGTACCATGGATGATTATTCGGTATCTTTGGTCATCTGTCAGAACATCGGTGACGGAGCCATGCAGGCACTTTCCGCCTATGGCATTGCCGTGTGTCCGAATGTAGAAGGCTTGGCAGATGATGCGATCGAGGCTTTTATGCAGGGAAGCCTTTTGATCGAAAATGCACCGAATTGTGACTGTGATCATGGCGCGGGAAGTTGCTGCGGCGGAGAAAGTTCCTGCGGCTCCACTTGCGGGGGCTGTTGTCACTGATAGACAATAGCAAACAGCCCGAGTTCTTCCGGCGGCGGAGGTTCTGCCGGTGGTGGATCCGGCGGTGGCGGCGTCTGGTAAAGGTTTTTTTCATGCAATAATGTAAAAGAAAAGGCATACAATATATGTAAGATCACATATTTTATATGTCTTTTTTATTATGAAAAAAGTAATCGGCTTCGGCATGTTTTTTACAGGCGTGGGGATTTTTATCGGAAATTGCATCGGAAACGGATGCATCTGTATTTTACTGACGATAGGACTTTTGTGTGTCGGATTTAAACTCTTTTGTTGTGACTGAGTAGAAGGGGAGAGCGTGAGGAGTATTTTGGTAACAAAAAAAGGAACTGTCTAAAAGACAATTCCCTGATTGACGAAATATTAAACTCGCTCAACTTTACCAGAACGTAAGCAAGAAGCACATACGTACAACTTCTTAGGTGTTCCGTTTACGTTACACTTAACAGACTTGATGTTTGATTTCCACATTCTGTTTGATCTTCTATGAGAATGGCTCACATTATTTCCGAAATGAGCGCCTTTTCCACAAACTGCACACTTAGCCATGACTGCACCTCCTTGGATTATGGTTTTGTAATTTCTGTATTCGATACAAAATCGCAACACGCATATTATATCAGAGCATTTTCTAAAAAGCAACGTTTTTTTGCTTCTTTTTTTTAAAAAATATAGGGAAAGCCAAAAATTAGATTGTATTTTATGGAAAAACGTTTATAATAAATACATATTATGTCATTTATATTATGGACGATTATTGTGGAGGTATATATATGCAAGGTCAAATGGAAACCAATTTGGGTAAGATCGTGATCGAATCAGACGTTATCGCAACTTATGCAGGATCTGTAGCAGTAGAGTGCTTCGGTATTGTAGGCATGGCTGCTGTCAATATGAAGGATGGTCTTGTAAAGTTATTAAAGAAGGATTATCTGAATCATGGAATCGCTGTCTCTATTGATGAAAACAATGAGATCACACTTGATTTCCATGTGATTATTTCTTATGGTGTCAGCGTGGCTACCGTTGCTGACAATTTGATGGAGACTGTCAAGTACAAAGTAGAATCATTTACCGGTATGACAGTCAAGGCAATGAATATCTACGTTGAAGGCGTAAGAGTAATTGACTAAGGAGGATATACGATAGTGGAAGCCAATACAATTAACGCATCTACATTAGCCAAAATGTTTTTAGCAGGTGCAAAGAACTTAGAGTCTAAAAAAGAATGGATCAATGAACTGAATGTATTCCCGGTACCGGACGGAGATACCGGAACTAATATGACAATGACGATCATGTCAGCAGCCAAGGAAGTCAGTGCATTGGAGCAGGTCGATATGAAGACTCTTGCCAAGGCAATCTCATCCGGTTCCCTTCGCGGTGCACGCGGAAATTCCGGCGTTATTCTTTCACAGCTTTTACGTGGATTTACAAAGGCTATCAAAGAGGTAGATCAGGTAGATGTCGATGTTTTGTGTGAAGCGTTGCAGCGTGCCGTTGAGACCGCTTATAAGGCTGTTATGAAGCCAAAGGAAGGTACGATCCTTACGGTAGCCAGAGGTGCTTCCGATAAGGCAAAGGAACTTTGCGAAGATGGCGCAGAGGATTTAGAGCAGTTCCTTGGAACGGTGATCGAACATGCCCGTTATGTTCTCAGCCAGACACCCGAAATGCTGCCCGTATTAAAGCAGGCAGGAGTAGTGGATTCCGGCGGACAGGGTCTGGTAGAAGTATTAAGCGGTGCCTATGACGCATTTTTAGGCAAAGAAATTGATCTGACCGTAGCTCCCGCAGCGACCGCCAAGGCAGAAGATACCAAGAGTTCTCTGGAAGTACAGGCGGAAGCGGAGATCAAATTCGGCTATTGCACCGAATTCATTATTCTGTTAAACAAACCTTTCAATGTAAAGGCAGAGATGGATTTCAAGGCATTCTTAGAGTCCATCGGTGATTCTATCGTATGTGTTGCAGATGACGATGTAGTCAAGGTACATGTACATACCAATGATCCCGGTCTGGCTATCCAGAAGGCATTGAAGTATGGTGCATTGTCCAATATGAAGATCGATAACATGCGATTAGAGCATCAGGAGAAGCTTTTTAAACTCTCCGAAAAGGAAGCTGCACAGAAAAAAGCCGAAGAAGAGAAGGCTGCACAGCCTCCCAAGGAAGTAGGTTTCCTGGCAGTATCCGTAGGTGACGGTTTAAGTGAACTCTTCAAGAGTCTGGGTGTAGACTATATCATCGAGGGCGGACAGACCATGAACCCCAGTACCGCAGATATCTTGGATGCTGTTGACAAGGTAAATGCAAAGACGATTTTCATTCTTCCGAATAATAAGAATATCATTCTCGCAGCCAACCAGGCAGCGGAGCTTATGACGGATAAGGAACTGTTAGTCATTCCCACCAAGACCATTCCCCAGGGAATTACCGCAGTGATCAACTTCGTACCTGAACTGTCCATAGAAGAGAACGAAGAGACCATGCTCCGCGAGATCAAAAATGTCAAGACCGGTCAGGTGACCTATGCGGTACGTGATACCGTAATCGATGACAAAGAGATCAAGAAAGATGACTTCATGGGCATCGGTGACCAGGGCATCGTAGCCGTCGGTACCGACATGGTAAAAGTAACCCGTGATATGATTGCAGAACTTGTGGATGAAGATTCCGAACTCATCAGCGTATACTACGGCTGTGACGTAGCAGAGGATGCTGCCGAAGCACTGCGCGCAGACTTAGAGGATGCTTATCCTGCCTGCGATATCGAATTGCAGTACGGCGGACAACCTATTTATTACTATACTGTTTCTGTTGAGTAAATTGATAGTTAGTGAAGAAATGCTTTCGAATCCCCGTAGCTCGCATTGGGGCTAAGAACCGCAGACCCGCTTCCGCTTCGGACGCAGACCGTAGCGGTACATAAGCGAGGACAATACCCTCGCTAAGTACCGACGGCTGCTTAGAGTCTGCTTGTCCTTACCCCAACTGCGGGCTACTGGTTTTTTGAAAGCTTTTGTACCAAAGTGCCCCAAAATCGCCAAAAAAGTACAAAAACATAGCATTTTGCATTTGGAAACAGTATTATTTTCGCAAAGACATGATTATCCTTCCGTTTGGTACAAAGAATTTAATTTTTCTAGTTTTTTGTATCAGAAAAGTAATTTTATGCCAATTTGCGAAAATCATTTTTAAAGCAAATTTCTGGAATATTCAAGAAAACAGAACTCCCGGGGCGGACAGAATGCCTTCCGGAAGGCATTCTGTTCGTTCCGGGAGTTCGTCCGGTTAGCCAACGATCATTCACTAACTTTTCATTTAGTATAGAAAAGAGGGATCGGTATGAGTGATGCAATACCTGTGAACAGAATAAAGGGCGTGGGAGAGAAGACAGCTGCACTGTTCGGTAAGATCAATGTCTTTACCGTGGAGGATCTGATCGGGCATTATCCCAGAGATTATGAGACTTACGATGCTCCGGTATCCATCCGGGAAGCATCCCCCGGCAATGTCCAGGCTATCTATGGACAGATCACCGCCATCCCAAACGTGAAAAAAGTCCGCAATCTCTCTATCCTTAATGCCATTCTGAAAGATGGCAGCAATGATTCCATCCAGCTCACATTCTTCAATATGCCCTTTTTAAAAAAGGTATTAAAACCAGGAGGTTTTTACCTCTTCCGCGGTCTCATACAGCAGCGCGGTACGCATAAGATCATGGAACAGCCCCGGATGTTCACATGGGATGAATACAAGCAGAAATCCGGACGTCTTCTGCCAAGATACGCTCTGACCAAAGGTCTGACCAATCAGACGGTGCAAAAATCTGTGGCACAGGCGCTGGAATACTATCCACCCAAAAAAGAATATCTGCCACAGATGATATTACAAAAATATCCCATGCTTTCCCATAGGGAAGCAATCTACGCCCTGCATTTTCCGGAGAACAGAGATGAGCTGTTAGCTGCCAGAAACCGTATGGTATTTGAAGAATTCTTTTCTTTTTTGCTGGTTCTTCGTAAGAATAAGGAGCTTGCTGCGAAGACAGAGAATCATTTTCCCATGTATGAGACTGCGGATACCGTAAGATTTTTAGAACAGCTGCCGTTCCCTCTGACCAAAGCTCAAAAAAAAGTCTGGGGCGAACTCAGGGAGGATATGGGAAGTCCTTATGCCATGAACCGTCTGATTCAGGGAGATGTAGGCTCCGGTAAGACGATCCTGGCAGTGCTGGCACTTC
>OGEP01001277.1_pt1 | contig 28292 bp, 37 predicted proteins | sample 1570721 | NCBI WGS metagenome assembly OGEP01 (sample SAMEA2582131, study PRJEB24529) | metagenome | biome: Human gut stool | place: China | collected 2011 | reverse complement strand
AATCAACGAAGCACTTGTCGTTGAATTCTACAACAAAATGCTTTAATTTTAAGATTATTGTATCGAAAAGCCCGTTGTTATGGGCTTTTTATTTGTCTTAAATCATTGATTCCTAGGTTTGTTCAGTTATTTGTTCAGTTACAAGTTCCCAAAAGCCATTTCATAGAATGAGACGGCTTTTTGTTTTCGAATATTAAAAAGCCCCCTAGTCTGATACAAGTGACTAAGGGATTCGTAACATGATGATAGATGATTTTGAGGTATAAATTATCTATTATCCAATCCGCCTTCAAAATCTGCTGAAATGTTTGAAACGTAGTTGGTGAAGTAGCTTTCAAAATCTTTTTTTAGTTGTTTATACTCTTCTTCTGAGTATTCTTTATCCTCTATATAAGCTTGAAATCTAGGGATTTTCAAGTCTTTTTGTAGACGTTGTATTACTTCTGTTTTTGTCATAAGGACCTCTCTTTCACTCTTTATTTTACCATATTTTAAATTGTATAAAACATGTGTGTTGTTTTAATGCTTTACTTTTGATATACTGTCAAAGTTGTTTAAGAAGGGAGAAACTATGTCTATTATTACACTAATTTTAGCTGGGATTGTTGCATTGGAGCATCTTTATATCATGTATTTGGAAACTTTTGCAACACATTCAGACACAACTAGTAGAGTCTTTAATATGAGCAAAGAAGAGCTTCAACGCGAGTCTGTTACAAACTTATTTAAAAATCAAGGTATTTACAATGGTTTAATCGCTGTATTTCTCTTGTATGGTATTTTTAGCAATAGTCAACTACTTGTAACTGTTTTTGTTCTTAATGTTTTCTTTGCTGCTGTTTATGGTGCTGTAACTGCTAATAAGAAGATTATTTTTACGCAAGGTGGACCCGCAATATTGACCTTGTTTTCACTTATTATCTCGTTGTTCTAGGGATTTAATTATAAGAGAAGAAAGCTACTTTATCTACCGAGATACTTTGTAGCTTTTTTGTGCTTCTGGAGTTGTTTTATTGTGGAATAAATCGTAGAAGAAAATCTGTCATTTCTCGGGGGGATTCTTTTTTTCCTTTATTTATCCAGGCTTGACAAGCACCAAAAATAGCATGCGCAAAATAAATACTGGCATAGTCTTTCTCAAATCCTTTGAGAGCTCTTTTTTCAGCTGAAGGGTCAATAAAGTCCTCAGTTATCAAACGTTGAAGTTTATGTATCAGAAAATCTTGAATTTCTTTTGAGCCATTTGTAGACAATAGAGCTGATAGGAGCTTTTCACGAGTGAGAAATTCAAAGATTTCGAGAAAGGCACCTTCTTTCTTTCCTTCATATTTATCAAAGATGTATTCTAGTTTGTGAAAAAGCTCCTTCTGATAACTATCAATCATTTCATACTTATCTTTGTAGTGGGTATAAAAACTCGAACGGCTAATCCCAGCTGTTTGAACCAGACGAATGGTAGTAATATCATTGAAATCTTGGTCTTTTAAGCATATTACTAAAGCATCTAAAAGAGCTTTTTTAGTTTGAGCTCGCCTTTGATCTTTTGTCATGTATTTCTCCTTTCACACAATTTTAGACAATATGTCCAAAAAACAGTTTTTAAATATTGATTTTTAAAATTAATGAGTTTATAATTGATTATATCATAAAAATAAACACGATGTCTAAAAAGGAGAATTATGTTAGCAGAATTAAAGGCTCTTCTAAAAAGTCCAAAGCTATGGATAACCATTATTGGTGTTTCATTGATACCCGCTTTGTATAATCTAATATTTTTATCTTCTATGTGGGACCCTTACGGTAATGTGAAACATCTGCCAGTGGCAGTGGTGAACAAAGATAAGAGTGCTAGTTTTCAAGATAAGACGCTTAATATTGGTCACGATATGGTGGACAATATGTCTAAAAATAAAAATTTAGACTATCATTTTGTAACTGAAACTGAAGCACAAAAAGGAATAGAAGACGGTGATTACTATATGGTTATCACTTTCCCAGAAAACCTCTCAAGTAATGCAGCAAGTCTTTTGACAAATGATCCTAAGAAACTTGAAATTTCTTATCAGACAACAGCAGGGCATAGCTTCGTTTCTTCGAAAATGAGCGATTCTGCCATGTCTAAGTTAAAGGATACCGTTTCTAAAAATATTACGTCAACTTATGTTGGAGCTGTATTTAGAAGTATGTCTCAACTGCAGGGTGGGATGGGAACTGCAGCGAATGGGGCCAGTCAATTATATGCAGGTGCAGGAGCACTTCAATCTGGAGGTCAGACCTTATCAAATGGTCTAGGAACTCTTGCTGGTTCTACTCAAACATTGGCGACAGGTGTTGATACCTTGAGTTCGGGGGCATCTGCCTATACTTCAGGTGTGTCAACTTTGTCAGGTGCTTTGTCACAGTTAAATAGTAACTCAGAGGCTGTTAATTCTGCTGCGGGTCAATTTGCATCAGGAGCAGAGGCTATGAATACCTTAGTTACAGGTGCGGATTCTTTGTCAACAGCGCTTAGTCAAATGGCTACAGCAACAAGTTTATCTGAAGAACAGCAAACACAGTTGTCAAGCTTGTCAACTAATTTAACTGATTTAAATACAGCAATTCAAAATCTTAATACGGCAGTAAGTAATACATCCTTACCTAGTGGAACATCAACAACATCAGTAGATACAAGTTCAATAGCGACTTATCTTTCAAATATTTCTTCTGCAGCTAGTTCTATAGCTACAGCTAGTGCCACTGACAAAGCAAACGATTTGGCTGCGGTACAAGGAACAGCTGCATATCAAAGCTTGACAGCAGATCAACAAGCGGAGATTACTTCAGCAATTAGTAACGCAGGATCTACGGCTAGTAGTTACGCTTCAACTATTGCATCAGAAGTGTCAAGCATGTCAACGGCCTTATCTAGCTTGACAGGTACGACAACAACTAGTAGCGGAGATTCAAGTAGTTTAGCTTCTCTACAAACATCTATTTCAGGCATTGCAAGTTCGGCGAATGCTCTTCTTCCTGTAGCTTCCTCAACTATATCATCAATGCAAGCTAATATTGCTAATGTCAATTCGGTACTTGTCAATCAATTATCACCAGGAGCAATTCAAGTGGCTTCAGGTGTGTCAACCGCGCAAAGTACTCTAGCAACAGGTGCAAGCGCACTTTCAACTGGTTTGTCAACTTATACTGGTGCTGTGTCAACAATTGCCAGTGGCGCTCAAACTCTAGATGCTAACAGTAGTAGTTTAATGACTGGTTTTTCTACTCTTCAAAGTGGTACAAGTGCTCTCAATGCAGGTGCTCAACAATTAGCAACTGGAGGAAACACCTTAACAAATGGTTTGACAAGTCTGTCAACTAACCTTTCTACATTATCTGATTCATTAAACAAAGCTAATCAGCAACTCTCTCTTGTTTCTGTAAACTCAGACAATGCAAAAATGGTAAGTGCTCCGCTCAAAGAGAAGAAAACTGATAAGGATAAGGTTGACACTAATGGTGTGGGAATGGCTCCATATATGATTTCTGTTTCTCTTATGGTTGTCGCTCTTTCAACTAATGTTATCTTTGCTAAGAGCTTGACAGGAAGAAGCTTTACGAGTCGTTTTGACTGGGCTAAGAATAAGTTACTTATCAATGGTATTATTACAACTATGGCTGCTATTGCGCTTTATATTGCCATTCGATTTGTGGGAGTTGAACCAAATCATCCATTAGCTACATTTGGTATGATTCTCCTTGCAGCATGGACTTTAATGGCGCTGGTTACAGCCCTTGTGGGTTGGGATGACAGATATGGTGCATTTGCTTCCATGATTATACTCCTTTTGCAGCTAGGTTCTAGTGCAGGAACTTATCCAATTGAACTTAGTCCTAAGTTCTTTAAGGTCGTCCAACCATTCTTACCAATGTCCTACTCGGTATCAGGTCTTCGTCAAACTATTTCAATGACAGGACAGATCTCAGATCAAGTACGTATGTTATTCATTTTCTTACTTATTTTTGTAGTTGTAGGTATTATTATTTATAGACCAAAGTCTGAAAATGAATAAACTAAAAGTCAGCTCTAATGTGAGCTGGCTTTTTATGTTATTCAACAGTTATATCACCGAGGTCTGAGGTAATGGTTAGTGTGTTATCCTTTGAGATTTTAAGGTTATTTGTGATGTCTACCTCTCCTGAATGACTATCGGCTTGAACATTGAGCGTGTAATATTTAAGAGCTATTTCAATCTCACCGGTTGTAACATCAAGTTTATTGTGACCATTGAAAATTAGGTTATCTCCAGAGTAATCTCCCATTGCAATAGATAAATCTGAGTTAGTAAAAAGTGTATGATCACTATCAACACTACCAACATCAAGATTAGCTTTTAGGTTGCTGACAATCATTTTAGTAAAAGTTAGGTCCCCGACATTTAGATTGATGTCTGCTTGTTTGATGGTGCTATTACTTAAATCTAGATTTCCAGTTGCTAAATCAACCTTTAAAAAATCAATCGTTTGTTTTTTAGGGAGTGTAATGACAATGGTTTTATTTCTGACTTCCTCGTTGAGAGTAGAAAGCCTCACTAAATCTTTTATTCCGAAAAAGTTAATATGTTTGTTAGAAGTCGAATCTAATTCAGAGTTGTTATCATTGATAGTCAATTGACCATCCTTTACAGATGTGTCAATTGGATTTTTTGTTTTTTGGTAGTAAGAAAGCGTTGCTTTGTCAACTTCACCATTTTTTATAAGCACATTGTAGCTACTACTTTTAATATCAATTTTATTGAAGTCCTTAACTTCTTTCTTGACATAATCTTGCTCACTTATAGTTTTATTTTGTAAATCTGTTAAGCCACCTTGGCTATAACCCCAAGCTACTAATCCTCCTCCTAAAAATAGAGAGATAAGAGACACTCCGAGGACAATCTTTTTCCAAGTTTTCATGATTTTCTTCCTTTCTTGATGAGCCATTTAATCAATAGGGTAATTAGCTTTACAATAAGTTTACAGATTTCAAACGAAATCAAAAGTAGTAAGAGTGCTCCTCCAAACATCAATAGACCTAGACCTCCTCCAAACAGTGTTGAAGCTAGTGAAACATTTAAGAGAGAGAAGCTTGTAAAGAAAGTGTAAACACCACTAATGAGTAAGGCAAAAGTAAGAGCTAAGGCAGTCACTATAACTGCGAAAATAATCATAAGAAGTGTCATTATCATAGCTAAGAAGAATAGTAGAATTGGTAAGGCGACTGGACTGGCTAAAACAGCTAGAATCGCAATCCAGAGGATAGTTGTTTTATTACGTAAGCTACTCTTATCCTCAATAATCTTTTCGTCTAGAAGACGACTAATGACTTCATGTGCGGCTTCCTTAGGTGTACCCAGTTCTGCAATAACCCGAGCTTCATTCTCAGGTCCAGCCTCTTCAAAATATTCCATGAAATATTCTAGAGCTTCTTCGTAGTCCTTTTGTGGTAATTTTCGTAGATATTTTGTTAATTTGGCTATATATTCAGTCCTTGTCATGTCTTAATCTCCCTTCTAGAATATCGTCCAGAGTTTCTTTATAGGTTAACCATTCTTCATTAAGAAATTGAAGTTGCTCTTTTCCCTCTTGCGTAATACTGTAATATTTACGTTTACGCCCTTGATATGCTTGGCTATAGGTGGTCATATAGCCTGCTTTTTCAAGCTTTTTTAGAATAGGATAAAGTGTTGACTCCTTGATATTAGCTGCAAGCTTAATGGTTTGACTAATCTCATAGCCATAAGAGTCTTCTCTATCGATAATAGCTAGTATTAGGAACTCTATCAGGATTGACGATGTTGGAAAATACATAGTGTGCTCCTTTGCTTTTAGGATATGTATAAAAATTATATATAATTATTTTACATATTGAGTGTATCTCTTTTAGAAAGATATGTCAATATTTTATATATAAATTTTTTATATAATAGGGCTATCTTATTTTTTATGATAATATGAAATCAAGGAGTACTTATGACTATTAAAGATAAATTAGCTCATTACGAGCCGAAGCCACTAGGGGAGAAAGGACGCTATGCAGTGCTTTTACCCTTGATATATGATGTAAAAACTGATAAGTATCAAATTCTTTACCAAGTACGAAGTGAGCATATTTCTCAACCAGGTGAGGTCTCTTTTCCTGGTGGCCGTGTCGAAGATGGTGAGACTTTTCAAGAAGCTGCTATACGAGAAACTTGTGAGGAATTAAACCTAGTTCCTGATCAAATTGACATTTGGGGGGAGATTGATTATCTGATTCATCAGGGGAGAACTATCCATTGCTTTGTTGGAAAGATAAATATAGAAAATTGGGAGTATATTCATCCGAACGAAGAGGTAGAGCGATTGTTTACAGTTGATGTTGACACATTATTGACAGAAGAACCTGCTTATTACACTATAACTTCAACCTTGAGTAATGCGAAAGATTTCCCGTTTTTCCTAGTTAAAAACAAAGAGAGATATAATTTCGGGTATAGTGAACGTCATATTCCTTTTTACAGAAACTTGACAGAGAACATATGGGGGATGACAGCTATGTTTACACATAGATTTACAGATGTTTTGAAAGATTTAGAGTGAAAATAAAAGATCAACAATAATATGTTGATCTTTTTGCTATTAGTTAGATTGTTTACTAGGTGTAAAAGAAGTAAAATCTATTTCTGAAATAGGGTATCGGGTAGGTTTTTAAAGCTTAATGGATGGATTACTAACATTGTTTTCAAAATTAATGTTGAGCTCCTTATCAAACTTGTCAACTTCATAGTTAATAGTGACTTTTTATGCTTTATTTGCTACGAGTAGAGTAGTGTGTTAGTAGAAGTTAAGATGTTTTAGTGCTATTTTTCCTAAGATTGATAATTCTATTAATTTTTCTTAGGTAGCTAACTACGTTGAAGAGTAGGTAAAGCATATAACTATAAATAGTAATGCTCCAAAAATCTGGGACAATACTAAGACTATAGACAAATAAGACTGTTGCACTAACAAAAATTAAACAGCTACATATTATTGAAAGTAGAGGATATCCTTTTGAAAATAATAGGCTTTCTACGATTAAGGCAAGAGCAGGCAACAACAGTGTTAGGATAATAATAATAAAAATGAAGCGTTGTGTATCATCTAGCATCAAGTTACCCAATGATTTACCTAGGTAAAAACGAGAATCACTCCCCCCCCGGATAAATCAATTCTCTTGTCAAGGGACTAACTAGGATTAGGGTGTCAAATAGTGAGAAAGCTGCCCATCTCCAAATAGGGAAAGCCCATTCTTCCTCAGATAATTCTCTCTGAGTGCTTTCTTTAGTTAATTCTAATTTGATTGCCATCAATATGTACCTCTTTTGGAAAGTCGTTATTTTGATTTAAGATATACCATCCATCTGGTAATTCTGATTTTTTTAGTACCTGTTCTAATTGAGAATGTAAGTCAATTTCTTTAGTAGTGGAACCAGAAGGAAAACTCAATTGAACAGTAAGTTTTTTGCTTTGTAGAGCATCTTTAAGTGAAAAATCATAATAGCCACCTAGTGCTTTAGAATGTCCCCTTTCATAAGTAGATAGCGACGTGTCTGGTACAGGTTCTATTTGAACAATAATATTTTTTAAATCTTTCTCTGTGCTTAGAGCTTCAAAGATATCATTGATGAATTGCTGATTTCTAGGGTTGATTTTAATAGACTTTTTAACAAAATCGTCCCAATATTCCCTTTCATCAGGTAAAATCTTATATTCACTATTTTGGCGATTAAAATCTGAGTCGCTTCCTGTTGGGCTGGCAATGTAAGGATAGAGTAAATCTTGAATATGGAGAGGCAGTTGAGTCTTTACATGTGCTGTTTTGTTATTAATAGTCTCTTGATAATCAATATGGAAAATCAGGTAATGTTTAACCTCATCTTCTTTATTCATACGATAAGTAATTTTATCTGCCCATCCGATACCAGTTATTTGTACCTTTCCTTGAAATCCACGAGTTTTATAAAAACCTTTAATATTTTCTTGAGCATTGTAATAGAAAAAGATAGCAATCATGGTCAATAATAAAATCAAGGGCATAGTAATTTTAAGGTATTTGAAGCTATTTTTTACCATCTTTTACCATCTTAGTTCTGACTCTCCTTAACTAGTAGGTTGTAATCTTTTTGACTTTTAACTTCCTCGAGGCGTCCAGTAGTTGTGTTAGTGCTTGTAAAATACCAATAGATATCCTCCTTATCTGGTGTTAACTCTTTTTGTAGTTTAACAGCATCATCCAGATTAAGTGAGTCAGTTGTTACGATGATTAAGTTAAATCTTTTTTTGAGCGATTGGTCACTGTATTTGTTGTCATCTTGATCTTTGTAATCAGCAAAATTTCTTTCTTTGGTCCAGATAAGGGGCATGGAGTTGATAGTGAGGGGATCATCTTTATAACCTATAGAAAAATTATCCTTTGAAAGGAGATAGCGGTAAGGTTTAGCAAACCCGTGGTATCGACTGACTTTTGATGGTTTGGTTCTGGTTGCCTTCTGGGTGCGTAAATTGACATAGAATACTTTTTCGTTGTCATAGGATGAAAATTTCACAAACTCATCCCTACCATCGGAGTACATGGTATTACCCATGGAACCGGGATTATTATATCCTAGTTTTTTAGCAAGGCCCAGTACATTAATAGTGTGTCCTTTTCCAGTATCTTTACCAAGCTGATAATAGTGAATAATATCATAATTTTTAGAGTCTTTCTTGTTTTTAGATAGTTTATACCTAGATTCTTGGAAGGCTAGGTAGGTGCGACCAACGGCTAATTGACTTCTCTCCAGTGATTTTTCATTTCCAAACTTAACACCTAAAACGTTAAAGTTTCCAATTTTGACGTTTTGAAAGGATGTTACAGTAACTTTTTTGTTAGTATAGTCGTAAAGTCTATCGTCTAAGGAATAAGCAGCTTGAATTCTATAACCATGGCGAACGAATGTACCTGTAAGTAGAATGGTTATAAAAATAAGGAGGTAAACATGCCACATACGCCATCTAAATGTTTCTATTTTAGTCATAGGAACTCCTCTTTGAGTAATAGAAAAACCATGAAAATCTTATTTTCATGGTTTTTAATTCAATTATTTTACCTCAGTAAAGATTACGTGTTTACGCAATTTTGGTGAGTATTTTTTCAATTGAAGACGGTCTGGAGTGTTACGTTTGTTTTTTGAAGTAAGGTACAAGCGTTCACCAGATTCTTTGTGTTCAAGTGTAATATTTACGCGCATGGTATCTCCCTTCTATTATTTAGTTGCGTTAGCTTTAGCGATTTTACGTCCTTTGTAGTATCCTTTAAGTGATACACGGTGTGAACGTGAGTAATCTCCAGTTGTTTCGTCAAATTGTACTGATGGAGCAGTCAATTTGTAGTGTGTACGACGTTTGTTTTTCTTCGCTTTTGAAGTGTGACGTGCAGGTACTGCCATTTCTTTATTTCCTCCGAATTAATATTTATGTTCTTGATTTTAAATCAACTATAACAGAATAACATATCTTTTTTGTAAAGTAAAGTTGCTTGACAAAAAAACTTGCCAAGAAAAGATATAGTTAAAAACTATATTTTGCGATAACAAATATATATTTCACAGCTATAACAGCAAGTGCTAGAATAGGCTTATTATTACATTAAGTGAAAGCATAAAAAGGAGTAAATAACTATGAGTAAAGTTCATTATCATTTTGATCATGTTGGTTCTTACCTTCGTCCACAAGCTTTAAAAGAAGCACGTGAAAAATTTGCCAATGGTGAGATTTCGCAAGAAGAATTGTTGAAAGTACAAGATGAATTGGTTAAGGAATTGGTTCATCATGAGGTAGAAAATGGTCTTCAAGTAGTTTCTGATGGTGAATTTGGTCGTTCTTGGTGGCACCTTGATTTCCTATGGAACCTAACTGGTTTTGAAGCTTACCAACAAGAAGATTCATATAAATTCCACGGAGCTAAGACACGTACAACCAACGTTCGTATCAATGGTAAGATTGCCGAAAATCCTAATCATCCTTTCTATCGTGACTTTGAATATCTTAAATCAGTGACTCCTGAAGGAATTACTCCAAAAGTAACTATTCCAAGTCCATCACTCATCATTAACCGTGACCACCGTAGTGATCTTTATGCAGATTACTATGATTCATGGACAGATTTTCTTGATGATTTGGCAAAAGCTTACCATGATACCATCCAACATTTCTACGATTTGGGTGCACGTTATGTACAGTTGGATGATACGACTTGGGGTTATTTGATTCAACAGTTTGAGAATGAAAAAAATAATCCTGAGAAAACAGCTGAGTTGGTAAAAATTGCTGAGGATGATGTATACACTATCAATAAAGCCTTGGAAGGTCTTCCAGAAGATTTGACTTTGGCTACTCATATTTGTCGAGGAAACTTTAAATCAACTTATCTTTTTGAAGGTGGCTATGATTCAGTAGCTAAATATCTTGGGAAATTGAACTATGATATCTTCTTCTTGGAATACGATGATGCGCGTTCAGGTAGCTTCGCACCACTTCCAACGATTTGGAATAACCGTGATCATGTTGAATTGGTGCTTGGTGTGATTACTTCTAAGGATCCAGCTTTGGAAGATGTAGATGCTGTCATTGCTCGTATCCATGAAGCGGCTGAGCTGGTACCACTTAAGAACCTTGGTATCTCAACTCAATGTGGTTTTGCATCAACTGAAGAAGGCAATATCTTGACTGAGCAAGACGAGTGGAATAAATTACAATTGATTAAAACAATTACTGATAAAGTTTGGTCATAATAGAAAAAATGTAGAGAACAGGCTCAGCTTGTTCTCTCTTTTTATGAATATAGAAAGGAAGTGTCATGAACTATAAAGAGACAGGACAGAAGATTTTAGATGCTATAGGAGGAAAGGAAAACGTTCATAATCTAACTCATTGTGCTACACGTTTACGTTTTACCTTAGCAGATGATTCTAAAGCTGATGATAAAGTTGTTCAAACTATCTAAGGTATTGTGAGTTTGGCTAAGAGTGGTGGCCAGTATCAAGTTGTTGTTGGGAGTGATGTACCAAATGTATACCGTGCTTTGGAAGGCTTATTAGACCTAGATGAAGTGTCTAAGGAATCATCGGAAAAACAAGACAGAACTCATCTTTAAAGCTTTTTAGCCCTTATTTCTGGGATTTTCACACCAATCTTACCGGTAATTACAGCAGCAGGGATGATCCAAGCCGTTTTGTATCTTTTGGTTGTCTTTAAGGTAGTAGCTGTAGATGATGTTAACGATCAAGTTCTTAATTTTATTGGTGATGCTGAATTTTATTTTTTACCTGTATTTTTAGGTGCTTCAGCAGCTCGATAGTTTAAGACAAACACTCAATTGGAGATGTTGATTGGTGCTATTTTATTACACCCAACTTTTACGCCGATTGTGACAACTGCCAAGGAATCAGGTCATGGCGTCTCTTTCTTTAGTATTCCTCTTACATTAACTTCTTACTCATCAACGGTTATTCCTGTTATTTTGGCAGTTTGGTTTATGAGTTATGTGGAGCGCTTTGCAATTAAATTTCATCAAAGGCTGTTAAATTTTTCTTGGTGCCTATGATTACGACCTTGATCACTGCAATCGTAACACTTTTGATTTTAGGTCCAGTTGGTGCTGTCATTGGTAACTGGTTGGGTGATTTCTTTAAGTGGTTGGAAAACTTTGGTCCATGGGTTGTTCCAACAATTGTAGGGGCAACTTTCCCATTAATGGTTACTACAGGAACTCACTATGGCTTAGTATCCATTGGAATTAATAACCGTATGATTATTGGGTATGATACGATTGCACAGCCAGGTGCTTTGGCTTCGAATGTGGCTCAGGGGGGAGTAGCCCTTGCTATTGCTTTAAAAACTAAGGATACCAATAAAAAAGCTCTGGCTTCATCTGCTGGAATTACTGCAATTTGTGGGATTACGGAACCGGCTCTTTATGGGGTAACTTTGCAAAATAAAGCAGCCCTTATAGGATCTATTGTTGCAGGGGGAGTAGGTGGCTTCTTCCTTGGTATTTTAGGTGCGAGAAATTTTGCGGGTGGTTCCCCTGGTCTCTTGACGATTGCAGCCTATATCGGTGAAGATACACTTAAATATTTTTACACAGCTATTGCAGGTCTTGTAATTTCTGTTGTGATTTCTTTTATTGTGACCTTCGTTCTTTATAAAGAAGATTAATGATTGTGGCAGGTCGGGAGGTCTGTTTCTTTCTTACGTTGAAAAAACCTCTACCATTTCCCAAAAGCTATGTAAATTATGATAGAATAGAGTGATTATATCTGTAATAACGGAAAAGGAGGGCAGGTCTATTTGAGACCTGTATCATCATTATGAAACTTCAAAAACCTAAGGGAACGCAGGATATTTTACCTGCTGATAGTGCTAAATGGCAGTACGTAGAAAATGTTGCACGTGAAACATTTAAGAAATACAATTATGGTGAAATTCGTACACCTATGTTTGAACATTACGAGGTCATTTCACGTTCAGTAGGTGATACAACTGACATCGTTACTAAGGAAATGTACGATTTTCATGATAAGGGAGACCGTCATATTACACTTCGTCCAGAAGGAACAGCACCGGTTGTACGCTCTTATGTAGAAAATAAACTCTTTGCGCCAGAGGTTCAAAAACCCGTTAAAGTTTATTATATTGGATCAATGTTCCGTTATGAACGTCCTCAAGCAGGACGCTTGCGTGAGTTCCACCAACTTGGTGTAGAGTGCTTTGGATCAAAAAATCCAGCCACAGATGTTGAAACCATTGCTATGGCCTACCAACTCTTTAATACGCTTGGCATCAAGGAAGTTACCCTTCATTTGAATAGCCTTGGAAATACTGAGAGTCGTCTTGCTTATCGTCAGGCCTTGATTGACTACTTGACACCAATGCGTGATACTTTATCAAAAGATAGTCAACGCCGTTTGGATGAAAATCCTTTGCGAGTACTCGATTCAAAAGAAAAAGAAGATAAGGTTGCAGTTGAAAATGCACCTTCTATTCTTGATTATTTAGATGACGAAAGTCAAGCGCACTTTGACGAAGTGCGTGCCATGCTCGATAGTCTTAACATTCCTTATGTGATTGATACTAATATGGTACGTGGTCTTGATTACTACAACCACACGATTTTTGAATTTATTACCACTATTGATAAGTCTGAATTGACAATCTGTGCGGGCGGTCGTTACGATAGTTTGGTTGAATACTTCGGTGGTCCAGAAACAGCTGGTTTTGGTTTTGGACTTGGTTTAGAACGCTTGCTTTTGGTTCTTGATAAACAAGGTATTGAACTTCCGGTGGAAGAAAGTCTAGATGTTTACATTGCAGTACTTGGTTCAGGTGCTAATGGTAAAGCTCTTGAGTTAGTTCAAGCTATCCGCTATCAAGGATTTAAAGCTGAACGTGATTACCTTGGACGGAAGATTAAGGCACAATTCAAGTCAGCAGATACCTTCAAGGCCAAGACTGTTATCACATTAGGTGAGAGTGAAGTGGAGTCAGGTCAGGTCAATGTCAAAAATAATGCTACTCGTGAGGAAGTTACTGTAAGTTTCGAAGAGCTAACTAAAAACTTTGCTGTAGTCCTCGAACAGTTAGAAAAGTAGGGGGCATATGGTTAGTATAGTTGATATGCTCAAACGGAGTGAAAAATTCAGTTTGGCTTTTGATCGTAGTATGCCCATTCGTTTCCAACAACAGTTTTGGCAATTGATTGCCTTTCTTGATAAACATGACATTACTTGGTTCAATGATGAGCCTGCAAGTGATCATGCCATGTGTCAGCAATTACTTGGTCAAGTTTGGCGTCAAGATTGTCAAGATGTGGTCTTGAGTTTTGAAACACAGGAACGTTATTTGGGATGGCAGGTAGACGAGGAAACTGATGAACTTAGTGTTATCATTGAAGATGTTTATGGTTTCCGCTGGAATAGTTTACTTGACTTAGAAACAGCTGATTATCGTTTTGAAGATTTTGAAGAGTTTGCTGAAGATTACGTGGATACTAGTGATTTGTTGAAACAATTTGGCAAATAGTTTGATAAAAAAGAAAGTCTATTAAAATTCTAACCTGAAATGGGTGGGGTTTTGATGGGCTTTTTGCTATAATAGTTAAGACTAAAAAATTAACGAAAGAAGTGTATTTATGGAACGTTCTATGTATGCCGGACGTGTTCGTAGTGAACACATCGGAACTACTATTACTTTGAAAGGTTGGGTATCTCGCCGTCGTAACCTCGGAGGTTTGATTTTCATCGATCTTCGTGACCGTGAAGGTTTGATGCAGTTGGTTGTTAACCCTGAGAATGCGGATGCAACTGTGGTTGAAACAGCTGAGAGCTTGCGTAGCGAATTTGTTATTGAAGTAACAGGAACTGTTGAAGCGCGTGAACAAGCTAATGATAACTTGCCTACAGGTGCTGTCGAACTTAAAGTTGAAGACCTTAAAGTCCTTAATACTGCCAAAACAACACCATTTGAAATCAAAGATGGTGTTGAGGCTAGTGATGATACACGTATGCGTTACCGCTACTTGGATCTTCGTCGTCCAGAGATGTTGGAAAACTTTAAGCTCCGTGCAAAGGTAACTCACACCATCCGTAATTATCTTGATGACTTGGAATTTATCGATGTTGAAACACCAATGTTGACAAAATCTACACCAGAAGGTGCTCGTGATTACTTGGTTCCAAGCCGTGTTAGCCAAGGCCACTTTTATGCTCTTCCGCAAAGTCCCCAAATCACTAAACAATTATTAATGAATGCTGGTTTTGACCGTTATTATCAAATTGTTAAGTGTTTCCGTGATGAAGATTTGCGTGGAGATCGTCAACCTGAGTTTACACAAGTTGACTTGGAAACCTCATTCCTTAATGAGCAAGAAATCCAAGATATTACTGAAGGATTGATTGCTAAAGTCATGAAAGAAACTAAAGGTATTGAAGTTACACTACCATTTCCACGTATGTCTTATGATGATGCTATGAATAACTATGGTTCTGACAAGCCAGATACACGCTTTGACATGCTTTTACAAGACTTGACAGAGGTTGTCAAGGGTGTAGACTTCAAAGTGTTTGCTGAGGCACCAGCTGTTAAGGCAATTGTTGTCAAAGGAAATGCAGACAAATACTCACGTAAAAGCATTGACAAGTTGACAGAGTTTGCCAAACAATTTGGCGCTAAAGGTCTTGCTTGGGTTAAGATGACTGACGGAGTTCTAGCTGGTCCAGTTGCTAAATTCTTGACAAGTATTGAAGAAAAGTTGACAGATGCTTTACACCTTGAAGAGAATGATCTAGTTCTTTTTGTAGCAGATACTCTTGAAATCGCTAATAACACACTTGGTGCTTTGCGTAATCAGATTGCTAAAGAACTTGACATGATTGACAATACTAAGTTCAACTTCCTTTGGGTTGTCGATTGGCCAATGTTTGAGTGGTCTGAAGAAGAAGGACGCTATATGTCTGCTCACCACCCATTTACTTTGCCAACAGAAGATTCTGTAGCAGAGCTTGAAGGTGATCTTTCCAAGGTTCGTGCTGTGGCTTATGATATTGTCTTGAATGGTTATGAGCTTGGTGGGGGTAGTCTACGTATCAATCATAAAGACCTACAGGAACGTATGTTGAAAGCCCTTGGCTTCTCTGAAGAATCAGCCTACGAGCAATTTGGATTCCTTCTTGAAGCTATGGACTATGGTTTCCCACCACATGGTGGTTTGGCTATCGGTCTTGACCGTTTTGTTATGCTTCTTGCAGGTAAAGATAATATCCGTGAAGTGATTGCCTTCCCTAAAAATAATAAGGCATCAGATCCTATGACTCAGGCTCCAAGTCTTGTGGCTGATAAACAGTTGGAAGAACTTGCCCTTCATGTAGATTTAGAAAATGAATAAAGCACCTCTTCATAAACATGTTAAATTTGTAGCGAAAAAGTCTGCGAAGAGAATGGGCGTTTTGCAGGCTGTTCGTAGTATTTCCCGTGAAAAGTATACTGAAAAAGTCTCAGCGTCTTTACTTTATGGGCTCTTATCGTCAATCGCCGTTAATTTCTTTTTTCAACCTGGACATGTTTACTCCAGTGGAGCGACAGGTTTGGCACAGGTTTTATCGGCATTGAGTGTTAGAACTTTGGGCTTTGAGATACCAGTATCATTGACTTTCTACGCGATTAATATCCCTCTCTTGATTTTGGCTTGGTATAAGATTGGCCATAAATTTACTATCTTTACCTTCATTACAGTAACGATGAGTTCCCTTTTTATTCAGGTGATGCCACATGTAACCTTGACAGAGGATCCTTTAATCAATGCTATCTTTGGTGGTTTGGTCATGGGAACAGGGATTGGTTTCGGTTTAAAATCTCGTATCTCTAGCGGAGGAACGGATATCGTTAGCCTCACTATTCGTAAGAAAACAGGCCGTGATGTTGGTAATATCTCCTTGATTGTCAATGGGATTATCATGGTTTTTGCGGGCATTCTTTTTGGTTGGAAATACGCTCTCTATTCAATGGTTACGATTTTTGTTTCTAGTCGAGTAACGGATGCGATTTTCACTAAACAAAAGAAAATGCAGGCTATGATTGTTACAAGTAATCCAGATCCAGTTGTACGAATGATCCAGAAGAAACTCCACCGTGGAGTAACGTTGATTAATGATGCGGAAGGAACATATAATCACGAAAAGAAAGCCGTATTATTGGCGATTATTACGCGTGAAGAGTATACTGACTTCAAGCATTATATGAGAAAAGCAGACCCTAAAGCATTTGTCTCCATTGCAGAAAATGTACATATTCTAGGTCGTTTTGTTGATTTAGATGACTAACAAAAAAAGGAAGTTGACGAACGTTAGCTTCTTTTTTGTTGGATAGAATTCTTGACGAAATGCTTGCTTAACTTTACAATATCAGTATGATTAGATTTTTAATTCCAACTGCAAAAGAAATGAAGGCCAGTAAGGAAGTTCCGTCTCAAAAATTATCTGAAAAGAGTGCGGCTATCCTAACTGAAATGGCAAAATTATCCACAGATGAATTGTCCACAGCTTATAAAATAAAGCCTGAGCAGGCTGAGAAAGAAAAGCAGCGCTGGGCTGCGATTTTGTCGGGAGAAGCGAAGAACTATCCGGCTGTCGAGCTTTTTAATGGACTGATGTATCGTCACATCAAACGTAGTGACTTATCCACATGTGAAAAAGATTTCTTAGGTCAACAAGTATTTATCACATCTTCTTTTTATGGAATCATTCCGGCTTTTTACCCGATTCAAGAACATCGTCATGACTTTCATACGAAGATTAAGGTTAATGATCAGTCCTTAAAAAACTATTGGCGTGCTGAATATGATCAATTTTTAGAGGAGAGTCAAGCTCCAGTTGTTTCTTTACTTTCAAGTGAATTTGAAGATGTTTTTAGTCCAACTCTTCGTAAGCAGTTATTCACGGTTAGTTTTATGGAAGACCATAATGGGGTTCTTAAGACTCACTCTACGATCTCCAAAAAGGCAAGAGGGGCTTTTTTGACAGCTGTTATGGAGGAGAATTGTCAAACGATTAATGCTTTACGAAAATTGTCTTTTGATGGCTTTAACTATCGTGAGGATTTATCCTCTAACAATGAGCTAGTTTTTGTTAAAATCGTTTAAAAAAGTCTGAGTTATCAACTCAGACTTTTTTTATAGCATATCTTTACGATCGACTTGTTCATAGTTCGTTTGACCGTCATTTAGCTTGTCCCAAATAATGACTGCTCCTTGATCAAGAGATTTTTTGACATCAATAATACGTTGATTAGATGATCCTCGAAACTGGAGCATAAGATTCTTTTTAGTGATGTCAAAGCGGCCATCTACGAGAATATCAACGAGTTGAAGAAGTTCTAGCTTATCAGGAGTTTCGAGCATTAACTCCTCCCAAGTATAACCAGTCCAAGACCAGATATCTTTTTCTGGAAGTTCCTCACGAATGCGTTTGACTAGGGGTATGAGAATTCCTGTGTTTAGGAAGGGTTCACCACCAAGTAGCGTGAGACCTTGTACGTAAGGTTGAGCTAGATCCCTCATGATTTGTTCTTCAAGTTCTTTAGTATAGGGAATTCCTGCCTTAAAGGACCAGGTGGCAGCGTTATAGCATCCCTCGCAATGAAACATGCAACCAGAGACGTAAAGGGAGTTACGTACGCCTTCACCATCAACGAAATTAAAAGCTTTGTAGTCAATAATGCGTCCTAGGCTAAGTTCTTCAGACTTCCATTCCTGTGGCTTTGGTGTATTCCATGTCATGATTCTACTCCAAATCTATCCAATAGCGCTCAGTTTCATGGCGAATGTCCTCCAACTGACCACCGTTGGCTAATATAACAGCTCGGCTAGCAGGATTCTTGATACTACAAGTGACCAGAACACGATGAATATTCTTTTCTTTAGCTATTTGTAAGCCTTGACGGAGAGATTCTTTCGCATAACCCTTTCCTCGTTCGGATGGACGGATAGAGTAGCCAATATGGCCCCCTTTTTCTAGTAAGTAGTCATTTAATCGGAGACGAAGGTTGAGAAAGCCAAGAGCCTGGCCTGCTACGTCAAAACTAACCAGCTGGATAGCAGGAACCCAGTTTTCAGGAATATTGAGTCCCGCTTCCGCTTGAAGATTTTCTTCTAGCCACTCTTCATAAACAAAATTGTTGGCGTTCCAAAATCCACCATCATGAGCAGTTTGCTCCCTTTCAAATTCAGCCATCATCTCTAAGATAGCTTCTTTATCTGTTTGACTTGGTCGGCGTAAAATCATATTACTTCTTCTTTCCAGCTTTTTTCAAAAGGGCTTGGACACGTGCTTTTTTATCATTTTTGACGGTTGCATTTTTTTCGTGGTAACGTTCCACTTGTTGCATACCTTTATAATCTAATTGATATTTTCCCATAATATTCCTTTCTAAAAATGAAATAAGCAAAGCAGTTGGAAGGTATCATCCAGCTGCTTCTAGTTTATTATAAATGTATTCTAGGTCTTATTAAAGGTGTTTACCTTCATATTTTATGGTTGAACCGTTCATGTGTTTGACTCGAGCAGAGATTTCTTTGTGGCGTCCTTTAACCATTGGGCGTGCCTGTGGATTTCCTAGATAGCCGCAAGTACGTTTGACAACATCAACTGTTTTAGGATCTGTGTTGCCACAGTTAGGACACATGAATCCACGTTCTGTTGGGGTGAAGTCCCCTTCAAAGTCACACTTGTAGCATTTATCTATTGGAGTATTCGTTCCAAGATAACCGACACGGTCATAAGCAAAGTCCCAGACAGCTTCGAGTGCTTTAGGGTTTTGCTGGAGGACTGGATATTCACAATAATGGATGAATCCACCAGTTGCGCCAGCTTCTGGGTAAGCTTTTTCGAATTCTAATTTTTCAAATGGTGTTGGATTTTTACGAACATCGTAGTGGAAAGAGTTGGTGTAATATTCTTTATCTGTGATATCAGTCACGACACCGAATTTTTCAGTATCCAAACGACAGAAGCGATCAGTCAAACTTTCTGATGGTGTTGAATAAACAGAGAAATGATAATCATATTCGTCAGACCAACCTTCACAAGCATTTTTCATAGCTTTTACGATATTTAAAGTAAATGCCTTGGCTTCTAGATTTGTCTCCCAGTCACTACCATAAAAAACAGATGCTACTTCATAAAGCCCAATATAACCAAGTGATACGGTTGCACGACGATGTTTGAAGAGTTGATCTACATTGTCGAATTTACCTAGACGTTGGCCAAAGGCCCCATACTGATAAAGTATAGGCGCATTAGCAGGTGTAGCTTCTTTGACACGTTCAACTCGATAGACGAGTGCATCTTTGGCAATTCCCATTCTTTCTTCAAAAATTTCCCAAAATTTATCTTGGTCTCCCTTAGATTCTAGGGCAATTCGAGGAAGATTAAGGGTTACAACCCCCAGATTCATTCGTCCAGAATTAACTTCAACACCATTTTCATCCTTCCACCCCTGTAGGAAGGAACGACATCCCATAGGAGCCTTGAAGGAACCCGTCAATTCAATGACTTTGTCATATGATAGGACATCCGGGTACATACGCTTTGTTGCACATTCAAGAGCTAGTTGCTTAATATCGTAGTTAGGTGAGCTAGGCTCTAAGTTAAGTCCACGTTTTAAGGTAAAAATCAGTTTAGGGAAAATAGCTGTACGGTGTTCGGAGCCAAGTCCTAAAATACGAACTTGTAGGATAGCCTTTTGGATTTCACGCTCAAACCAGCTTGTTCCCAAACCGAAACCTAGAGAGGTAAAGGGAGTCTGTCCATTTGAAGTGAAAAGCGTATTAATCTCATATTCAAGAGATTGCATAGCATCGTAGATATCTTTACGCGTTTTGGCGCGTGCATAATCTTCACGTTTTTCCTCAGCTACCCACTTTTTAGCATCAGCTAAGTGTTTTTTGTAGTTAAGTTTTGCGTAAGGAGCTAAAAACTCATCGATACGGTCAGCAGTACAGCCACCATATTGACTAGAGGCAACATTTGCGATGATTTGTGAAATTTGTGCTGTTGCAGTTTGAATGGATTTAGGACTTTCAACTTCAGCGTTACCAATTTTAAAACCATTTGCCAACATGCCTTTGAAGTCAATCAAACAACAGTTGGTCATAGGTGTGTAGGGGCTATAGTCTAAATCGTGGAAATGGATATCTCCCTTTTGATGAGCATTTGCCACGTGTGGAGGAAGCATCTTAAGTCCTACAGATTTTCCGACAATTCCTGCGGTTAAATCACGTTGTGTATTGTAAAGGTCGCTATCTTTATTAGCATTTTCATGAACAACAGCTTGATCTTTATTAACAAGTTTACTGATGGTGAAATTGATGTCAGTAGCCTGAGAACGCTCAAAATCACGTTTGGTACGATAGTTAATATATTCTTGAGCGATAGTATATTCGTTAGCTTCGAGTAACTCGTGCTCTACAATGCTTTGGATTTCATATATTTTGATATTTTGAGTGAAGCGGTCATTGATTTCGGCAACAATACGGTTGGCAATTCCCTCCAACTTTGCTTCAATTAAGGGTGTGATAGGTGTAATAGCTTCACTCGCTTTGAGAATAGCTTCATATATTTTACTTGAATCAAAGACAACCATACGACCATCACGTTTGATGACTTTGATATCAGGGTTGATTGTAACCTTTTCTTTTTCTAATGTAATCATCTAAAAATCACCTCGTTACTAATTATAGCACTAGGCAAAAAAAAATCAATATATTGTGGTATATTTTTATTCCAACCACTATATATTGATTTTTCGACCTATTTTAGGACGTAAACAGTATATCGTTCAACGCCTTTTACAGGGGCTTTTTTATAGTTTTTTGAAAGTGTAGATTTAACCTCAGAAGGTAGTTGTGTATCCTGTTGGACAACGATATATTGTGCTGAATCTTGGATAATAGTATCAGAAAGAGCTTTCTGATGACTAGATTTAGCTGTGTTAAGTTCTGGAAGAACAAATTGTGAGGCTGCTTTACGACCACTTTCCAGATAAATTTTTGCTGAAGAATCGTAAACGTAGATAGTCTCATCTTTCTTGGTATTTTTAGTGATATAATTTGCGACAGTACTACGTTCAGTATTATTTCCTAAATTAAATAGGAACATAATGATTGGCATCGCAAAAGCGAATGCAAAGACTGCAATAGGTAAGAAGTAATTACGACTAAGGAAGATACCAAAAACTTTAAGTGTGTGAATCTGGTTACCATTACGACGTCGGTGAGAAGTTCGCTCTGCTCTCTTTTTAATAGCATCATCTAAAGAAAGTGCTGTTAAGACTAGACCATAAGGTACGATATTGAGCATACTGTAAAGTCCAAAGCTTTGAGAGAACAAGCTGTAAACCACTGTAAAGATAAAACTAAGGAGCAGTACCCACTTGATGCTCTTATCTTTAGCCTCGCCAAGAAGGTGATTGCTTGTAGTAAGTGCACCAATAAGTAACCCAGAGCCTAAAACAGCAAAGCTTTGATAGGCTAATGTAAGTAGAAAGTCATTTTTTTCTACAGCGAGTTGTGTAAAGTTGTAAACCAAAACTTGGTTAATATAGTCCGATGTAATTTGTAAATTAAGGATAAAGTAAAGACATAGATACAATACTAGAATATTACCAAAAACAATACAAAGAACTTGATAAAAACCACGAGCAAAGTGTTTGTTGACAAGGTTGTAAACGAAGATTGTCACAAGTGACAATATCCAGAAAATAAGAGTTCGAGCTTCAAAGAGGGCCCCGGCAGTTCCAGCAAAGCCGTAAAGAATAAAGGCTTCGTCACGACTATGACCAGCAAAGTAACGAGTTAAGAAGAAGATTGCACCTAGGACAAAAGGCATAGCAAATTGGATAGGGTAAAGCCCACCAAAACCAAGTGTTCCATTAGTGACATAGAAAATAATACTAATTAGAGTGGCAATTTCCTTCTTACTTGTCATGTGCATGACAGTCTTGTAAAGGTAACTACCAGAAAGATAGTAGGCGAGGAATTGTATAGGAATTAGCCAAAGCGTTGATCCTAAACGGAAAGCCAGAGAAACCAGGAAGTAATAAAAGAATCCACCTGTCGCAAAAAAGTCAGAGTAAGGTAAGCTACCATTGGCAAACATTTTTGCAATATAAAGGTTTTGAGACTGTATATTATTGGCAAAGTCTGTAAAGCAGGGGACTGATATACTAAAAATACTTAAGATCAAACTGAAAATCAGGATATGACCTTTATGCTTCCATGGAAGTGAGATCTTAGTTTTTTTCTCTATTTGAGAAGAATCTGATTCTTCGGTATGTCCTTGAATTGTCACTTCAATCTTTTCGGATTGACTATCTTGTGTATGAGATCGATGGTGGCTTCGATGATAACCTTGGTAGCCACTTGAATCTACAGTATTGTCTTCGTTGTATGGACTCACAATTAAACTCCTTTGTTGACATTTGGAAAGTTATAAATAGAAGGGTCTTGCCTCCTAATTATCTTATTTAAAGTATATCAGATAATACCATTTAGTCAATTTTCCTCTAATTTCTTACATTTAATAAAAAATATCTAAAAAAGAGACTGAGATACAATATCCCAATCTCTTTTTAACAAGCCATTTCTTTGCCTATGGCATTGAATATTTTTAGTTTTCGTCGATAAAGCTATTGAAAACTTCTTCGATCATATCCCATTCAGCATCTGAATCTTCAGGGATTGGTTGAAGGTCGCCTTCAGTACCGTCTTCATTTTCAGTGAATGAGTATGCTTGTATTTCGATTTCTCCATTAGCATCTTCTTCAGCACCAGCTGGTACTAAAAGAACATAGTTTTTACCAAATTCTTCGCGTCCATCAATAGTCAACAAGATTTCAAAAAGTGTTTCATTTCCTTGTTCGTCTACTAAAGTGATGACTTCATGATCATGGTTGTGGTCGTGATTGTGTGACATATTGTTCTCCTTTTTGAAGAGAGCGCTGAATAGTGAGGAAAATCTAGTATATTTGCTTGTCAGTTTACTAGATTGTCACTTGACTATTAGGTCTCTATTACACTTTCTTAAAACATTCGATCGAGGTAGTTTTGTAGAATAAGTTGGGCAGCTAATTTATCAATAACTTTTTTACGTTTACCACGGCTGACATCTGCTTGTTCAACTAACATACGCTCGGCTTGAACAGTTGTCAAGCGCTCGTCTTGGTAATCTACAGGAATTCCAAAGATTTCCTTGATTTTGTCACCATAGGCTTTGCTTGCCTCAACACGTGGTCCTTCAGTGTTATTCATGTTTTTAGGAAGACCAACAACAAATTTTTCTACCTTATATTCTTTAACGAGCTCGCCTAGTCGGTCGAAACCAAACTCTTCAGCCTCCTCGTCAATTTTGATAATTTCAACGCCTTGGGCCGTAAAACCGAGGGGGTCACTAATCGCAACTCCTACTGTTTTTGAGCCAACATCAAGTCCCATTACTCGCATTAGAGGTCAATTCCATTTCCTTTAAGATAATAGCGAACGAGTTCTTCAACGATTTCATCACGTTCGTATTTACGAATCTGGTTACGGGCGTCATTATAACGCGGAACATAAGCAGGGTCACCGCTCAGAACATAACCGACGATTTGGTTGATAGGATTATAACCTTTCTCAGCCAACGAACGGTAGACATTTGTCAAAGTATTACTGATTTCATCTTTGCTACCGTCGTCTAGGTTGAAACGAACAGTTTCATCTGTAAATCCCATACTGACACCTTCTTTCTATAAGAATTATCTGTTAGTTCTTTATTATAACATAAGTATACCCAAAAGGGAAAGACGATGAATAAAAAAAGAGACGACTAAAGTCATCTCTCTTAATATCCAATAAGATTAAACGCGTTCAACTTTACCAGATTTAAGCGCACGAGCTGAAGCCCAAACTTTTTTAGGTTTACCATCAACAAGGATAGTAACTTTTTGAAGGTTAGGTTTAACGGCACGTTTAGTTTTGTTCATAGCGTGTGAACGGTTGTTTCCAGAAACAGTTTTACGTCCTGTAAAGTAACATACTTTAGCCATTTCGTGTTTTCCTCCTAGGTAGAATTTATTACGGATGTGCTAGCACCACATACCAAAACATTCTATCATAAGAATTTAGGTTTGACAAGAACTATTTATGATTTCTTTTTGTAACAAAATAGTATATGCTTATTATAATAAGAAAAAATCAGTTAAAAAAGGAGAGAAGATGCCAGATAATCTTGCTCTACGCATGCGTCCACGTACAATTTCAGAGGTGATTGGTCAGAAGCATCTGGTTGGTGAAGGTAAAATTATTCGCCGTATGGTAGAAGCGAATATGCTATCGTCAATGATTCTTTACGGGCCACCAGGAATCGGGAAGACCTCAATAGCTAGTGCTATTGCAGGAACAACAAAATTTGCTTTTAGAACCTTTAATGCTACAGTTGATAGCAAGAAACGCCTGCAGGAAATTGCGGAAGAGGCTAAATTTTCAGGTGGCTTAGTTCTGCTCCTAGATGAGATTCATCGTTTAGATAAAGCTAAACAAGACTTTTTATTACCACTCTTAGAGAATGGTAATATTATCATGATTGGGGCTACAACGGAGAATCCGTTTTTTTCTGTAACACCAGCCATCCGTAGTCGTGTACAAATATTTGAGTTGGAACCACTCTCTAACGAGGATATTAAGGAAGCTATCCTAGGTGTTTTAGAGGACAAGGAGCGTGGTTTTGGCTTTGATGTCCAGTTAGATGATGATGCTCTAGATTTTATTGCTACAGCTACTAATGGTGATTTACGTTCGGCTTATAATTCGTTGGATCTAGCTGTCATGTCGACGCCAGCTTCAGAAGATGGGCTTCGCCATATTACTTTAGATACAGTGGAAAATAGTTTACAACGTAGCTATATCACCATGGATAAAGACGGTGATGGACACTATGATGTGCTCTCTGCTTTGCAAAAATCTATTCGAGGCTCTGATGTTAATGCCAGTCTTCATTATGCAGCACGTTTGGTTGAGGCAGGAGATCTCCCTAGTCTAGCGCGGCGCTTGACTGTGATTGCATACGAGGATATTGGTTTAGCTAATCCTGATGCGCAAGTTCACACGGTTACAGCTTTGGAAGCTGCACAGAAAGTAGGTTTCCCAGAGGCGCGTATTTTGATAGCCAATGTAGTTGTTGACTTAGCTTTATCTCCTAAGTCGAATTCGGCTTATATGGCTATGGATGCTGCTTTGGCAGACCTTAGAAAATCAGGAAATTTACCGATTCCTCGTCATTTGAGAGATGGGCACTATGCTGGAAGTAAGGAACTGGGCAATGCACAAGATTACAAGTATCCCCATGCTTATCCCGAAAAGTGGGTCAAGCAACAATACCTTCCAGATAAATTAAGAGGTGTGAATTATTTCCAACCCAATGAAACCGGGAAATATGAAAGAGCTCTTGGAGCTAATAAAGAACGGATTGATAAGTTATCTAGGTAATACGATAGAAATCAACGAAAACGATTGCAAAAAAATTGATTTTTCCTCTTGCAATAATTTTCAAAAGTGGTATTATAAAAACATAGAAATTGCTGTGGTATACGAATCCACATATAAGTGTTGACCGACTAATTTTTGTATTATCGGGAGACAGAGGTCTATTAACAGTGTGCAGGCTGGCTCACCCAGAAGCAACTGAAGTTAGTAGCGAGTCGCCCACCTGCTTTTTTACGTCGCGGGTTCAATACAAACCGTGGATCATCGGTACCAATACAGCATCCAGCCTCCTTAGCTCAGTTGGTAGAGCAGTGGACTCTTAATCCATGGGTCACAGGTTCGAGCCCTGTAGGGGGCATCTAAATACAGAAGAAAAAGCCTGATTTGACAGGCTTTTTTACTTGTCTAAAGGGGTTTTGTCCCATCATTTGTCTCCAGAAAAAATTTTATTTTATTTTAGGCTTTATCATCAAAGGAATATTTCCATACATCCACTAATTGTAGCTCTTAATCTAATAGTAGGAACTACAATAGTAGCTCTACTCGTTAATCGTCAATAAGCTTCTTTCATGTATTATATATGAACTATTATAGCAAAATTGCATTGGCAAATGTTTCAAATTTCAATTTATAACATATAAAAACCAATGTCCTATTAATAGGACATTGGTGTAATATAGTATAGAATTTTTTTGTTCATCTATTGTAGTATTGTGACACGTGAATACTATCTTAAAACTACAACTAACCATTTAACTTCTTACTGATTTTATCGAAAATACTACCTTCTTTACTGATATCTTTCTTAGTAATTTTAACAGATTTTCTACCAGAATCACCTTTATAAGTTACTCTTTTAGTATACTCAAAATTATATCTATCCTTAATTTTAATAATGTAATATTCATCATCTGCAAATTCTTTAGGAATTTTTATAGTAAAGCTTTTATTTTTATATTTTATATTCTGTTTCTTTAGAATATCTGTCTCTTTATTATCTGTGATTGAAACTTCATTCCATACTTCACCAGTTTCATTTACAAGAGTTATGAATTTTTCTTGTTTTTTATTTCTCTCTGCTGAAAGGTTTGACGAAATACCAGTATCTGAATTAGTTATAAACTTCGGTATTAAATACCAGGCACCCATAATAATTACTATTACTACTAAGCAATATAAAACTATTTTTTTCATAAATATCTCCTAATGATTAATTCTATTTTCTAAATTGTCTATGCTCTCTCTTGCTTCGTACTTAACATAATCTATTGATTTCCTTATTTTATTTTTTATAAAAGGTAATGCTCCTTGCATTTGAGGATCAATTGATAAATTTGCCAATAGAAACGATACTGAAGATAAAAAATAAAATATTCCGTAAATTTTCATAGCTTCACTAATGATTGAAAAATTTGTCAATGATAAAAAAGCAATAATAAAATAACAAATCAAGCTTACAGACTTTAATCCTCCCCAAGCTAAAATAATAGCAAAAAATAGAATATAGTCTGTTTGAATTTTTAAAACTTCAAAACCAAATATATTTAGATAATGAGGTGTAAGAAATATTGAAATAAAAGTTGAAAATAATAGAATATTCATTAGCAAGAGCATTAAGTTTACAAAAAAATTGTAATTAAAATCTTTGAAATCTTTAATGCGAAAATAAGTTCCACCTACAAAAAATAGGGAATAAACCAAGGTCTTTAGAGTTGGCTGGATTGTAATAGGGGTATTGGACTTGCCAACAAACCATGGAAAAGAAGACAATGTAATTGCAATAGTAAAACAGACAACTGCAAATATCAATCTTTTTATAAAATCCTTATTGGATAAAATGAATTCTATATGAACATTTTTTGAATTTACTTTAAAACTGTCAGCAAATTGTTTTTTTCCTAATTCAATTGCTTCGTCTTCATCTTCTGCTTTAATTGAATAAGTTTTTGTAACTTCAACTTGTTTAAGCGCTCTTCCTGTAGTTAGTACTGTAAATTTTTTCATGGTAAATTCTCCTTATATTATTATATACTAATACTCGTGGTGCTAGTTAATTTCAAAATACCATAAAAAGCCCAAAAGGACTAGGACTATACTGTAAGTGCCTAAACAAACAGAGAGGATGTCCCAATGAGCCACTTACAGTATACCGCTAAATCCCATCACTTACAATGGAATATTAAGCAATTATCAAAAATTTGTTCAA
>OGEP01001269.1_pt1 | contig 28446 bp, 27 predicted proteins | sample 1570721 | NCBI WGS metagenome assembly OGEP01 (sample SAMEA2582131, study PRJEB24529) | metagenome | biome: Human gut stool | place: China | collected 2011 | reverse complement strand
ATTGTGAATCATGGACTCAAGCATCTCTGTTGCTGTGATTACGCGTGTACCAAGCATACGGCACTTGTTGATAAGATACTTCTGTATTGCCGGTACCTCAACTCCCGGAATCTCAACACCGAGATCTCCTCTGGCTATCATGATTCCGTTTGCTATCTCACAGATTTCCTCCACATGATCTACACCTGAGCGGTTCTCAATCTTTGCGATGATTTCAATGTCCTCTCCACCGTTTTCATCCAAAAAGCTTCTCAGATCAGCTACATCCTGCTTTGTAGAAACAAATGATGCAGCAACATAATCCACCTCATTTTTTATACCAAAAAGCAGATCGTCCTTGTCCTGCTTGCTTAAATATGCATGCTTCATGACCTTATTCGGGAAGTTCATGCTCTTTCTGTCTGAAAGTGTACCGCCTGCGATAACATCACAGATTGCATCGTTTCCTTTAAGCTCTCTGACCTGCAGAATGATGATTCCGTTCGCAACAAGCACACGGTCACCAACCTTTAAATCCTTGATCAGATTCTCATAGTTTACTGATACTCTCTCCTGATTTCCTACAATATCGTCAGTGGTAAGTGTGAAGGTATCTCCATCCTTGAGCTCTATTTTGCCATTCTCAAAGGTCTTGATACGATACTCAGGTCCCTTTGTGTCAAGCATGATTGCGATTGGCATATGAAGCTTCTGTCTTACCTTCTTGATTAAATCTATTTTGCCCTGATGCTCCTCATGTGAGCCATGAGAAAAATTCAATCTGGCAACATCCATACCTGCCTTTATCATCCTGGTGAGGACATCCTCATGTTCACTGGCCGGTCCAATAGTACAGATAATTTTTGTTTTACGCATTAATATTCCTCCTGATGCTGATCACCCTATCAGCTTTTCTTTTAAAAATATAATCTCACCCGAAGTCATTATATGACAATTTTGTTCAACAATAAAGTAAAAATATATATTTTTCAATTATTTAAAAATTCATATGCTCCACATACATTTCATTGAAATGCGGATACGATGCCAGCTCGATGTAACGCATGTTCCCGCTTATCTCCAGTGCTCTTTCCCAGGCTTCCTGCGATAAAGCTGCCGAAACAGCTCCGTTTCCTGCCGCATTTCCCACTTCTTTTGCCTTGTCCAAAAGCTCCTGTGGAAACAATCCTATTGCAGCCGCACTTGCTTTGTCAATGTAGTTTCCAAAGCCTCCTGCAAATGTGAGAACATCAATATTACAAGGCGTACAGCCATATTCCTTAAACAATACTTCTATTCCGGCGGCTATCGCGCCCTTCGCAAGCTGCAGCTTCCTGATATCCTCCTGCGTAATGTAGACTCCAGGTGCAATATGAACGGCGAGAGAGGACTCTGTGCTCTGTGCAGTCTCCTCCGCTTCCACCTCAAACACATACGACCTAAACAGTATAGGAAGCTCCTGTCCGCTTAAAATCGTGCCGTTTTCATCTATGATTCCGGCTTTCAGAAGAACGGCAAGCGCATCGATAAGCCCCGAACCACACAGTCCAACAGGTCTGTCATTTCCGATAACCGAATACTTAATTCTGCGCCCTTCCAGCCATACCTTATCCACGGCTCCCTTAGACGCCGGCATACCCAGCTCAATCTGCGCACCCTCAAAAGCCGGTCCTGCCGCCGTGGCACAGCACACATATCTGTCGCCTTTTCCAAGCGCCATCTCACCGTTTGTTCCGATATCCAGATATAGCGTCAGCTCGTTGCAGTTCACTGTCTCCATCATACCCGCTGTAATATCTCCGCCTACAAAGCCTGATACAGCCGGAAATATAATCATGGTTTGACAATTTTCAAGTCCTATATCCAAAGGATTAAATTCCCTGCCAAAATATTCATCCGGCATAAACGGTGCCTTGCCAAGCTTTTCCGGTGAAATTCCCATAAGCAGATGGCACATAACTGTGTTTCCGGCAACTGAAAACCGGCTGACTTTAGTTCTGCCACATTCCGTGAGCATTTCTGATATCCAGCCGTTAAGCAGGGACACTATCTGTGTCTGCATCATCTGCAGGCCGCCATTCGCTTTATCGTTATCATCCGCCCTCGCTGCAGCATCAATTCTGGAAAGTACATCTGCTCCAAAGCTGCGCTGTGGATTGGCACCGCTTCTGGTTGAGATAATCTGCCCGGTCTCTTTATCAATCAGATAACAGACTACTGTTGTGGTACCGATATCACAGGCCGCCAGAGTGTCTTCATTTGATTCGACTTTTTCAGATTCATTTGCAGTCTCTTCCTTCAAGACAACATTCCTATTCACATGCTCATTTACATGCTCATTAAATTTTTCCGATACATTTCCTCCATTTTTCAGAACAACCATGCTGTCTTCTTTGGTTCCGGTGCTTTCTTTTCTCCCAACAATAATTTCCATACCGTCACAAATCTTCGTCTGACAGGCCAGCACGTCCTTATAGTATGGTTTTGTCACCGTCACCTTGCACTTGCCGCAGGTGCCTTTTCCACCGCACGGTGTTTCTATCCCTGCAATGCCGTGACTGCGGCAGTATTCAAGAATAGTGGTTTTGTCGGTTGTTTTGCTATCTGTGTTAAGATTTATGGTAATTCGCTGCTGCATATAGTTTACCTCATTTGACATTGTACTATTATGGCTTTTTTCTTTGATTGTATGATACCACATTTATATATACTTTTGTAAACAAAGCACGAGTATCGTGCGGTTTTGTGAATGTGAGTGGGAGTAATTCTGAATAGTTACCTTTAATATAAAGACCCGGACAAACGCCCGAGTCTTCATTGATCCATATATACTATGCCGTATTACACTATGTCTGATCTATATCATCTAATCCATGTCATCTAGTCTATATCATCTAATCCACGCAACCTGAATTATTCTATTTGGTAAGTGCTGCAACAAGCTCATCCATCTGCTTTTCAGATGCCTCATTGAGAGTAGATTTAATTGTAACAACAGGCTCAACACACTCTATGTTCTTGAAGCCCTCAACAATAGCCTTCATCTGGCGTGCTGCTGTAGGAGCCCATGAACCATTTTCCACGAAGGCAATCTTACGATTCTGATAAGCCTTTGCCTTGAGATGATGTAAGAAATCCTCCATTGGTGGGAAAATGCCTCCATCATATGTGCATGCGCAGAGCACAAGCCTGTCGTATCTGAACGCATCCTCAACAGCCTCTGCCATATCATCCCTGCAAAGGTCTGTAAATGCAACCTTTACACCTGTAGCCTTGAGCTTTTCTGCTAAAAGCTCTGCTGCCTTCTTTGTATTGCCGTGAATAGAAGCACATGCCACAAGGATTCCCTCATCCTCAGGCTGATAGCTGCTCCATGTATTGTATTTATCTATGTAGAAGCCAAGGTTCTCTGTGAGAATCGGTCCGTGAAGAGGACAAATCTTTTCAATGTCAAGCCCTGCTGCCTTTTTGAGAACTGCCTGCACCTGAGCACCATACTTTCCAACAATATTGAAGTAATAGCGTCTTGCCTCACATGTCCAGTCCTCATCAGTATCGAGCGCACCAAACTTACCAAAGCCGTCTGCCGAGAAAAGCACCTTGTCTGTTGACTCGTACTCCATCATAACCTCCGGCCAGTGAACCATAGGAGCCATGACGAATGTAAGCTCATGCTTTCCAAGAGAAAGCTTATCTCCCTCTGCCACTACAACCTTTCTGTCCGTTAAGTCTATATCGAAAAACTGTCCCATCATGTTAAAGGTCTTTGCATTACCTACAATCTGCATATCAGGATATGTCTCTGCAACCTTCTGGATATTGGAAGCATGATCCGGCTCCAAATGGGAAACAACGAGATAATCCGGCTTTCTGTCGCCGAGCGCCTCTCTCAAATTGGCAAACCACTTATCCGTAACTCTTGCATCTGCTGTATCCATGATTGCAATTTTGTCATCCATAATCACATATGAGTTGTATGAAACACCGTTTGGAACAACATACTGGCTCTCAAATAAATCAATGTCCTTGTCGTCCACACCGATGTAAATAATGCTGTCTGTAATCTTCTTGTCCATGATAGGTACCTCCTGCTAATAATCTCCAGTTAAATTAGTAATTATTACTATTTTTTGATTAGATTATATGACAAAAGTATCATTTGGTCAACCGAATAAATTGTATTTTTTTGTATTTTTTGATATTCTCGCCTAAAGGTTACACTGAAACGCTCATCCACTTTTAGTTGCAAAAGTATATTTTCAACAAATCTGTTGTTGCTTTGTCATTTATGACAGCCCGTCCTATTGTTATGCCATTGTTGATGATAATATATTCTCCGTTTTCATATCTGACATTTACAAAATCATCTTCCCTTTTTAAGTCTATACATATACTTGATATAATTCCGCAAATCTCCTCTTGTGAGCTTCCGCTTTTTATCTCATAAGCATAATCCGCATCTCCTATCTCATTCAGATCAGTTACCAAACAATACTCCGCTCCATTCATCAGCATTTCTTCATTCAAAGTGGGTAATTGAGCCGTCTTATACTCATTAAATAAAAAGATAACTACAAGCGCAATGAATGCCGGAAAAAAGATACCGCCAAACCGCTGTGCATAATTTTGTTCTTCCCACCGCTTGCCATGACGACCAAACAGCGGTATTTTCATCTGCACCAAACCTGCTCCTATACTTACAAGCAAAAAATAAAATATAACTTTTATCAAAGACTCATCCCCCATTTAATCATTAATAAAAATATCGTTCCTAAAACGACGCCTACTAACCATATAAAGCGAAACACCTTGTTATATTTCGAACTATTAGAACACGGAACAAGCCAATATTCCTGTGGAAACTCCAAAATGTATTCTTTTAATTCCTGCTTCAATTCCATGACTATACTCCACATTAATCCAAATAGCACAATACACACCGTTCCATAATATGTAATTGGTGCATTTGTAACCACAGCAAAGAAATAATGTGCCATCTTAAGAAGGAAGATACACCACGCAATACAGCATGAAATTGTAAACGCCCTTTTCATTTTCCACTTCAAACCAAATATAACCTCTGGAACGAATACAGTCAATGCCCCCATCGGCAATCCTCCTGTTCGTCCATGTGTGAAATCGCTCTCCGACTCCAAAGACCAAATTCCTGTCAATACTATTACTGCTGGTATTAGTATGGTGCAGAACAAGTTATATGCAATAATCAACACATTTTCATTGTCGTCGTTCATAACTTAGCCCCCAATCAGTTCATCAAGCCTGATAGCCACTCTTCCTGACAATGAATAATGCAATGCTGTTAGCTTTGCCTTATCGTACAAATTTGCATACACGTTATAATAACATAGCGATATTGACATACCAAAGCCAAATAATGTTGTTCCTGCCAATACTCCTAAAAATCCCGTAACACATGCATCAATATACTGTTGGCTGACATCCTCCGGCTCCAAATCTACATACATTGCATTTAATAATTCATTTACAGAAGCCGTACTCTCATAGTGGTCCTTAAATGAAGTGACAATTAACTTTGCTCTTGATGCGGTTTTTTCCGGATTAAACGTAGATAAACCATATATCGCATTTGCGGTATTTATGGATATAACTTTTCCCTCATCCACCGCGGTTAGAATGTCTGACGAATTATTTACCGCAGACTTGAACTCATCCATAAAATTAACCAGATTTGTAGAGAACATAGAAAACTTACTTTGTGCTATAAAATTCTCATATGCTGTAATATCATCTGAAGTAATAACATAAGCATATATATTATCAAATCCTGGACTTTCTTTAGTATAATTAGGATTGTCTATATAATGGGACATATAAAGATAAAGTACATATTTGTTAAAATCTGCTGTGTTATATGTATTACCATATCTCTCTAATGCTACTTGTGTAACATATTGCATCCTTTCATTCTGTTCTTGTGGGGTTGCTGGCGGATTACCGTTCTGTGCATAAGATTGAATATACCCTTGCCCTGCTATTGCGTTTTCTAATGCCTTTGTTTCTACTGTTTCTACTGATAATCTAGCTATGTACGTGTTCAACGACGCATAATATGAGTCATCTTTCCTTTGCATCTGCATTATATTGGCAATATCCTCCGAATCAAAACCAATATTCTTACTTGACAGAGAAACTTAAAGTGCTGGAATAGTTGGCATCTTTCTCCAAAGCTCATTTCAATATAAACCCTATTTTTTCCGCGACCGAGTTAAATTCGCCCATACTGCAATCTTTTTACACTGATTCCTAAAGTGAATCCAAAAAGCATATCAAAATATGCCTTTTAAGATACTATCGGGCAATATAAACATGTTCAAGTCATTTCTTCAACGCCTAAAAATAACTTCGGATCGCATTGATCCGAAGTTATAAGTATCATATAGCTATCGGAAAGCATTCTTACATTTCCTGCAATTTTAATTTATTTTGCCTCATAAGAAGAAGTAAACCTAGACCGTCCAGAATCGACTTGATTATTATACGCATCTACAATGTCGCTATATTCCGTTGAATCGCTAAAAGGAGCAATATCGCTTGTATTGTCAGATACACTCATGTTAGAAACAGGACCGGAAATTAACAATGACCCGTCCGGCTGGGCATAAGCAAAAAAGATATATTCATTTCCTACAACCGGAAGCTCATCACCCTCATAAACAAAATATTGTGAGCCATCTTCCGAAAGTCCGCCAGATTTTTGAATCGGGATAGCCGTGTCAGTAACTAAATTGCCTTTGATATTTTTTGTGACGTTCACAGTATAATTTGTGTATGGGTCGGAAACTTCACGAGTCTTTCCATCGTCTGTTTCAACCGTAACAGCATCTTTATAAACAGTACCTTCTTCACTTGCGACCGTACCAACGAATACATAATCAGCATCGCCTACAACTGCATTCAGATCGCTATAATCAATCGAAAAAGTACCTCTCAAATATGATGTCTTAATTTCGTCAGAAGTTGAAGGTTTCGCAATGCAAAAAAACAGCACACCAATAACCAGCAAAATCACAACAGCTCCGATAAAAATACCAATTTTGGTTTTAGACTGAAATTTCATAGATATTCCTCCCTTCTTTAAATAGTTACTATAATTTTTTTCATTCTTTTCATTTGACTTTTCCTCTCTATTTACTAAGATTGATAGTGCCTTGTTTCAATGTTAAATAATCGGAAGTTGCGCTAATAATATATAAATTGTATTCTCCCCCCTCTCTAACTTTTAATTCGTAACTTCCGCTTAGACTTCCAAAACTTTCTCCGTCATACATAACCCCATCTTTAATATATCCTATAACCAGCGCCTGATTAGAAACCGCATCTGACTCATATTTTTCAAACGAAAAGGTTAATATATCCCCTGCTTTACAATTCCAACCTGCATAATCCTCCAGATAAAATACTGCCATACTTCCGTTAGTCATAATAATTTCAGGTGTCGTATCATTCTCCACCTTAAACTCAGAAACAGATAATGGCAGCACAATATTATCATCTGCGACACTCTTTATAATATGGCTTTCAGTTATAGCTCTTCCCTCAGCATTCCCTATATCGCTTTCTTCACCATGCGTAACCTCCGGTTCCGAATTATCTATGACTTCTTTTCCGATCAATCCTTCGTTTTCATCTGTAACTAATTCTGCTCCAAACAGCCCATTAATCCACTGAACCAGTTTCCCTCCTGTCGCCGCATTGGCAATCCCTCCTGTTGTAAAAAGAATAATACTTACCACCATTACAGTTGCAACGCGAGCCAACCGTTTACGGCTATGTGCGTTACTTTCATTAAATAGTTTGATCTTCTTTTGTGAGGAAATATCGCTTTTCTTTTTTTGCTCTAAACATTGTGCAGCCTCTAGGATATATTTATCGTTAATTTCATTCATTGCATAAAAAATATCTGATTTCAAAGTTTTCATAAATACTTCCTTTCCGCTAATTGTTCTCTCAGCTTTTTTCTTGTTCTAAATAAGATTGTTTCGACTTTGCTTTTACTCATATTACAACATTTCATAATCTCTTTTACCGACATAAAGTACCAATATCTTAATACAAAAACTTGTCGATGAGGTTTTTGCAACGATTCCAAAAAATCCTCAACAATATCTTTCAATTCATTATTTTCCCAATTTTCTCCTCCCGCTTTCGCCAGATAATTACTCAATTCCTCATATGGCAAACACATATCTATATCTCTTTTTGCCGCATGAATATGTTCATACTTTTTTAGCGCCTGATTCCTTGCAATTTTTAAAATATAAGCTTTCAAGTTATCTGGTGTTTTTGGGGGAATCGTAAACCAGACACCTAAATATGTATCATTTGTACATTCTTCAACATCTAACTGATTCTTTATCAGCTTGCCAATTATAAATGATACAAGTTTCCCATATTTCTTCTCTGTTTCTAGCAATGCATCCTCAGATCGGCAATTATATAGTTTAATTATTTCTCTATCGTCCATTACAACTCTTCCTTTATTTATTAAGTACGGATTCGATCCCTTTTGCTTGCAAGTTATAAAACTTTTTGCTTTATTTTTTTTATTTGTCATTTCAGCTACACAGAATATAGCTTTTGATGTTAACAGTGCCTAACCCTTTCCATGCTGGTGTTTTAATAAAAAAGCCAGAGGTCAGTGTCTCTGGCAAAATGTATATTATATTAAGTTTGCTAAGTTCGTCCAATTTGCATCATAACCCATTATGGACATGATATCTGTGGCTGAAATGGTATGTAGCTGTTTTTGAAGCTTGCCAAAAGCAGTTCTCATAGATGAAATAAAGTCCTTTAAGTCGGATTTGCTTAGTAATAGCGCAAACATTATAGCTATGGCGTATGCATCATTAGTTCCATAAGTATAGGCGCCATCTTTGGCACGTACAATCCCTAAAACGGAGAAATTTTTAATACTTTTTGTATGATTTATCTGCCATGGTACCTCCTATATATAAAAAGCCCCCGGGTCCGAAGGACACCGGAGGACAAACTGGCAATCTCTTGTATAAGTATTATACTACACATTGGCAAAATGTCAATGACACTATGCTGATTTGGTGTGGATCCAAATTTTTCAATTTCACTTTATTAACCTGCTATTCCAAAAACAATTCAAACCCATAACAGCTCTACAAAGAAACAAGGACATTGATATTTACTATCAACATCCTTGTTCTAATTATTACACCATCTCAGGAAGTTTGTAGCCTAATTTTTACATTGCGTCTGCGAAGTCATCTAATGACATACTTACTCTACTTGCGCCTACCTCAGGTTCTAATATACCATCCTGAACAAGTGAATATATTTCAAGGCATCTGCCTTGTTGTATTCCTTCCTGTATGCCAAGCTTTTTATGATCATCCTATGCCTTACACATATTTACCACATCTTCCTTTTCATCATACTTAATATCAGTTCTTGTCTCAATATAACCTATCACCTACAATAATTGCCCATAAAGCAGTATCGATATACTCACCATTTTTATAATATTTTTGTCTGGCAATGCCTTCTAACACCATGCCGCATTTCTTTAATACCGCAGAGGAAGCATCATTTCCATAGAATACTTCTGCCTGAACTCTGTTAAATCCAACTCTATCAAAGGCATAATCTAAGACAGCCTCCAATACTTCTGTCATAATGCCTTTATTCCAAAATCCGGGAGACAGCATATAGCATGTATCACACATATGACATGCTTCTTCCACATTCCCCAAATTAATTGTTCCTATCAATTCTCCCGTTTCTTTCCACTCAATCACCCAATGAAAATATGAACCCGACTCATAATTAGATATCCAATGCTTTACCTTGTCCCTATATATTTCTATGTCATCAACAGGATTAAATGGATAGTATCTGCAAACTTCATCATACTTAGCCCAATTTTCATACATCATAGTATAATCGGATAGTTTGATTCTTCGTAAAAAGCATCGTTTCGTTTCAAAATTCTGTGTACCTATATAATTCATCAATTATTCCTTTTCATATTCAAAATCATGCACTAATACACATAGACTGTGGCAATAGTTTAATATCCACTATAATGGTCTGACTGACTCAACGTATTCGTTTAGCTTCGCTCTTATCTCTTCAAACTGCTTTCCTGTAACCTCATTATCCGACTCAAATGCCATCATTTTATCAAGATATCCTCTCTCCTTTGCTATCTGAAGGCTGATAGGATAAACCAGCTCAAATGTCAATGCAATGTGCCCTGCCACATGGTCTACCACAGTCTTTTTGCAGGAACGAAGTACTGCGTGTCTCTCATCAAAGGCAGCCATAACCTCAGGACTTACCTGCGAATTTTTCAGTTCCTCCGTCGTCACATTATATATATCCTCTGCCGGAGTATCTACATTTACCCTGAAAATATCCACCTTATCAGCATCCCTTAGTATATTGCAAAACATAACCGTATACTCGTCAAGCCTCTCATCTATCCTGAAAGCGCTGTGATTTCTTATCGCATTCTCAACAATCACACCATATTTATCATCATGAAATCCATCCACATATGTGTCAATAAGCCCTTCCTTAAACAGCAGGTCTGCTCCAAAATTGGCATGATCAACAGACTGTGCATCGTTAAATGTGTTATAGCACTTAATCTGTTCAAATCTTCCGACATCATGCAGCATCCCTGTGAGCCATGCCACATCTGTCTCATATTCATCAAGCTTTAAATTCCTTGCTATCAGCTCGCAAAGCTCCGCTACCCTATAGGTATGGTCTATTTTAAGCTTAATCTTTGGGTCTGTGGCATTATATCCTGATGTGTACTCTGCGAATGTGTTTTTTACTCGTTCTCTATCTATTATCATGTTTATTATCCTTTCAAAAAACCGGTTTATCTGTGGCTTTATTGCTGCTGTTTTAACTCCCATCGCACCACATCTCTATGTGGATTAACTCTGGCAAGTCCAATCTCCGTAATTGCCGCTTCAAAAGGCACAAAGCTTTCCTGCATTACTGAAAATGCCATCTGCATCTGTTCCTTTGTCAGTGTCTTTCCAAGTGTAATATGTGGCAGCCAGCTCATTGGCTTGTAATATCTGCTCACTGTAGATTCCGGAATGCTTTTCACCTCATCAAATACTTTTTCCGATAAATCCTGTAAATATCCGTTAAGCACCGGCGTGGCATAAAATACATATGGCAGCAATTGTCCAACTGACACAATGCTAATCGTCCCATTAAACAGTGAATTTCGCAGATTATCCATTGCTCCCAATAAAGCATTTTCACTTCGGGCTTCTATTGCCGATATCGTCATGTGTGGCGGTACATTGTTATCCACCATGAATGAATTACCTGTTTTCTCAGCTATTTTATTTATATATCGTTGTAAAATATGAACTGCCGTCTTGTCAAAATATACAGATACAAGATACATCTACTTTCCCCTGTCATATAAAAATCATGCCCCAACACACATAGGCCGGGGCAATTACTGTTTCTATTTATCCTTTCCTCTCCTCATCGCTACAGCTCCCGGCGATGATATCGCACTTCCCAATACAAGCTTCACCAGCCATATAAAAAATACTATCACAAGTACAGGAATAAGGCACGTTGTGACTATGAGCACCGCCAATCCATCAATGAACTTGTTGACCATGTTCTTTACACTATTTGCGGTAACTGACAATGTGTTTTTCACACTGTTTACTGCATCCTTCGCCTTATCTATAAAGCTGCTTTCAGAACCCTTACTCTTCTTGCTATCATTATCATCATCCTTTGATGCTTCTGATTCATCCGCTAAACCATTTGCTTCATCGATTGTCGCATCAATTGACTCCTGATATGTACTGTAAATCATTTTTGAGACATGCACGCTTACCGGAATAACCGCATATATTGCCAGACCAAAAATGAATATTTTTACACCTATTTTCCAAAAGAGCTCCTTTTTGCTTCCAAAATATACTGCCAACGCGAGCATTGATACCGGAATAAGCCATTTGAAAGTCAGCGCGCCCAAAATAGTCAACAGATATTTTTCAAGATATATTGCTGATACAACAATCAAAAAATATCCTGCCAGATCCATTAATTTATTTGCAACAGGAGTTCCGTCATCTCCCGGCGCTAATGTAATAAGTGTTGAAACTGCTGTAGCACTTGCGCTCAGCTCCAACGCAGTTGTTTTCTTTTCATCGAGATACTTTATAGTTTCTTTGTTTATTTTTGACTCAGGCGATGAGTAGCTTTTTGCAAGTCCAAAAAATGAAATACCTGCAATAATTATACACACTATAATTGCAACTACTCTGAATAGTATACTTCTTTCAAAAGATGAATCAATTTTATTTTCCATAATGACTTATACCCTCAAATTCTATAAAAATGTTCTTTTTGCCTCTTCCCGGCTATTCTTCAAGGTAGATGCTGCTCCCTCTCCGGCAAAATATTCCTTCACCAGCTTTACAACTACACCCGAAAGCAAAAATACTGCGATAAGGTTTGGTATGACCATAAGTCCATTAAAGGTCTCCGCTATGCTCCACATCAGTCCGAGGTTCATTGTCGCACCGACTATCGCAACAAGCGAATATACTACCATGAACGGCTTATTTGCCTTGGTTCCGAATAGGAACTCTATGCATCTGGTACCGTAAAGCCCCCAGCCTATGATAGTTGAAAATGCAAAACAGCACATGGCAACCGCTGTAAAGATTGATACCCAGCCGCCGTAGGTGGATGTAAATCCACTGATGGTAAGCTCTGCGCCTGCTGCTTCTCCATAGCCCACAGAAACTCCGCTGCAGAGTATGACAAGCGCTGTGAGTGTACATATCACGATAGTGTCCACAAACACCTCAAATATGCCGAAGAAGCCCTGCTTTACAGGCTTTTTGGTGTCTGCACAGGCATGTGCGATAGAGCCTGTTCCAAGACCTGCTTCGTTTGAAAAAATTCCTCTGGAAACTCCCTTTTTCATGCTCATAAAAAAGCTTCCTACTGCTCCGCCTGTCACTGCTGACGGATTGAACGCGCCCTCTATTATTGCCCCGAATACGCCCGGTATAGCTTTAAGGTTGACGATTACTACTCCAAGTGCCAGCAGAATATACATCACTGCCATAAATGGCACAAGCTTTTCAGTAACCTGGCCTATACGCTTGATTCCTCCAAGCAGAATAAGCGCAATAAGAGCTGCAAGCACTATGCCTATTATGAGATTGAGCGTTGATGCCGACTCTTTTGAAATTATATCGTAATTATATAAAGCTGAATCAATCGCTGTGGTTATGGTGTTTACCTGTGTAGCATTTCCTGTACCGAACACGGTGAGCACGCCAAACGCTGAAAACAGATATGCCAGCCAGTGCCAGTGCTTTTTAAGACCGTTTTTAATATAGTACATAGGGCCGCCTACCAGGTCGCCGTTTGCATTTCTCTCGTGAAAATGTACAGCAAGTGTGACCTCCGAGAACTTGGTGCACATGCCTAGAAGTGCTGAAATCCACATCCAGAACACCGCTCCCGGTCCACCTATCGCGATGGCTCCTGCTACTCCTGCCACATTACCTGTACCAACAGTCGCCGCAAGTGCCGTACACACTGCCTGAAACGGTGTGAGCGCTCCGTCAGATGCCTCACGTTTTTTAAGCATCCTGCCAAGCGTAACCTTCATCGCATATGGAAACTTTCTAATCTGAATAAAGCCCGTTCTGAAGCTCAAAAGCAGCCCGACACCTATGATACAAATCATCGCAGGCACGCCCCAGATAAAATTGTTGACCACGTCATTGACTTTTTCTATTACTGATAACATCTTTTTCTCCTACCTGAATTTAGTGTAACGCATAAAGTATAACACGGTTTGTACAATTTTTTATATATTTAATTTCATTTTTTTGAAGTTTTTCTTTATGAAAACACCCGGATATAGCAATTTATCTATATCCGGGTGTTTATTTTTGTATAATATATACAGGATATCCCTCTACAGTCCCTGTGTCATCTTGTAATCTATGAGTGTCATAAGCGATTCTGACTCGATGGCGAGCTGCTCACACTCCTCAATCCACTTGTCATAGGCTTCACTCGCCTCATCCTCCGGCTCCTTTGCTTCGAGCGCCTCCATCATGGCATTGACCTCGGCAAATTCTGCCTTGATATCCTCTAAGAGAGAGTCTTTTGTTGATTTCATAGTATCCTCCCAATTTGATTTAACGTAAAATATATTTTTATGATTATTTCACAAAAATTTCATTCTACAAAGTGTGGCTCAAGCATCTCGAGCTCCGCCACATCTATGCAGTTTGGAATCGTGCCGTTTATCACATCCTGCTTACACTCTGCGTAGTCAAACCACTTTACAGAGTCGATTTCCTCCTTCTGCACGGTGATATCCGCTTCGTCCACATCGAGCCACAGAAGAAATACCTTGCTTATCTGGTTGTCCAGGAATCTCTCTCCGTGAAACACCTCGTCTGCATGGTGCCTGTGCAGTCCACAGTCGATAAGCTGTTTGGGCTCTATTGTCAGACCCAACTCCTCCCTAAGCTCTCTGAGCGCAGACGGTATATAGTCCACACCTGCCGGTATGTGTCCCGCACTTGATATGTCGTAGCAGCCCGGAAAGGAGTCTTTTTCCATGCACCTTTTCTGCAAAAGTATCTGTATGGAATTTCCACGACGTCTGACTATCCAGACATGCGCAGTCCTATGAAGTATATTGTTTCTGTGCGCCTGCTTGCGCTCTACGGTCTGTCCTGTTGGATTTCCCTGCTCGTCCACTATATCAAAATATTCCATATGAGACTCCTTTCTTGTCGTTTACGTCCGAATCACTCAATAGGTGCTCCTGCCGGCATTGGTTTCTCCGGTGTCAGGAGTGCGAGATTGCCCTCTGCATCCTCTGCGCAGAGTAACATTCCCTCTGATAAAACACCTGCGAGCTTAGCCGGTTTTAAGTTTACGAGAACCATTACCTTCTTGCCTACCATCTCCTCAGGAGAATAGTATTTTCTGATACCTGATACTATCTGCTTTGTCTGGTTTCCAATCTTTACCTGTGAGCAGAGAAGCTTCTTTGACTTCGCAACTGCCTCACATTTTACGATTTCACCAACCTGGAACTGAAGCTTTTCGAAATCATCAAATGTGATTTCTTCCTTTGCTTCCACATCCATAGGCTCAAGATCTGCACCATCTGCGGCATTTTCACCTGCACCACAGCCACATGCTGCCTTACCCTCAACTGCAGCAAGCTTAGCCTGCTCAGCCTCAAACTCTGCTTTCTGTACCGCCTGGATTTTCTCTACCTCAGGCATCACATCCTCTGCCTTTAATCTGCCGAAGAGGATCTCAGGTTTGTCTGTAACCTTTGTGCCGCTCTCATAAAGACCAAATTTGTCAAGGTCATCGAACTCACGGAGTGTTGTGTTAAGCTGTGCCACAATCTTTTCTGCTGTCTCAGGCAGGAATGAATGAAGCAGGCTTGCTCCGATTGTGATAGACTCTGTGAGGTTGTAAAGCACCTCAGCAAGACGATCCTGCTGTGCCTCGTCCTTTGCAAGCACCCAAGGTGTTGTCTCGTCGATGTATTTGTTGCAGCGACGGAAAAGTGCGAATACCTCTGTGATGGCATCTGCCACACGAAGTCCTTCCATTTTCTTTGCCACTTTATCTCTTGTTCCGGTAACAACAGCCTTAAGATCTGCGTCAATGGCTGTCTGATCTGCATCGCCTGTTGCGCCTGTGCTCTTTACGATGCCGTCAAAATATTTATTGCTCATGGAAACTGTTCTGTTTACAAGGTTTCCAAGTATGTTTGCAAGGTCTGAGTTGAATCTCTCTATTACAAGATCCCATGTGATGATTCCGTCGTTCTCGAATGGCATCTCATGAAGCACAAAGTAACGTGTGGCATCCACGCCGAAAAGTCTGACCATATCGTCTGCGTAGATAACGTTTCCTTTTGACTTACTCATCTTGTCACCGCCCTGAAGCAGCCATGGATGTCCGAATACCTGCTTTGGAAGCGGAAGGTCAAGTGCCATAAGGAAAATAGGCCAGTAAATAGTGTGGAAACGCACGATATCTTTTCCGATAAGGTGCAGATCTGCAGGCCAGTTTTTCTTGAAAAGCTCTGATGATCCGTCAGGATCGTAACCGATTTTTGTGATATAGTTTGTGAGGGCATCAAGCCATACATACACTACATGCTTTGGATCGAAATCTACCGGAATTCCCCAGCTGAATGATGTTCTCGATACGCAAAGATCCTGAAGTCCCGGAAGCAGGAAGTTATTCATCATCTCGTTTTTCCTTGAAACCGGCTGAATGAAATCAGGGTGTGTGTTGATATAGTCGATGAGTCTGTCTGCATATTTGCTCATCTTGAAGAAGTATGCCTCCTCCTTCGCAGGCTGTACCTCACGTCCGCAGTCCGGACATTTTCCGTCCACGAGCTGTGACTCTGTCCAGAAGGACTCACATGGTGTACAGTAAAGTCCCTCGTATGAGCCCTTGTAGATGTCTCCCTGATCGTAAAGCTTCTTGAAGATTTTCTTTACACATTTCTCATGGTCCTCATCTGTTGTGCGGACAAAATTGTCATATGATGAATTTACCATATCCCAGATTCTCTTTACCTCACCTGAAATCTGATCTACATACTCCTTCGGTGAAATTCCGGCTGCCTCAGCCTTTTCCTGGATTTTCTGTCCGTGCTCATCTGTTCCTGTCTGGAAATATACGTCGTATCCCTCTGCTCTCTTGTATCTGGCGATTGCGTCTGCAAGGATGATCTCATATGTGTTTCCGATATGAGGCTTGCCTGATGTGTACGCAATGGCTGTTGTCATGTAATATTTACCTTTGTTTGCCAATTTAGTTTCCTCCTGTTTTTAATGCTTCGCACATATAGTCTTCTATAATGCCGTATCACATACAGTATATTCCTCAGAAAAAATACTATATTTATTTCCTCAGAACAACTGTATGCTCTCCGGCAATTCAATATATTACGTGTGAAGCCGTAATAATAAAACAAAACGCCTCCTCAGGAGAAAACTCCCAAGAAGACGATTATATCGTGGTACCACTTCTCTTCACGCAGCTATCAAAATCATCCGGCATCTTTTGCCGGCACTGCTACGCCTCTTTCCGCTATAACAGGCGGTTCCTGTCAGTATCTAGCCAATGGTTCGATACTGCTGCTCCAAAGCCATGTTCCTCCTACTTTAGGTCATCCCCTCTCAGCCTGTGTGGGATTTCTCTGTAAATCTGCCATAAAAGTACTCTCTTTTTCGTTGCTTTTATCTCATACATTTCTAGAGTAGCATGTGGCTTTTAAATTGTCAACTGTTGTAAGTCAACAAACTTATCTTTCATTAAAGAAATAATTGTACTTTAATTATGTATTACTAAGCTATTCTTCCTTTAGCTCTGCAATGAGACATAATACATATACAATTCCTCAAGACCTGCCTTTACAACAGAAAAATTATAACCTCTAGGTTCACTTTCGCTTATTATTCTGTATATTTTTCCATTCGCTCCCATTTTTATGTTAACAATCATGACATTTTCTTGTTTGAATTCATCCTCAGAAGATGTTTCGACCTCGTATACCTTATTATTTAGCTTTTTTAGTAAATGCTGTGGAGTACCATGCTCAATTATTTCTCCGTGACTAAGCAATATTATTTCTTTTGCAATAAATTCGATATCAGAGACTATATGTGTAGCAATTATAATTATCTTATTCTCCGACATTTCACTCAAAAAGTTTCTAATGCGAATCCTTTCACTCGGATCAAGCCCTGCAGTCGGCTCATCCATTATCAAAATATCCGGATCATTAAGCAATGCCTGTGCTATCAATATTCTCTGCTTCATTCCACCTGAATACGAACCTATTTTTTTGTTTTTCTCAGAAGTCAAATTCACCACTTTCAAAAGGTTATCTATCTTATTTTTTGCATACTTTTTTTCTAATCCCTTTAAAGCTGCCATATACCACAGAAACTCTTCACCAGTAAAATTGTCATAAATCTCCTGTTGTTGCGGCATATATCCTATTTTTTCACGATATTTACTTCCCAATTTACTAATCGGATCTCCATCGTAATAGACGCATCCCCGATCCGCTTTTAAATTGTCCGTTATAATATTCATTAATGTACTTTTTCCAGAGCCATTAGGGCCTAGTAACCCATATATTCCCGGTGTAAGACTTATGTCTACGTTGCTAAGAGCTTTTTTGCTTTTTCCATAAGTTTTACTGATATTCTTAATACGCAGTTCCATCATATAATCCCCCTGTTTGCCAGCTTTATTAATATCATTGTTAAATTGATTTTTGAGAAGTAAAGAATTAAAGCAATAACTATAACAAACAATGTCACAAAAACCGATACTACAAATTCATTGCCTGTTTTCTTCGAAAGAGCAATTGTAATAGCTCCTATAAGTCCAAAACACAAGGCTTTTATCAAATAGATTAATGCCAGAAATACAAGTAACGATATTCCTGCTGATATTTGAGGCTCATATAATTTACTAACGTTTACTTTCAGTTCTTCTATCCCCAAAACATGCATATAACCTGCAATTGATGGTATAAGGCCGGTCAGATATATTATACCTCCAATAATTATAGCGCAGCTTTTTTTCACTCTCATTAGCCTGTATCTTCCGTTTTTTGAAGTTTTTAGCAACAGACTAACCTGCATTTCATCTTTAGAGGCAAACAGTCCCGAAATAAACATAACAAGCACTATTGATACGGTCATAAAAATAATTATATCGCTCCTATAATTTTTCATTACCGAATTCAAATTCATCTCGTCTATCATATATCCAACGCTGCCATCATCTGTCATCTTTTCATATTGCTGATTTAATCTGTCAAACGCTCTCTTTCTACTGTCTAACTCTGCTGTTATCTCGGCTGTGTCAATTCCATTATTTTCTATCGCCAATTCTATCTGATTTTCCACGCTTTGAATATACTGCTTTTCTTTTTCAATATAGTCCACAGTTTGCTCATCAATTTTTCCATGTATAGCAGACAAATACATATGATATGTCGCTTCATATGCACTCTGATAGGTATTGGTCGGCATATATGTCTTATATGAACCTATAATACCAATAGATAAAAACAACAGTAATATCCATTTTTTCTGTACAATCATCAGCTTATAAAATTCATTAACATACATATTTTCAACGCATAATAGCCGTGAAAAAATATTACGAATCTTTTCCCGTATATATTGCAACACAACCTTAATCTCACTAACATAGCGTATACTGAACAATATGGTTCCGATTAGCGTTGCAAATACAATAATCGCTAATCCCACAATAAAATTAACATAATTTTTATCAACCGGGGTTCCTGCAATATTAAGATTTTGATACACCCCAATAACATTTTTCATATTCCATGCATAAAATATGTTATTCGGTGAATCGTTTAAACTCAAAAATTCTAATAAAAAAATAGCAATTGGAATACCACACTCCATTATTCTGCTATTTATTGATACAAAACATACAAAAACAATACTGCAAATAATTATTGCCATAAACATATGATTTAATATTGATATTATAATCGCTGTAAACATACTGATTTCATATGGACAATCCCTGAATATCTGTAAGCTCTGAATTGAACACTTAAGATTTCCCGTTGAATACATAAATGAATCAAAGACAATTACCATTATCTCCTGAACAAGTGAAAAAATAACTGTCATCACAACCAGCACTGTCCATTTTGACAAAATAATTCTGCTTCTTCCTTCTTTGGTCGCCCTAATAATACCCAGCATTGCGCTTTTACGTTCTGAAACATATATGTATTCCATACAAACAAACGTAAATACAATACAAAAAAATATTCCGTATGTATAGTCTGCGTATTTTTCGACACCCCAATTATATTTTTGATCAATCTGTACACCGGATAATCTTTTGTAATCTGATACCATTTTGTCAATATTGCGCTTATAATAGACATCATTATTATTTCCTAATGACGAAAGAAGTGTCTGCGCTCTTTCATCTATGCCATTTATAAATATATCATACGTTTCTATGTATTCTTTTTGCAGACTATTTCTATAATCCACATATTCCGCATTTTTCTCACCAAGACAGTATATAATTGTCATTATCTCTACAAGCAGCATGATGCTGACAACAACTATAAACTTCTTATTTCTTACTAATTTTTTTATTTCTCCAATAAACAATACAAATCCCCCAAACTACCATACAATGTTATTAAGCTCCCCAAAATCACGTACATTAACTATTTTAGGAGTTATTTTATCACCATTGCATTTTTTAACATCATCAAATTTAATTTCACACACACTCCATGATGTATCATTTTGAATAACATCAACAGAAACTCCATCAGGACCAAATCCTGCAAATGTTCCTACTGAATTCAGCTCATATTCAAAATCAGATACCTGCTTTGCATCGGAAGAATATATTTTCACATTACATGATTCAGTATTATCATTATTGAAAAATTGTATGTCTGCATCATCTATTATCACATAATCATCATATGTCATGATCCCTGAATCCTGTGGTATCCCGTCCATCCAGACAGAAATATCTTTCGTATCATAGTTCATCGCATATATCGGTGTCTCATATTGCAAATCTTGCATATCATCATATTTTTTTATAAGCAGCTTGTCCTTTAAAAATGCTATCGCTCCAATAGCATCAGTATTGCTTTTTTTGTCAGGAACATCAATTACTGACAATTGATTGCTATCAACATCATACATGTAATAATTCGATTCTAGAGATTTTATCCAGGATTCATTGTCAGTCATAGTGAAATCTTTGCTATTACACGATACTTGAAAAAATAATTTATTCTTATAGGCTTGTATATTTCCCATTTCTTGAAGATTTAATTCATCTTCAGTTTCAAATATAACTTCAGAGTTCTTCTCGTCCATTGATTTTCCTAATTTTATCATGCTGATAATACCCTTCGAATATACTCTTTCCCCTTCATAAGTATACTCTTTAAGCCCATAATATAGTTTTCCTCTATGGATGAGCCAGCTACCAACTTCCTTGCCTTCTCCTACCATATATATTTTCTTTTTACTTGAACCATCTTTACTGACACTATATAGGCTTGATCCCATAAAGTAATATACTTTGCCCTCATAATACTGTATATACTTATAGCCTGAATCTTCTACATCAACTGAAGCTCCATCAGTATCACCACCTCTATTCAAATAGGCATTGCAGTCTCCTCGTCTCTCCTTATCATTTTCCATATCATGAAGGCAATTTGCCTTACTACACAATGGATTCATCTGCTTTGTTTCATTGTTGTAATAATATATATAATCATTCATCAAAATGTATTGTCCATTACCATCTGACTGATATTTCTTCCATGATACTATACTTGTTGCATATGAATACTGATCATCTGTTTCAAAATTATACTCGCCACTATAGTCCTTAGCATTATCGCATCCCATTATTGAAATCGCCATAAGCATAATTATTACCAATACTTTAATTCTTTTTATCTTCATAAAAATCCCTCTTTTACTTAATAAGGCGGTCCTTGTTAACCGCCTTATTAAATCATTAATTATTATTTACCATATCGTTCCTATTTTTGTATTATTTTCCCAGGTATACGCACCTGATTTTATGTAATGCCATCCTGTGCCGCCATAAACATTTCCAAAATCATTATTTCTGGCTATTGCAGAAACTCCGCCACCTCTGGATGAATCATTCCTGTCAATTGACGCTTTCATTCTACCTTATTTTCTCCCATGTAACTATTTTTCTTCTCAATGGTCAAAAACTAGGAATGAGCGGTCTTATTAACCACTCACTCCTAGTTTTTATCCGTTTATCCATAAATAGTAATTTTCTCATAAATGAAGTTATAATATATTTATTTATAATCTTATACGGAGGATATCAACTATGAAGTCTACTGGAAAATGCTTATCAGAAAGATATGTTTTAAATGGAATTATTGAATCTCGTTTTTGTGATGCATATGCTTATATTTTTGACTACATGTTTAATTTCATATTATACAATTTATCACTATTAACTTTAGGTTTTTTATTTCACCATCCGATAGCCGTTACAATATATATTATCATTACAGGATCTTTACGTGCTGTAACCGGTGGGTATCATTGCAAAACACGTATTTCATGCTATATACTATCATATACTGTATTTTCTATATATCTTTTAACTATTGCCACTATACCTATGATTTCTGCATATATCTTGATACCCATATATATTATTTGCTGGATTTTAATATTAGTGGTTTCACCTGTTGACACACCTAACAAAGTATTTAGTAAGTCAGCTAAAAAGACAGCTCGGAAAAAACCTATATTATTTTTTTCTTCAATTCCATATTTACAATTCTGTCACTTTTGTTACACTGGAATAAAGGTTTAATTTTTATTGATTTAAGTCTCATAATATGCGCAACAGGTCTTTATACCGGATATATTTCAAATATAAGGAGGCATCATGAATCTTAATATAGCAATATGCGATGATGATACAAACGATATCGCAATAATAAAAAAAGAATATTTTACAATACACAATAGAAACTGATAACAACATTGTCGTATCATCTTATTTTTCAGCGAGTGATCTACTTTCAGACTACAAAAATCATCTCTATCAGATAGTACTTCTGGATATAGAAATGCCAGACATAAATGGTATGGAACTTGCCAAACAACTCCGGGATATGGATGATGATCTGTTCATTGTATTTACAACATCCTATCCAGAATATATGTACGAAAGCTTTGAAGTCCAGCCATTTCAATTCATAACAAAACCGATCGACTATACAGCTATATCCAAGCTTTTTAACGATATTATCAAAAAAATTAATCGAAATTCAAAAAGTATCGTTATAATTGATACTGATGGTGAAAAAAATTTTGTTCCATTAAACGATTTGCTTTATATTTCATCCATGAAAGAAAATAAATCACATCTCAGATATCAACTTACTGACAGCTCATTGATATCCAAAGGCACTTTATCTGAAGTGGAAAATCTCCTTTCAGCTCGAGGCTTTGTTTCACCATCAAGAGGTTTTCTGGTAAATTTACACCAGATCAGGTCAATCAATTCCACACGACTTTTACTGAATAACGGGATTGAACTTCCTATCAGCCGGAGAAGATCCAAGGAATTACAAAATATCTACTCTCAGCACATTATTGATATATTATAAATTTAAGGAGACAAGTTTATGAAAATAGTATTGTTGAATTTATTGGACAGCATGATGTCCGGTGCAGCAACCTTTATATTTTTTCAGGCAATTCTTGGAAAAAAGAAATCCAAACTGCCATATTATATAATACTTCTCATATTTGTATGCAGCTTTACTATTTATGCAGCAATTACATCTATTTTAATTGGCAATACATCGACACTGGCAGTTTATTTACGTTTAATCTTATCATCTTTACTTTGTTTCTGCCTAAGTTTTCTTTATTCAGCCAATTTGCGAACTAAAATACTTATATCCATCAGTACTACTATTTTATGCTCTATCTTTGAAGATTTTTCGTATTACATTATTACAAGCATTTACTCATATCGCGTCGAAAAAGATACTATGGATTTTTTAGTATTCTCCAATATATCTCTTATGGCGACTATGTTTTTCCTTATTTTTTCAATACTGATTCATTTTGTCTGGAAAAAGGAGGCTTTTGTTCATTCTTTAAGTTATACAATAATTTTATTGGTTATTCCGGTACTTTCTATGTGCCTGTTACTATCAAAACCAATTTTATATCTAAATATAAACATTCCGTCTGCCTTTTTCATTTTAGCAGCCTTTGTATTGTTTATAAATATTATGAATTATATATTGTTTTACAACGTCCTCGAAAACGAAGAGCTCCGCTTTCAGCTTACCATCCAAAAAGAACAGATTGAATTTCAGCGCAACAAATACGAGCAACTGGGTGCTGCCTACAAAAATATACGTAGCTTTATGCACGACACCAAAAAGCATCTGTTTTATATTGAAAATTGTGTTACTGAGAAAAAATATGACGATATAATCCCTTATTCTAAAGAGATTATGCACGACCTCGAATCACGCTATTGTACTATTAATACAGGAAATCTCGTTATAGATGCCTTTGTAAGCAACCTGCTGCTTCAGACAAAAGCCCAAGGTATCACTCTGCACACCAATCTGAAATTTGACAAAGCCACTATTCCTGTCAATGATTATCACCTGACTATCATTCTCGGAAATCTGCTTGATAATGCGCTTAATGCCTGCCGTGGACAAATCGGAGCAAATATCAAGGTTGCGGTAAGAACTGTAGACGGCACCTTTACCATACACGTTGCAAACACATATGTGATTGCAGATCCTGACAAGGCACCTGATGATTTTGAAAAAATAGATTTTATTCACGGATATGGTCTGAAAAATGTAAAGGACTCAGCCGAGGCATGCGGTGGTTTCTGCGTGATCAATCACGAAAATGATATATATTCCGCCACCGTTATAATACCTGTTCTGAATCCTTGAATCAATTCATCCACAAAAAGGATGAACTATCCCTCTGAAATCCGACAAACGACACGATTTTCTACAACACCTTCGAACCATTTGCCGTAAGCTTAAAAGTTGCACCTAGTACCTCTGCTGCGCCACGACACATCATCATTCGACCCAGGAAAATTTCAAAATACTCATACATAGAGCAGATTTTCGTATCAATCTGCAGATTAAGCGCTATGACTTTTTTATCCATATTTATCTTAAGAGCTGCATCTGTTACTGCATAATTTACCCTGTCGTGTATATCAAAATTTTCTTTTGCCTTGTTCCTTACACGGTTTCTGCGCACATCGGTTTTATCTGCTATGATGAGTGCTGCTGAAATAGGATCCGTTGCCCCTCCGGTTGACTCATCATGATGTCCTATCGCAGACACAACCGTTATCCTATCCTTCAGACTCATATCTGTTTCTTTGAGTATCTCGTTTGCCAGTATTGCACCATATTCCGCATGACGGCTTCTGTTTACCACATTTCCGATATCATGCATAAATCCCGCGATTTTTACCATTTCAATATCAGATTCGCTGTAACCGAATTTCTTTAATATATATGCTGCTCTTTTGGCTACCATTGTGCAATGAGCTGCCGAATGGTCTGTAAAGCCCAATACTCCAAGGTTTTCATTCCCTTTCTTTAAACATTCACAGACCTCCTTGTTCTTTTTTATCTCATCGTATGTCAAATTATTGCCTCCTGTTTTGTTACTTAATCATAAATTATAGTCTGCTTTTCATAAAAATATTCGTGCATGTTTTGTAATCTTTATTTCTGCACTTATAAGCGTAACAAATAATTGAAAATATATTGAGGTGGCTGTGTAAAATTTGTGAGAAATTTTCTATTTACTATTGATATATTTTGCATTGACATATTTTCTTCCTTTATGCATATATTTGACTAAAAAATATGCAGATACTCAATAAGTATCTGCACATTTTCTAAGTAATATTATGCATTAAAGGTTCAAAAGGTATTTTACCCTATCGTATAATAATATACGCTGTATATGCCGCATACATTAGCAGCATGATGATACCCTCGCCTCTTTTTATCTCACGTTTTGTCCATGCCATAATCCACACGATGAGCGAAAATACCACAAGAACGATAATATCTATGATATTTTCCTGTATGAATGCTATCGGGCTGATGGCTGATGCAATTCCAAGCACCATGAGTATGTTGAAAATGCATGAGCCGACTGCATTTCCGAGTGCCATATCGACCTCATTTTTTCTGGCTGCGACTATTGATGTCACAAGCTCCGGAAGCGATGTTCCGATAGATACGATGGTCAGTCCGACGAGTGTCTGGCTCATTCCAAGGTCAATCGCTATGCGGCTTGCACTGTCTACTACGACATCTCCGCCTACTGCGATGCCGACAGCTCCGATTAGAATGAAAATCACTGCTTTTGGCATTGAGATGAGAGGTATCTCATCGACCTCCTCATCTGATGACTGCCTGTTCTGCTTTAATGTGTGTCTGATAAGGTAGAAAATGTAGCCTGCAAAGCAGCCGAGCAGTATTATTCCGTCCACTCTGCCGAGTGTCATGCCGATTGTTCCCATGACAAGAAGTAAAATGGCACATATCATCGAAAATGGGAAATCCCTTTTTAATGATGCTCCGTCCACCACTACCGGTGTCATCAAAGCGCACACGCCGATTACTACCATAAGGTTAAATATGTTTGAGCCTGTCACGTTGCTGACTGCAAGCGTATTGTTGTGTGCTATGGATGCTGCCACACTGACCGCTGTTTCAGGAAGCGAGGTTCCCATCGCAACAATTGTCAATCCGATGATAAGTGACGGTACCTTGAAGCGCTTTGCCACGCTTGAGCTGCCCTCCACGAACAGATCTGCGCCCTTTACCAGAAACACAAAGCCCACTATGAGGCAGAGCAGCACCACTATAAACGGTGCATTATTGATGAAATTTTCCATGTTGAATCCTCCATTTTCTATTTTTTAAAAGCTTATAATTCCCAAGTGCTCAAGCAATATCTTTACTCCAATGAGTATGAGAATGATTCCTCCGGCTATCTCTGATTTCTTTTTATATTTATTGCCGAAAAAGTTTCCGACTATGACTCCGATGATTGAAAGCACAAAGGTGGTAAGTCCGATGATTGCAATAGCCCAGTAGATGTTTAAGTTGTCATAGGTAAATGCAAACATGATTCCGACTGCCAGCGCATCGATACTTGTCGCAATTGCAAGCAGAAGCATCTCCCCCTGATTAAGTGCCAGATCTTTTTGCCCGACCGCATCATCATCCTTTTCCTTTACTGCCTCATAAACCATCTTGCCACCGATAAATCCTAACAGGATGAATGCTATCCAGTGGTCAATGCTTGTGATGTACTTTTCAAAGCGTATGCCCAGCATATAGCCGATAAACGGCATGAGTGCCTGAAATCCTCCAAAATACAGGCCGATTGTCAGCGCCTGCTTTCTGTTTACCTTTGTCATTCCAAGTCCCTTGCAGATAGATACCGCAAAAGCGTCCATTGACAAACCTACTCCTATAAGCAGGATTTCAATAAATAGTACCATATTTTTCTCCCTTTTGCCTAGTGTGCGGCGATTAATTTCTCCCATATGAGTATATGAAATGAGTATATGATAGCTTCACATGTAGCTTCATATGAAAAAATGAGACCCTCGCATGCAGACACCAAACTTTATAAAGCTATTATTATATAGCTTATATAACTTTATTGTGTGCCGCATACTTGAGTCTCATTCTTTAATGTTTGCCAGGTCTATTGACCGGTCTGTTGACAAACCACGTATATTTAAGAATACGCGAACTACTCCCTCAGAGGTAGTGTGTATTTAATTAATCGCCTTTGCTTTAAAAGACTATAGCAAAAGATATGATGTATGTCAACGTATTTTACCGCTAATTTTTGTACCCAAAAATGAATATGGAATTTTAAGGCACTTGCCATTTTAACTTTTAAAACTGTTAGTTGCTTTTACTTTTTATGGCCAAAATATTTCTCACATTCTTCATGTAAGTGAAGTAGTGTAAAGGTTGAAAATGTAGAAGGTGGCACACTGATGTATTCTACACAACAGATCAGCCCGGAGTTGGTAGAACAAATTCGTGAGATTGGTGGAGTAACGGATTGCAGCGCTACGGTAGAGAGCTTGGCAGCATTTTCATCGCTGGAGCTATTTACAGGTAATATCCCGATAGAGAAAGAATTTCGGAAATCCTCGAAAATTCTAAGTACGTGGAAAAGCGAAGAACTTACAAGATTTACTTCCGGGCAGTTGACCTTGACAGAAGGTCGTCATATTATTCCTGGTGACAAAAACAAAGGACTTATTAGCAAAGACTTAGCCGATAAAAATGACCTAAAAGTCGGTGATATGATCCATACAGATAGAGGTGTGGATATTGAAATCGTAGGGTTATTTATACCAAAAGAAATAGAGGGAATCAATGATCAGGTGACAACTTATGATAAAATACAAAATCTTGTTATTGTTGACCTTACTACAATGGTTGATTATGAAAATGGCCCAGCAATTCAAGGATTTAATGAGCTAATGGTTTCGGTAGACGATCCACAGAATGTAGAACATATTATTTCTAAGATGAAAGAAATATCAGATGTGGATTGGAAAGGATTTTCTGTTTTGACTGACAATGAAAACTATGAAAATGCGGCATCTTCCCTGAAACAATGCTCATGTGCGGTAAAGTAACACTAAACATAACAGATAGCACCTTGCTATTCCGTAAGAGATTATCAAGAAAAATATGAT
>OGEP01001261.1_pt1 | contig 28631 bp, 28 predicted proteins | sample 1570721 | NCBI WGS metagenome assembly OGEP01 (sample SAMEA2582131, study PRJEB24529) | metagenome | biome: Human gut stool | place: China | collected 2011 | reverse complement strand
TCTTGCCGGTACCCGCCGGGCCGACACCGAAGGTAATGGCATTGGAGCGGATGGCGCTCAGGTATTCCTTCTGTCCCAGCGTTTTGGGGCGGATCGGTCGTCCCTTGACCGTGACAGTAACAAAATCCTCGGTCAGCTCCTTTACCCGCTTCTCAGCGCCATCATGCGCCAGACTGATGCAGTAGTGCACGGTCTGATCCTCCAGCGGGGTGCGGTTCTCGATCAGAAGAAGCATTCCCTCCACGGCGCGGTTCGCAGCGGCCACGTTGGCAGGCTCGCCGGAAATGCGCAGCTGTGTACCGCGGCAGACAGCGGTGACTGAAAACTCTTTTTCCAACAAGCGAATATTCCGGTCGCAGTTGCCAAAAACAGCTGCTGCGATCTCTACACTATCCAGTTCAATACACTTTTCCGCCATGGAGCTCCTCCCGAATTGCAGAATTTGATGACTATATTGTACCACCAAAATCTTCAGAAGAAAACTATGAAAAGTGCACAAAATATTTTCCTACATTCCATCGGTTTTTCCATACGAACTGTGTCTTAAAGCTTTTTGATGACTTTTTTCTGAAAACACTTGACAAAGTATATCGTGAGACGATATACTTTAAGTACGATGTATCGGTTGACGATATAAAGACGTCCGATAGAATCCATGGAGTATTTCAGTATGGAAAACCTTGCATTGACAGAATCGACCTATTATATCCTGTTGTCTCTTTACCATCCGCAGCACGGCTATGGCATCATGCAGCAGACGGAGCAGCTTTCCGGGGGCAGAGTCCATCTTGCCGCCGGGACACTGTATGGTGCCTTGACCTCTCTGTGCGAAAAAGGCTGGATCCGTCCCCTGCCTGCTGAGAGCGGCAGCCGCAAAAAGGAATACCAGCTTACCGCAGAAGGTGTACAGGTTTTAAAGCATGAGCTTGCCCGCTTGCAGCAGCTTGTGGCAAATGGTGAGAGCATCCTGAAGGAGGAAGTCTTATGAAGGAAAAGAAAACCGTTTTCAAGCTTTTCTTTGTGTGGGATTTTGAGAAAGAAGAGCGCTGGCTGAACGAGATGGCGCAGGAGGGCTGGGTACTGGACAATACCGGGTTTTCCTTTTATACCTTTGTACGCTGCGAACCGGGCGAGTATATCATCCGCTTGGAGATGAACCCCAGCAGCGATTACTGCGCCTTTGTAAAGGAACTGGGTGCAGAATATATCGGTGGCTGTGTCAACTGGGTGTACTTCCGTCGGAAATCGGAGCTTGGCAGCTTCGAGCTGCTCTCGGATATCGACTCCCGCCTGACGCACCTGAGCCGCATTGACCGTATGCTTTCCCTGCTCTGTCTGGCTAATTTGATCATGGGCGTGACAAACTCTCTGAATCAGTTCCGTTACGGTTGGCTGAACCTGTTGTGCGCCGCGCTGCTCTCCTACGCATTGGGGCGTATCCACGGCATGAAAGCAGCGCTGGAAAAGGAACGCAGTTTGCACGAATGATTTGTCAAGCCCTTCTTTGACACAACCGCAGAGAAAAAGCTGGCGTATCTTTGGATAAAAAGACAATGGCAAACCGATCTCCATCGTGATACAATAGCAAGCGTTGTGTGCCGCCGCCCGGCGGCCGTTTATACTGCTTGAAAACAAAGGAGAAGGAACCATGGAACAGCTTTTTCTGATGCCCGGTGAAGAACGATACGAGCGCTTCAAGGATGGCAACGGTGTTCCTAAGGTGCACTACTCCTACTGTTCCATGCGCGGTGCATTCTTTGACTGCGAGAGCCGCAGTCTTGAGGAAGCCCAGCGCCTGTGCGAAAACTGGCTTGTAGGACAGGATCGCTGCTACCGCAACTAACATAGAACCATAAAACCCCTGCCGCCTTGCAGACCTTTTTGCAAAACGGCAGGGGTTATTTTTATATGGGTTTTACTGCCACACCTGCGCACAGACAAGCTCCAGTACACTGCCGGCAATACAGCGGGATTTATCCGAGATCAGGAAGCAGTTGGAAAGCTCTTCCCGCCGGGGGTCGATATCCGCGATTTTAAAACCCGGTGTGACCGGATAGCCGCTGCGCAGCAGTCCGCGCAGGATACCGGAAATTTGTGCGGTGACCGGGATATCAGCTCCTTCCGGGGTGCGGATGGTAGCAATAGCTTCACCCTTCTCTACCAAATCGCCAATTTTACGCACATTCATAAAAACACCGGCGGCCTGTGCATGGATCACCCGCTCTGCACCGTACCCGCCGATGACGCCGGGGATGCCGGTATTGGGGATTGCGCTCCCTTCCCGGATAATCCTACCCAGGCGGTGGCCGCGCTTGGTCTCCACCACGACGTCTACGTCCTGCCCGGCCACAAAGCCGGGACCAAGGGCAATGGTCAGCGGTGCCATATCCCGATGGGTGCCAAGGTTGCGCTTGGCCAGAATGGCGTCCACTACGACCTCCGGCTTTGCCCGGGCAATACAGGCTCCCTCCGGGTCAACGAGCACCGGAACAGCGCCCTGCGCCCAGACGGACAGTGCCTGCTCTAAAGCTTCAATGCGGACGGCACGCAGTTCTTCGACCGTGGCTTCGCCTTCATACACTGCTTCACACAGGGCAACCTGACGCCGAATGGCTGCGGGTTTTGTAGTTTCCAATACCAGCACCCGCAGCCCGGCGCTCCACAACCGGTGGATGGTACCGGTGGCAAGGTCGCCGCCGCCGCGCACGATGATCAAAGTGTCCTTTTTCATTTCGTTTCCTCCCCGGGGCAAAGTGTCTGCAACAGTACCTCCATGGAGCCGCCGCAGGCAGCAATGGCTGCGTCCTCGTTTTTGCCGTCAGCCGAAAGCTGTAAGCATTGCAGGGCGGGCGCAGCCTGTGCCAACATCTTCCGGGCAGCCTGCACCGTGTAATGCTCCATAATGCCGCCGCCCACACTGCCCACGGTACTGCCATCAGGCAGAACAAGCATTTTTGCGCCCACATCCCGCGGGGTGGAACCATGCCGTGCAACGATGGTCGCCAGCACCGCCGGAGTGCGGGCATTTTCTGCCTGCACCATTGCATCCAGCAATGCGATGGGATAACCCTCGGTCTGAGGGCGGCCATTCTTGACCTGTACGATCTGCGCCAGAATGGAAAGTGCGATCTCCGCAGCCGTCTGCGCCCCGATGGCAAGGCCGATGGGTGCGCAGAGCGACTCCACTCGCTGGCTGTCCAACCCAGTCTCCAACAGCTGACGGCGCACCAATGCGGCACGGCCACGACTGCCCATCATGCCCACATAGGCCGCGGGCTTTTGCAGGATCAGGGTAAGGCAGTCCAGATCAAAGGCGTGGGAGCGGGTCAGCACCGCAAAATAGGTCTCTGCTCCGCCGGACACATTCTGGAGTGCCTGTGCAAAGGGGGCGCAAAGCACGGTATCCGCTCCAGCGGCGCGCAGCTGCTGGGCAAATTTTTCCCGGTCATCTATGGCAAGCACCGGCAGACCGAGAAGCTTTGCCTGTTTTACAAGGGCAGCAGCCACATGACCGCCGCCGCAGACCACCAGCTGGGGCACTGCACCAAAACGCTCGGCAAATACCCGCTGCCCGTCCAGTGTAAGAAAGCCCGTAGCGGTACAGTCTTGCAAAGCGGCAAGCTGACGCTGCAAAAGCCCGGCGCTCGGGGTCTGCCACAGGGCATCTCCGTCCCGCAGCAGCAGCTGACTGCCAGCCTCTGCGCCTTCCAGCACGGTAGCCAGCGTATAGCTGCCGGTCTGGTTTGTATCTTGCAGAACGTCTGCAAGCGTTTGTCTGTTCATTGGTGTTTCTCTCCCTCTGTTATTGCTCCACAGGCATTACCTTATCAAACCGTGTTTCGTCCAGTTCTGCCTGCCAGCTTTGCCAGTCCTCCGGCAGCATACGCCATGCAAGCCCGCACCCTGCCGAGATCTCACGCGGCAGCGGAATCAGCCGCCCGGGCACCTGTCGGACATGGCATTGCTTTTCCCACTCCATAGCTTCTAAGGTGGTACGGAAGGAAAGCACGATATAGCTTCGTTTTATTCGCATAAAAGCTCCCGGGCAAGTGCGCAAACTGCCTGCGCCGCCTGCTGCACCTCCTGCTCCGTATTAAAATGAGAAAAGCTGAACCGTACCACGCCCTGTTCGGCCGTGCCAAGGGCCTTGTGCATCAGCGGAGCGCAGTGTGCCCCGGCACGTACGCAGATGCCGTAGTCCTCCCACAAGATATCTGCCACCCGGGCAGAATCCTCCTGTCCGATGTTCAGCGCCACAATGGGTGCACGGGGCTGCATGGTCATATCACCGTACACCGTTACACCAGGTGCAGTACGCACCTGCTCATAAAACAGGCGGGCAAGGGCGTTTTCCCGGGCGGCAAGGCTTTCTACGCCCTGCTCCAGCAGCCAGTGCACCCCGGCACATAGCCCTGCAAGGCCATGCACGTTCAGCGTGCCGGCCTCCAGTGCAGTAGGCATCTGTAAAGGGTGTGCTTCGTCAAAGCTGTGCACACCGCTGCCGCCCACAAGGAGCGGCGCGATCTGTAACCCGGGGCGCACATAAGCACCGCCCGTGCCCTGCGGCCCCAAAAGCGCCTTGTGACCGGTAAAGCAGAGGGCATCTATGCCCAGCCGCTGCACATCAATGGGCTGTGCACCGGCAGTCTGGGCAGCATCTACGATGAACAGCAGACCGTGCCGGTGGGCAAAGTCTGCTGCGCGGGCAAGGTTGGTGCCGTTGCCGGTCACGTTGGAAGCTCCCGTCACCACCAGTGCCCGGGTATTGGGACGCAGCAAGGCTTCCCACTGGTCGTAACAAAGCTGTGCAGAAGCATCCACGCCGGTAAAGGAGACCTCTACTCCCTGCGCCCGCAGCCGGTACAGCGGACGCAGAACGGAGTTATGCTCGCATACCGTTGTGATGACATGGTCGCCCGGATGCAGCACGCCGTTCAGTACTGTGTTCAGCGCCATGGTTGCGTTGGCGGCAAAAACAATGCAGGAGGGGTCTGGCGCATGGAAAAGCTCTGCCAGCGCCAGACGGGTGTCCAGCACGATCCGTGCGGCGTGAAGGGTAGGCTCGTGTGCGCCGCGCCCGGGGTTGCCTGCCGTGTGCAGCGCCTCCAGAATAGCCTGTTCCACCTGCGGTGGTTTATGCAGAGTTGTGGCTGCGTTGTCCAGATAGATCACGGCTTTACCACGTTCCCTGCCTGCGTCAGCTTTTCGGCAATTGTATACATATTGGTCACGCTGCCCACAGCCAGCTTCTCGGTAAGACCGTAAAAGTTCAGGCAGGTGCCACAGGTCAGGATCTCCACGCCCTGTGCTTCCAGTGCCTTGAGATCTTCCAGCATGGCAGAGCCTTCGCAGGTCAGCGCTGCACCGCCGTTATAGAACAGGATCGTCTTGGGCAGCTTGTCCTGCTGGGTCAGTGCGAACACAAAGGCTTTGAGCAGAGTCTTGCCCAGCTCCTCGCTGCCATCGCCCATAATAGCAGCGGAAATAGCCACCACCGTATCGGTGCGGGCATCCGGTACGCAGACAGGAGCCTGCTCTGCCGGGGCGCCTGCTGCTTCGCCCAGCGTGAACAGCACGCGGTATTTTCGTTCTTCAAGTTGTTTGGCGCTGTACTGATAGTCCTTCTGCTGCGCCATTTTAGTCAGGTTCTGCACGGCGATCTCGTTATCTACCAGCACCTCCACCTGTCCTGCACCCTGCAGCTCAGAAATCGCCTTTTTCGCCTTGACGACCGGCAGCGGGCAGGCATCGCCCAGTGCATCTACTTTAATAAATTCAGCCATGCTGATTACTCCTCTCATTTGTCTATTACAGTGATCTCGATTTCCTGCTTCGGCAGGATCTCTCCAACAATACTTGCAGGCAGACCTGCGGCGCGCAGTTCCTGTTCCAGTGCCGCTGCATCCGCCGGGTCTACCGCCAGCAGCAGCCCGCCGGAGGTCTGCGGGTCGAACAAGACCTCCTCCATGGCGAAGCTTACGTTTTCAAACCGGACGAACGGCCCGGTATGGTTGCGGTTACGCTGCCCGGCGGCAGTATACAAAAACGCATCCGCTGCTTTCTCTGCGCCTGGCAGCACCGGCACGGCATTTGCATGGATAATGCAGGAAAGTCTGCCGCCCATCATCTCGTGCAAGTGGCCGAGAAAGCTGAAGCCGGTCACATCCGTAGCGGCATGGACGTGATACTTGCGGCTGAGTTCTGCCGCCGTTTTGTTCAGGGTAGTCATGGAGCGGATGGCTGCTTCCATCTCCTCCGGGGCGGCTTCGCCTACGCGGTTTGCCGTGCACAGCAGCCCAACACCCAAAGCTTTGGTCAATAGCAGCTTATCACCGGGTACGCCGGTGTCGTTCGTGTACATCCGGCGCGGGTCTACAAGGCCGGTCACAGAAAGACCGTATTTCACCCCGCTGTCTGCAATGGAGTGCCCGCCCGCAAGGCTGCCGCCGGCTTCTGCCACCTTTTCAGCACCGCCGCGCAAAATTTCGCCCAGTACGTTCAAGTCCATATCCTCCGGGAAACAGACCAGATTCAGTGCAGTCTTTACCTCGCCGCCCATGGCGTAGACATCGCTCAGGGCGTTCGTGGCAGCAATCTGCCCAAAGGTGTAGGGGTCGTCCACCATCGGCGGAAAAAAGTCCACAGTCTGCACCAGTGCAATGTTGTCCGTAATACGGTAGACTGCGGCATCATCCCGGCTATCATAGCCGACCAGAAGATCCGGGTCTTTTTCGCCCCGAGGCAGCTTTTCCAGAATACGGCTCAGCACCCCGGCACCCAGCTTTGCGGTGCAGCCGCCCCCGGTACAGAATACGATCTTATCTTCCTTGCTCATGCACGTTCTTCCTCTTTAAAATGCGTCAGCACACACGGTATGCCCTGCTGACGCAAAAGCTGTTGTATTTGTATGCCCTGCTGCTGCAATTCCGGCGTATCGGTCTGGTTGAGCACGGCGTAAAACTGCCGGTCTCCCACCGCCTTGCGGCCACCTTGCGCACTTGCAAGCAGCTGTGCCAGCACAGGGGGCGTAAGAGATGCGTCCGGCGCAGCCGCTAAAAACTGCGGACGGATGGTTTCATAGCGGAAGCAGACCTCCCGCAAGGGCTTACCCAGCGCCGAAAGCCCTGCTACCGCCAAAACGATATCGCTTTGGGGTAGCAGCACAGGCTCGTGCGCCGCCGGAACCTTGCAGGGGTGGTGCTTTGCACCGTCCGCTTCTATAAATACCGCATCTGCCTGCGCCATCCGGCGCAAAAGCTGCGGCTGCGGAAGGGTCAGCTTGCCGTTTTCAGCCGGGGTTCCGATCACTGCATAGTGACCCGCTTGCCATAAGGCGGTAAGCGCTGCGTCATCCGGTGCATAGCAGGCAGCAGGCTGCCGGATATGGGTAGTCGTGGTCACAAGCACCCGCCAGCCCTTACGGGCACAGTGGTCTGCCATGGCATACAGCAGGGTGGTTTTGCCCCCGCCGCCTACCAAAGAAATGATATGCCCTTTCTCTGCCAGAAACGGAAGCTCTTTTTCGTTCAGCATCTGCTTTTAGTGCTTGGCTGCAACAGCCATTGCGATCTGCTCCGGGGTAATGGGCAGCTCGTAGAAGCGGGTGCCGATGGCGTTGTAGATGGCGTCCGAGATGGCGGGCAGCGGCGTATTGATGACCACCTCACCGATGGACTTTGCGCCAAAGGGGCCGTTGGGCTCGTAGCTGTTCTCAAACTCCACATGGATGTGGCCGATATCGTTGCGGGCAGGGATCTTGTACTGGAACAGAGAGTTCTCTGCCGGGTAGCCGTTTTTGTCGTAGGTGATGTTCTCGGTCAGGGTCATACCGATGCCCTGCAGAATGCCGCCCTCGGCCTGCACGCGGGTCAGGTTGGGGTTGATGGGGGTGCCGCAGTCCACGCAGGCGTCAAATTCCAGCACCTTCACCTCGCCGGTCTCGGTATCAACCTCTACTTCGGCAGCGCCCACCATATACGGCGGCGGCGACAAGGGCGAGGTGTGAGTCTCGGTGAATTCCAGCGGGATCTTATGGCCGAACTGAGAAGCAAAGGCAATCTCGGATAGAGTCTTTTGCCGGGTGGGGTCGGCGTTTTCAAACACGACCTTGCCGTCAAACTCCACAGCATCCGCCGGGCAGTCCAGCAGTTCTGCACCCAGCTTGCAGATCTGTTCCCGCAGCTTCAGTGCACACTTTTCGGTGGCCTTGCCGGTGACATAGGTTGTGCTGGAAGCATAGGAGCCGGAATCATAGGGAGAGGAATCCGTATCCGCGCCAAAGACGGTAATGTTATCCAGCGGGCAATCCAGCACCTCGGCGGCGATCTGCGCCAGCGTGGTGTCGCAGCCGGTGCCCATATCGGCAGCGCCGATCATCAGGGTATAGAAGCCGTCATCGTTCAGCTTGAGGGTCGCACTGCCCACGTCCATGCCGGAAATGCCGGAACCCTGCATGGCCATACCTATGCCCACGGCACGGATCTTGCCATTGCCCATATCCCGGGCAGGATACTTGTGCTCCCAGTCGATCATCTCGCGCACCTTGAGTACGCACCGGTCCAGTGCGCAGCTGGTATTTACCGCGCCGTAATAGGCGGGCATCACATCGCCCTCCTGCACGGTGTTCTTCAGGCGCAGTGCAATGGGATCCATGTTCAGCTTGTGCGCCAGCTCGTTGACCGCAGATTCCACTGCAAACAGACCCTGCGTAGCACCATAGCCGCGGTATGCACCAGCAGACATATGGTTAGTATATACCACATCGCTGACAAAGCGGAAGGCCTCGGCCTTGCCGTACAGCGGGATGGATTTGTGACCAGACAGACCCACAGTAGTGGGGCCATGCTCGCCGTAAGCGCCGGTGTTGGACAGAGTGTACAGGTCGATGCCCTTCACGATGCCGTCCCTGGTAGCGCCCAGACGGACGTGCATCTCCATCTCGTGGCGCGGCGAAGAGGCCGTCTGGCTTTCCACCCGGCTGAAGATGAGCTTGGAAGGCTTTTTGGTCATCCACGTCACAAAGGCCGGGTACACCTCGCTGACGGCGGTCTGTTTTGCACCAAAGCCGCCGCCGATGCGGGGCTTGGAGACACGCACCATGGATTTGGGAATGTGCAGTGCATTGGCAATGTTGCGGCGGGCGTGGAAAACGATCTGGGTAGAACTTAGCACGTTCAACCGCCCGTAAGTATCAATGGAGCAATAGGTGCGGAAAGTCTCCATCATAGCCTGCTGGCAGGCCTTGGTGTGGTACACATGGTCGATGACCACATCACACCCGGCCAGCACAGCGTCAATATCGCCGCTGCCGCACGCATCGTGGGCGCAGAGGTTGCGCTTGTTGTCGGCACCCACGGGGGCAAGGCTTTCCCAGTTATCCTCCGGGTGCACAAGGATGGGGTTATCCTTTGCGGTGTGGAAATCCAGAACGGCTTCCAGCACCTCATAGTCAACTTTGATAAGCTGGAGTGCCTTGTCTACGCACTTTTCGTCCTTACCGGCTACGATAGCCACCACATCTCCCACAAAGCGGACATGACGGTCGATAAGCAGACGGTCGTAGGGGCTGGCCTCCGGGTAAGTCTGGCCGGCCTGCGTGTAACGGCGGGCATCCTGCGGCACATCCTCCCAAGTGAAAATGGCTTCGATGCCGGGCACTTTTTTCGCAACGGTGGTGTTGATGCTGCGGACGATGGCGTTTGCATGGGGCGAGCGCAACAGCTTGACGATCAGGCAGTCCTGCGGGATGATATCATCCATATAAACAGGCTGGCCGGTGACCAGCTGCATCGCGTCTTTTTTGCGGAACGGTTTGTTGACGGTTTTCACTGTGCGCCCTCCTTCTGCTTTTTCCATGCCAGAAAGTTCATGATGCCGCGCAACTGGCCTTCGTAGCCGGAGCAGCGGCACAGGTTTCCGGCAAGGTATTCCTTCACCTGCTCTTCAGTGGGGTACGGCTGCTCCCGGAACAGAGCCAGCGCGTTCATGATAAAGCCCGGGTTGCAGAAGCCGCACTGCTCTGCGCCCTGATCTGCGATAAAGGCACCAAACTCGGCGGCCTCCTGCTGCAAGCCCTCCAGCGTGGTGATCTTGTGCCCATCGGCGCGGGCTGCCAGCACCGAGCAGGACAACACCGGCTTATCGTCCATAAACACGGTGCACAGACCGCAGTTGGAGGTTTCGCAGCCGCGCTTGACGCTCTTGCAGCCGTGTGCGCGGACAAAATCGATCAGAAGCATATCCGGGGCGATCTCCTCGGATACCCGGACACCGTTCAATGTAAGTGTGATCTGCATTTACTTTTCCTCCTGCATTTTACGCTGTTCCAGTTCCAGCACCGCGCGCTTTGTCAGCACGCCTGCCAGATGCCTGCGGTACTCAGCGCTGCCGCGCATATTTGAGCCGGTAACGATCTGCGCCTTTACGCTTTCCGCAAACTGTGCGGCAAGCTGTTCTGCCGCAAGGGCAGGCTCTGCCGGGAGCTCGAACCGCACGGCGCGCAGCGGACGTGCGCCGATGACGATGCGGTAATCTCCGGTCTCCAACCGGGCGGCGGCGCAGGTCAGCACCGGAATATCGGTCTGACTGTTGCGCACCGACTGGTAATAGAGCTGCATCGGTGTCTTTTTTACGATCAGCCGCACCAGAACATCCCGGTCATAGGGGCGCTGGGCATATTCCTGCAAAGGCAGGATACCGCCTTTGTACAGCTCTACATCACAGTCCATGGCTAGGAACATGGTCAGCACATCCGAAAAGCCGAACCGGCTGTAGATGCTGCCGCCCACAGTCGCCAGATTGCGCAGCTGTACGCCCACGATATGGCGCACAGTCTCCCGCATAGAACCATGAGTATAGGCGGCAAGCCCCGGATGCTGTTCCAGCTGGCGCAGGGTGACCATAGCGCCGATGGAAAAGCTGTCCTCGGTCTCCTCAATGGTATCCAGTCCCAGACCGGAAAGGTCGATGGCGGTGCCGACATTGATGGTTTCCATCTTCAGCCAGATCATGCCGCCCAAAATGCGGTTTGGTTTTTTCTGGTTCAGCTGCCACGCTTCCTCCAGACTTTCTGCCCGCTTATATTCTCGGATCGTCATCATGTGCAGTACCTCTCTTTTCTATCGCTGCGATATCTCTTCTTTTATTTTAGCACAGCTTTCGGTATAATACTATTATAAAATGCTGTTGAAGGAGTGTTTTTGTATGAAGAAGTCGCTTACGGTCGGCTGTGTGATCATGGCTTCCGGGCTGAGCCGCCGGTTTGGCGCAAATAAACTGCTGGCAGATTTTTGCGGCCAGCCCATGCTCTGCCGGGCTTTTGCCGCCACTGCCACACCCGGTATCGCTGCCCGCATCGTGGTGACCCGCTCGAAAGATGTACAGGCACTGTGCAGGACGCAGGGCGTCCCGGTGCTGCTGCACAGCCTGCCCGGCCGCAATGATACCGTTCGACTGGGCCTTTCGGCGCTGCTGGAGCAGCTGCCGGAACTGAGCGGCTGTATGTTTCTGCCCGGGGATCAGCCCCTGCTGTGCCGGGAGACGGTAGAAGCCATGACAGAGCGCTTTTGCCACGAACAGACATCCCCGGCAGAATGGCAAAAAGAAACAGAACGGGAGATCTTCCGTCTGGGTGCCGTGGCCGATAACGACCCGACACCTCTTGTTGGAAGTCCCGTTCTGTTTGGAAGCAGCTTCTTTTCAGAACTGCTCACCCTGCCGGAAAATAAAGGCGGCAACGTGCTGCTTAAAAAGTACCCTGCGCAGGTACGCACGGTCTGTATTGCAGCCCCTATGGAGCTGCTGGATGCGGACACCCCGCAGGTGTTGCAACAGCTGGAAGCCCTTGCCCGGCTAAAAAACTAAGTTTTACTCTGCCATATCGTTCTTGGGCAGCAGAACGTTCAGCAGGATCGCCACAAAGGCGGCCGGAACGATGCCGGACTCGCCGCAGATCAGCTGGAGAGCCTGCGGTGCCTGTGCCAGAATGCCGCTGTTGGCACCCATGCCGTAGCCCACGCCCAGTGCCACGGACACGATGGTCAGGTGGCGCGGGGTCATCTTTTCCTTGGTGATCAGCTGGATGCCGCTGACCACGATGGAAGAGAACATCATAACGGCAGCACCGCCCAGAACGGCCTGCGGCATGATGGAGATCAGCGCGCCCAGCTTGGGGATGAGGCCGCAGAGGATCAGGAACACAGCGCCGGAAGCCAGTGCCATGCGGTTGACCACCTTGGTCATGGCCACCAGACCCACGTTCTGGCTGAAAGAGGTGTTGGGCAGCACGCCGAACAGTGCGGCAAAGGTAGAGCCGAGACCATCACAGATGACGCCGCTCCTTATCAGAGGGCTCACGGTTCATGCCGCCCTCCATCACGCCAGAGATATCGCCCACCGTCTCCACTGCGGTGACGATGAACATGATCAGCACCGGCAGGATCGCACGGGCATCAAATACCACCTTGACCGGCATCAGCTTGGGCACTGCGAACCAGGAAGCCTGCGCCACCTTGCTCCAGTTGAGCACCCATGCCTTGGTGAACTCCACGCCATCAGCAGTCACACCAGTGGTGGGCAGCACCAGCCCCATGATGAAAGCAGCCGCATAACCGGCCAGAATGCCGATAAGGATAGCGGAGGAGCTGAGGAAACCGGTGGTCCAGTGCTTGAAGAACAAGATGACCACCAGCACGAACAGTGCCAGCAGCAGGTTCTCCACAGAGCCGAAGTCCTTGGCCTTGTTGCCACCGCCGAAGGAGTTGATACCTACCGAAATCAGCGAAAGACCGATGGAAAGCACCACCGTGCCGGTGACCACCGTCGGGAAGAACTTGCGCAGCGGCTTCAGGAAGAAGCCCAGCACGCTTTCAAAAATACCGCCGATGATAGATGCGCCCATAATCGCGCCATAGGCCAGCACACCGCCGCCCATCGTGCCCACAACGCTGTTGAACACGCCAATAAAGCCGGAACTGGTACCCATGATAATAGGTACTGCGCCGCCCACGGGTCCGATGGTGAACAGCTGCACCAGCGTGACGATACCTGCCACGAACATGGCGCTCTGCAGCAGGGTGACCTGCAGGTCTGCAAACTCGCCGCCTGCAATGCCGCAGGCGCTGGTGATGATCAGCAGCGGGGTCAGGTTGCCCACGAACATGGCGCAGACGTGCTGCAAGCCCAGCGGAATGGCCTGCCGCAGGGACATTTTGGCTTCAAACTGATAAGCCGCTTCTTCAAGCTTGACTTCCTTCAAAAATTCCACTCTCCTCAAGGTTTTAAAGGTTTATGCGGTTCGGATGCTTTGCAAAAAAGCGAAAACATTATAGCAAAATGCAGATAAGATGTAAAATAAGTATGACTTTTTACATGAAGAAATGCTGCATCCTATAAGCGAACTTTTCTCCGGCAGATAAGCAAAAAAGCAGGGTTTCCGTATGATTTGTCCCACCCTGTCGGGCTGGCAGCATACAGAATCCCCTGCTTTTTTCGTGCTTTTCTCTGTTTTTTGTGCGATACGGAAAAATTTGATTCTCTGAGGTCAGCGCAATCCATAATCCCGCAGACAACGCGTAAGACCGGTCTGTGTGGTGTCAAATACGATGCCCTGCGCCCGCAGCTTGCTGCAATCCATTGCAAGGTTCCGTGCCCAGTCGGCTTCCTGAATATCGACCGTGATCCCCAGTGTCTTAGCAAACTGCCGGGCGGTCAACACCATATTTTCAGCGTTCTCACTGCCGAAGTTATAGACCCCGCCGGGCAGGGTCGGGGCAGGCTCCAGCAGCGCCACCGCCTGACGGACATAGGTGATGCCCCGGAAATCCTGGACAGAAAAGCGGAGAGATTCTCCCCGCTGTGCCGCACGCAGAAGGTTCAACAGCAGGTTGCCCCGGATGGGCAGCCGGTAGTCCGGCAGGTCGTACATCCATGTGGCGCGCAGCAATACAGCGCTCGGGCAGAGCGCCTGCACCTGCTGCTCCATTTCCAGCTTGCCCTGCCCATACACATTGGCAGGCTGCAGCGGAATGGTTTCCGGCAGTGGACCGGACTGCTCTACACCGGCATAGACCTGATCCGAGCTGAAAGCCACCAGCTTTGCGCCTGTTTCCGCTGCGGCACGGGCAAGCCAGACCGGCAGTTCCACATTGGCGCGGTAAGCCTGCTCCGGGTGGTCGGCGCAGTAACCGGTATCCGAAATAGCTGCGGTATGCAGAATGACATCCGGGCGCTGCTGAAAAATAGCCTGCCGCACGGCATCTTCCCCTGCTGCTGCCAAAAAGCCTTTAGGAAAGGCGCACAGCTCGTAACGCCCCGCCCATTGCTGCATCACGCGGGATCCTACAAAGCCGCCTGCACCGGTTACAAGGATCTTTTTCATTTTGTTCTCCTGTTATAAGATTTCAGATGAAAAATTCCAGCACGAACACCACGGCACAGCAGCCCGCAGCCACCTGAAACAGGCTTGCGCCAAACCATGCGGCGGCAATGCCGACTACCAATGCAACAGCACCTGCTGCCGGGCTCTGCGTTGCCTGAATGATGGCCGGGAAGGTCATCACAGCCAGCGTCACATAGGGCACATAATACAGAAACGACTGAATGAAGCGATTTTTGATGGGTTTGCGGATCAGTGTGAGCGGAAGGATGCGGATGGCATAGGATACCAGCGCCATGACTGCAATATAGATATAATTGTTATGCGTCATTTTCGTTTTCCTCCTGCCTGACCGGGAACAGTACTGCTGCTGCGCCGGAGATCGCCACTGTCAAAAGGATGGTGCGGGTTCCCTCGGAGAGCACTGAGATACCCGGCAGATAGCTGCACAGAAAGCTCAGCGCAAAGCTGATGACGACCAGTACCGCAACGATCCGGTCTTTGCGAGCCGGCGGGATGATGATGGCCAAAAACATTCCGTAAAGTGCCACGCTCAGGGCGCTGACTACCCGCAGCGGCAGCAGGTTGCCCGCTATAATGCCCAGCGCCGTACCGGAAGCCCAAGCCGGTGCCGCCAGCAGGATGGCTCCATAGGTATAGTACGGGTTCAGGCTGCCCGGGCGGGCGATGGTAATGCCAAACAACTCGTCCGTGACATCGTAGCCGATGAGCAGCCGATGCCAGAAGGGCGTTTCCGGTGCAAAGCGCTGTGCCAGTGCACAGCTCATCAACAGATACCGCGCATTGGCGATCAGGGTGATGACTGCCACCTCAAAATAGGTGGCGTTTGCCATGATCAGCGCAAATGCGGCATATTCTCCTGCAGAGGCGTTGTTCAGCAGGCTGACAAGAAATCCCTGAAACGGCGTAAAGCCCGCCTTGCGCGCCGCAATGCCCAGCGAAAACGATACCGCAAAGTAGCCCAGCGCAATGGGCACGCCATCCCGCATTCCATCGCAGAACGCCTTGCGGCTGAACTGATCCGCCCTTCCCGTTTGGACGAGCTGCGGCTCCAAAAGCCTCTGCTTCGATTCCATAGTTGATACTTCCCCTTTCTATTTTGCAAACAACGGATCCTATTATACTCCGCTACAGGCAGAGAAGGAAGAGATTTTGGGCTTTTTTGTATAAAAATGCAGATTACATTTTTCCTGAATCAACCAGATAATTCTCTCCCCATTTACACATCGCATCCAAAATAGGAATGATACTTCTTCCAAAGTCGCTCAGCGAATATTCTACCCTTGGCGGCACAACAGGATAAACTTTCCGAATAATCAAGTTATCATTTTCAAGCTCCCGAAGCTGCTGTGTCAGCATTTTAGGCGTAGCCTTGGGAATCAACTTTCCTATCTCATTAAAGCGCAAGGTATTATCAATCAAATGCCACAGAATAAGTGCTTTATATTTCCCACCAATCAAATCGAGGGTTGCTTCAACCGGGCAGCTAAAGGTACTTGGACATTTCATTTTTCTCTTCCCTACACTATCTTTTTAGGTAGTATATAACAAAAAAGTGCGTTCTTGCTTTTTTGAAAACGACTGATAAAATCATAGCATAGGCCGACTGAATTATCAAGACCCTACACAAATTTACACTTCCAGAAAGGATCATCACATTATGGATTTTTTGACACTTGCAAAGAAACGGTATAGTGTACGCGCTTACACAAAGCAGAAGGTTGAGAAGGAAAAGCTGGATGCCATCTTAGAGGCAGCTCACGTTGCACCCACGGGTGGTAATTGCCAGCCGCAGCACCTGATTGTAGTGCAGGGCGATGAGGGTCTTCATAAAATTGGAAAGGCCACAAATATCTATGGTGCGCCGCTGGCAATTATCGTTTGCAGCGATACAAATAAGGTCTGGACACGTCCATTTGATGGTAAAAAGCTGACCGATATTGATGCAAGCATTATTACCGACCACATGATGATGGAAGCCACCTACTTAGGTTTAGGAAGCGTATGGGTATGCTATTTCAAGCCGACCATCCTGAAGGCTGAATTTAAGATTCCCGACAACCTTGAGCCAGTCAATATTCTTGTCCTTGGCTACTCAGACACCTCTCGTGAAAAGGCTCTGTCCGCAAATCGCCATGCAAAAATGAGAAACCCGCTTTCCTCTATGGTGTCTTTCGAGAAACTTTAATTCGTATTATATCCTTATCCTTATATTATATTGTTTTATTTTCAAAGACACACTCAACCATTAAGTTTTTCTTAATAGTTTCCTGCACCTAAAAAGCGTGATACTGGTTTGATTCTGCCCAGGGTGTTACTTTTCTGTTACTTCGGGCGCAAAAAAGCCCCGCCTTCAAGCGAAAATTCTTGAAGGCGGGGCTTTTTTATACGCTGTTGTGTTCTATTTTTCGGAGGTCTAAAAAGCCGGAATGCAAATTTTCATTACTCGAGCTCGGTAAGTTTAATTTCTTAATAAACAAATTTGCTTAGTTCATCTATCCTTGGATGTTCACTTTTCCATGAAATTGCTGTGGTAGATGTGGCTTGCTGATTTTTTAGTATCAGGATAGTATCACGCAACCAGTGGGATCTCTGGGAGTATTATAGCCGATGATTCATCCAAAATCAAGGATAATTCCATCATTCATCCTGAAGGCTTAAAATGTCTCCCAAGCAAATATAGGTTTGAATAATGCACCGGGTCGCATCTTGTCTTGTCACCTCATGATGAACACCCTTGCATTGCAAGTCCGTCAGATTATCCATCCAATCCAGTAGATAAATCACATTGCTTCCAACCATACTTTTAGAGGGGCTCTTATCTTCCAGCTTTTCAATCACCGCTGAAAGTTTATTTTTATAGTGCTCTCCACTAACGTCAATTTCCTTTCCAGATTTTGTTTTATACTTTTTCTCTTCGTATCCCGGAAAGTATTTTTCAAACAGTTCTTTGGCCGTTTCCTCAAAAAGTCTTCTACACGTTGTTAACGCCTGCGAGTATAGTTCCGGATTATCTGAACCAATTTTATCCTCTATCGCTTGAAGTTTAAGAAGAATTTCTTTTGAAAGCTTAGAAAACTCATTTTCCACTCTTGTTCGATATTCAGAAAAAACCGTTGTCGCCACATTTCCAAATGAAATCTCAATCTGCTTCTTCAGAGCATAATCATAATACCTTGATTTTAAAATTGAGAGTTTTTTCTCTGTTAGTCCAATATCATCCACTATATTTCTTGTAGACATTGTTACCGATGCTGTTAAATTATTTACCGCAACAGCAGCGTAATCTCCAGACACCGACGCACCCTTTGTAGTAAAATTATTAACTGCATTTTTCTCTGCCTCCACTTTCTTTTCTAATTCAGATGCAAGTTCCGTAAAAATGCATTTTCCCTTTTTATCAATGAATCCTCGTCCATTTTTATATCCAACATTCCATACCTCTGTCGGAATATGAACACCATCTTTGTCTTTTGGATATCCACCGTATTCATACTGTAGCCATATAATTGCATCCACGTCATTCAAAAGCCTTGCGATTTTTAAACATTGTAAAAGAGCAGATGTCGTTGTTATAGTATCGTCTTCTATTCCATTTAAAACCTTCTCACATGCCAACTGAGCACTTTCAGTCTTCGTCATTGTTTTTCACCTCAAATAAATTTCCACCAATCCCAAAGAACTTATCAAAGAAGCTCTTCAACTTATCGATTACACCCTGCTTCTTCTGCGCACGGCCACCGCCGCCAAAGCGCGAAACGGGCGGCATCAGCTTGTCAATGTCCGTGCCAACAGTCTTGATCTCACCATCACGGAACGCATTGGCCAGATATTTGCGCGTTTCCGGCTCCTTCAGCTTTTCCTCTTGGATGATCTTTGCAAGCTCTTTCTCCCGCTGTTCGGACACATAAGTGTTCCACTCTGCCATCACGTCATCCACATCGTTGACCCCTGCAATAAAGGTTTCAATCAGCTGCTTTTTGCTGCGCAGTTCCGGGCTGGCATCAATCGCCTTGCGAATCGTGATGAGCACCTCTTTGTCATCGCAATGGGTGTCATGGTACTTTTTGACCAGCATCAGAATGTAGTCAATATTAATTTCGACCTGCCGAATCAGCTCCACCTCGAACACCACATCATCCGTGATATCCTCTTTGGTTTCATCGTGCTTCTTGTTACGCCATTCATCCCGCAAATCCTGATATCGGCCCAAATAGTCCTGTAGATTCCGTTCCGAGATCAGCTCGTTGCCCTTGAAATCATCAAAGGAGGACAGCAGGTTCCGCATCCGCAGCAATGCGCCAAACAGCACGATAAAATCTTTCTGGTTTTGCTCTCCTACAATTTGCGGATCTGTCAGAGGGAACCTGTTTGTCAGGTCGTCGATCATATCGGCATAACCCTGATGGTACTTTCCCTGCTCATCCGTATAGCCGTGATAGTAGTCCGCATATTTGCGCAGCAGGACAATGCCGCCTGCATTTTTATCTCCAAACAGCGAAATTGCCGCATCCACCCGCTTTTGCAGGTTGCGGAAGCAGACGATATTGCCAAAGGTCTTGATGCTGTTCAAGATACGGTTCGTCCGGCTGAACGCCTGAATCAGCCCGTGCATCTTCAGGTTCTTGTCCACCCAAAGGGTGTTTAGTGTAGTAGCATCGAAGCCCGTCAGGAACATATTGACCACAATCAGCAGGTCAAGCTCTTTATTCTTCATGCGGAGCGATACATCTTTATAGTAATTCTGGAACCGTTCGCCATCGGTTGAGTAGTTCGTGTGGAACATCTCGTTGTAATCCTGAATGGCTGCGTCCAGAAAATCCCGGCTGCTCTGGTCGAGGTTCGAGGTATCTTCCGGATTTTCCTCGTCCAGAATCCCGTCAGTTTCGGCTTCGTTGGCTCCATAGCTGTAAATGGTGGCAATGCGCAGCCTCTTGGTCGGGTCTCCCGCCATCTGCTTCTTGAATTCCTGATAATACAGCTTCGCCATCGGCACAGAAGCCACGCAGAAAATCGAATTAAAGCCGCTGACACGCTGCTTCTGCTTGATTTCCTCCACCGCACCACGCTGGGCAGAGGCAACCTCCGCCACATTCGTCAGCAGATTAAACTCATACGATTTGTCTCCCCGATAGGTTTTCTGGTCAAAGTGGTCAAGGATGTACTTAGTCACCAGCGAAATACGCTTGGGAGCCATGAATGCCTTTTCCCGGTCAATGTCCCAAACCTGCTTGTCATCCATGTCTGGCTCTGTGTCCATCGTCTTGATGTAATCCACACGGAACGGCAGCACATTCTTGTCGTTGATAGCATCCACGATGGTGTAGGTGTGCAGTTGATCGCCGAACGTCTGCGCTGTGGTGAAATAGCGTGGATCGGTGGAGCTTCCTGCGTTGACTGCAAAAATCGGCGTTCCAGTAAAGCCGAACAGGTGGTACTTTTTGAAATTGTGAACAATGGCCTTGTGCATATCACCGAACTGGCTGCGGTGGCACTCGTCAAAGATGATCACAACATGCTTCTGGTAGACTTCATGCCCCGGATTTTTCTTGATGAAGGTCGCCAGCTTCTGGATGGTGGTAATGATGATATGTGCTTCCGGGTTTTCCAACTGGCGTTTCAGAATCGTGGTGCTGGTGTTGGAGTTGGCCGCCCCCTTCTCGAAGCGGTCATACTCCTTCATGGTCTGGTAGTCCAGATCCTTGCGGTCTACCACGAATAGCACCTTGTCGATATAGGGCAGCTGCGATGCCAGCCGTGCCGTTTTGAAGGAGGTCAGCGTCTTGCCGGAGCCAGTGGTGTGCCAGATGTAGCCGCCGCCTTCGATGCTGCCATACTTTTTGTAGTTGTTGGCGATCTCGATGCGGTTCAGAATCCGCTCCGTTGCCGTGATTTGGTATGGACGCATCACCATCAGCATCTTTTCTGAGGTAAAAATGCAGTACCGGGTCAGCACGCTCAGGATCGTGTGCTTAGCGAAGAATGTCCGGGTAAAGTCGATCAAATCGGTCAGCACCCGGTTGTTTGCATCGGCCCAGTAAGAGGTAAATTCAAAGCTGTTGCTGCTCTTTTCCTTTTTCATCTTGCCGTGTTTGGCGTCCTTGATGGCATTGTAGCGGGTGCTGTTGGAGTAGTACTTGGTATTTGTGCCGTTGGAGATCACAAAAATCTGCGTATACTCGTACAAACCACAGCCCGCCCAGAACGAATCCCGCTGATAGCGGTTGATCTGGTTGAACGCCTCCCGGATGGCCACCCCGCGCCGCTTCAGTTCCACATGAACCAGCGGAAAGCCGTTGACCAGAATCGTCACATCGTAGCGGTTATCATGCCGCGCACCGTCCGCCTGCTTCACCTCGTACTGGTTGATGACCTGCAGACGGTTGTTGTGGATGTTCTTTTTGTCGATCAGCGTGATATTTTTGGAACTGCCATCATCCCGGTGCAATACCTGCACATTATCTTCCTGAATCTTCCGGGTCTTTTCGGGAATATGTTCGTTGGGGTTGGCAATTACATCACTGAAAAACTGTCGCCACTCTGTATCCGAAAACTGGTAGTGGTTCAGCTCTTCCAACTGGCTGCGGAGGTTGGCAATCAGTTCATCCTCGGTGTGCAGCGGCAGATAGGTATAGCCCTGCTCACACAACAGCCTGATAAACTCTTTTTCCAGTTCCGCCTCGCTCTGGTAGCTGTCAGAGCGCACTTTGGAAGGCTCATAGGTAGAAACAACGGTATCTTCATTGGTAGCCGCAACAACATTGAAAAAGGACATTTCGATTTCCTCCAGCAGCACTTATTTTTCACTTTGTGATTGCATATCACACGCAATTCGAACCAAAAGTTTTATTTCATTATCTCTCATCTTTGCCACGTCCATTTTTACCCATTTAGAACCACAGTCTTTGTAAAATCCTTTTGCCTGTTTTAATCCCCATATCCATTTTTTTGCATCTGCATATGGATTCAATCCCGAAAAAATTTTCTGTAATTGATAATCGGCTCCTGCATAGCTTGGCTTAGGTACTGCAAGCAGGCTTTCCAAATAGTCGTTTAGACCCTCCGTATCCAGCGATTCTACCATTTTAACAACTTCGGGCACTGCTTCTATCAATCTCGATTGGTAGGAAATGATTTTCTGTTGATTTTCCTCTATCGTGCTTTGAACCTCCAACAAAGAAATCAACTCACGAAGTCTTGTATCTTCATGTCTGCTTTCCATAATAGAAGCTGCCGACTTTAATGTATCTAATGGATTTATACTAACCTGAACTTTTTGCTTTGCCCACTCTTGCTTTTTCTCTTCAATGATCTGTTTGATTTTTTCTGTTCCAAGTGATAAGAGCTGGTATCTTGAACCTATATATCCGATGATTCTATCGTATGGAATGTTCAAATGTTTTATTTCAGGAAACGCAGTTGAGTATATCATAACGTCAACTGTCGGTTCTGAATTTGTCTGCCAAAGTTGCGACTCTGCATAAGGAATAATTGCCGGTGAGTACTGTGTTTCGCCCTTTTTTAGAAATTTTGCACGGCTTGTTTCGAATGGATGCGCAAAAGACAAAGAGCGAATATACTCCCATACTTTATCGTCAGTTGGTATTTTTCCATCTGGAAGTATCAGATTGTGCTCTTCGCATACATCTGCAAAATAGCTATACGTCGTCTGCGAATCCCGTGTGTATGGATGTTCTACCTCTAATAAGTGAAGCACCAATTTAACCGCATCAACTATCATTGAGCCATACATCATCAAAAGAAGAAACTCTTCCTCAGAATTCGGAATCATCGTATGTGCATTGATATAACCGACGCACTTTTCCATTCTATCCAAAAGCGCATATCCGAGATTATATAACTCTACATATTCTTTTTCACACCCAAACACATTCGATGCGTTCAGGACTTTTCTGAACTCTTGATAAATTTTCTCGTCAATCGGACAGTTCATCTTTATGTTCCTTAAAACTCAATAATTTATCCCTGTAATATTCATACTGCTTTTGTCTTGCTTCAATCTCTGCGGGCAGGCCGCTGGTCAAATCATTGCAGATTGTATCAAAACGGTCAAGGATAGAAACAATCCGTTTTTGTTCTTCAATGGACGGTACTGTAATTACAGCCTTTGCTATATTGTCGTTGTACAATCTCGGAATCGTTCCGCCCTCAGATGCTTTCCACGGTTTCAATTCATAGCAATAACGAAGATAGCTATTCAGAACAATACTTTCATCGTTATCAATCCAAACGATGTTGGAATCTTGAAAATATGCTGGTTTGCCGTCATAAACGACCGTTCTGCCAATCGTTCCTGCCGCAGAAATCAGCACATCGCCTTTTTTCGGGAAGTTATATCTCGACCAATATTCGTCAAATGTTTCCTGTGAAATATAGGCATCAGCTTCTTTTCCAAAGGTTCCAATTTTATAGAACGGAACACCGCTCACTGTGTTTGTCTGGCTCTTCAAAATACGCTTGCACATACAGATAGAGCCAATATCACCTAAAGGGATTCTTACATAGCCATAAACATACTGCAAGAGCTTAATCAGTGCTCTGCTCTGCTCTGCTCTGCTCTGCTCTGCTCAAAATTGTGTTGCCGGTTTCTGCAAATGTCAAGAGTTTATCCCGGTAATACTCGTACTGCTTCTGCCGGGCTTCGATTTCAGCAGGCAAACCAATATTGAGGTCAGAGCAAATCTTCTCAAAGTTGTCCAGCACATTTACAATGCGGTTCTGGATTTCGAGAGATGGAACGGGTATTTGATAATCTAACACTTTTTGAAAGTCCAGCGAATCTACTGTTCCACCCTGCTTTTTGGTTTTTCTGCGAATATCTTCACCGTAAGCTTGTAACGCATGAGAAACATACCGAGAAGATATCTCTTCTTTTGTCACCAGAATTTTAATATCCTGATTTACCGTCGTTTCAAACGGAATATAAGTAACCGGGAATGTGTGCCGCAAAATCCCTGACCGTGTAACGATTGCCACACTCCCAGCCGGATATACCGTCATAGATGCTTCATCAACTGCTACATTCGTGATATGGTCAGTTGTGTCTGACAAAATCGGTTGTTTAACATCTTTTGATGACACCCATGGAATTGTACCATTATCCCAGTATTTCTTTTCTGCCATGGAAGGAGTTTTGCCGCCCGACCATTTTCCGAGATTTCTGATTTCAACCGCCGATGCCTTTATTTTCGTTTTATCCAGCAGTCTTTCTCGGTAGAAGCTATACTGCGTTTTTCTAGCTGTAAGCTCCGCTGTAAGCCCCGCTGTAAGCTTTGTGAAACTGTCCAGAATCCGAACAATTTCACGCTGAATTTCAAGAGGTGGAAGTGGAATTTCTACTTTTGCCATTTTGTCCTTGGAAACATTGTACCGCGTCACTCCACTAGCTGTTTTTCCAATTTGGAACCTTAGTTCGCTCGACCTAAAAAGGTGTTTTGAAAAGTCAGGTAACAGCACTTTGGGATTATCTAAACGGAAGAAAAAGCAAAAGCTATTCAGATATAATTTTCTATCCGGCTTTCTTGTAACAACCGATGAAAAGCCGCACTCGTCCGGCGTCTCCGATGAACCTGTAAAAACTATATCTCCATATTCCAATGTTCTTTGTTTTTCGCCGACCACTATTTTCACTTTATCATTTGGATAAATATCTATTGCGGGGTTCGAATAAACATTCTTATATGTTATAAATACTTCATTTCCGTTCTCAAAATCTTTCTTTGATTTTCCTGTTAGTCCTCCGTAAAATTTTCCTATCTCGCCTAATGTCTTATATTCTACCCCATCCGGGCAAAGCTCCCGAATCAGCTCATCCAGCTTACTCATCTGCGTCCTTCACTTTCTTTGCAATATATGTATTATACAACACCATCACCGCATAATAGTACATATCTTCCTGTGTTTCAATCAAATCTTCATCAAAAACAAAATCTTCTTCTGATTCAGCAAATACCCGGCAACAGTCAATAACAATTCGCATCGTCCAGAATGTCATTATTTCTTCCGGGCATTCGCCCAAGTTACACTGCTCCCAAACCATGTCCATCGGTTTCTGTATAAGCCAATTTGTTCTTCCCGAATGCCGATAGTCGTACATATAGTCATACAGGGTTCGGTTAAATTGCGTATTCTTCAGCAATCTATGTGCATCATCTTCATAGAGTCGAGTGTTTACAAAATCCTCAAATCTATATGGATTTACGGTTTCAGTTTTTTCACCCGAATAACGTTCCATAGCCCGATGAAAGTATTTAGCCCCATCATATAAAGTATCTTGTCCAAAACCGCACGCCTTAATATCATCTTTTAGTCGTTTTAATGCAGCACTCACCTGTTCTTTAGAAACCTCTATTAGCTGAAAATTGGCTTGCTTCAGAATTTCCTTTTGGACTTCCTCACTACATCTTAAAAACTTAGTCGTTATCGCTCTATGATGCTTTCTTTTGAGATTCAGGCTTTTTGCAATCGCTGACAACGGCAAGTATTCTATTTCATCTTCATTATCAATCAGAAAAACTCTTGCCGCTTCAGCAACAGCTTTTTTCTGCGCCTCCACTTCCATTTGCTCACGTTCTTTTTCATGTGAGCGCTGTAGCCAATAGATTGCAACTGTCAATACAACTGTTGCAATCAATGAGAGCACATCCACTACGAAACTCCAAATCTCAAGGCTCATCTTTACTCTAGGTTTTCCTCCAAATACCTGTCAAAATCGCTCTGGTACAGCCGATCCTGCACCACACGGTACTTTTCAAACTCCGTTTCGGCGTACATCTTTGCCAGCTGTGCCGAGATTTTGCCTGCATCCTTCAGCACTTCCAGATCATCTGCCTGCAAATAGATGTCCAACCGCTTGGCCCAGTCCTCCATGGTCATGGGGATATGACGGCGGGCACGGTTTTCCGCCAAATCGAGGTAAGCCGAAACGATCAGTTCCATGGACTTCATTTCATCTTCGGTCAGGTAGTTTTTCGCCACCGAAACATCGCTTTTTTTGATTTTGCCGTTGGGAGCATCCTTCCATGTGTGAAGCCCCATGTGCGGCTTTTCGGCATCGGCACGCTCATAGATCAGTTCTGCCGCTGTATGGCGATGCACGGCATAGTGCATCTTGTTCTGTACCTTCGCAAAGAACTCTTTTGTGGTCAGCGCATTGCGGTCATAATCCAGCGAAGTAGCGTAAATGTCAGTGAGTTTCTGGTAGAAGTTGCGCTCTGAAATGCGGATCTCCCGGATGCGCTCCAATTGCTCTTCAAAGTATTTCTTGGTCAGGACTGTGCCGCCGTTTTTCAGGCGCTCCTCATCCATTGCCCACCCCTTGATGGTGTACTGCTCCACGATCTGGTTCGCCCAGACACGGAACCGCACCGCCCGCTGGTTGTTCACCTTAAAGCCGACCGCAATAATCATTTGCAGATTATAGTGGTTCACGCTGCGAGTAACCTGTCGGCCACCCTCATTTTGAACTATTCGGAATTTCCGAATAGTTGCCGTCTCGTCCTGCTCATGGTCAGCATAAATCTTTTTGATATGCTCATTGATGGTCGGAAGCCCCACATCGTAAAGGGTCGCCATCATCTTTTGCGTCAGCCAGATGTTTTCATCCTCGTAGCGCATCTCAATGCTGTCCTTGTCCTCGCCCGTAGAGGCAACAAAGGTCAGGTATTCCGCCGCAGAAGAACGTACCAATGCAGAATCTTTCTTTTCGCTTTCCATCTCAGCCCTCGATTTCTGCCACGATCTGGTCAATGGCGGCCCGCAGTTCGTTTTCTCGTGCTACGATTTGTGCAATTTCAGCGTTCAGCTTTACAATGTCGATTTTCTCGCGGGTGTCCCTGGCCTCCACATAAGTGGAAACCGACAGATTATAGTCATTTTCCTGTACCTCGGAATACTCTGCCAGATGGGAAAAGTGTGCTTCTTCTGCCCGCTGTGCAAAGGTGTCCACGATTTTATTGATGTTCTCCGGCGTGAGCTTGTTGTTATTGGTCACCTTGACGCACTCGGAAGAAGCATCAATGAACAGCACCTTATTATCCGTTTTTCCCTTTTTCAGCACCATGATGCAGGTGGCAATACTAGTCCCAAAGAACAGGTTGCTCGGCAACTGGATGATGCAGTCAATGAAGTTATTGTCCACCAGATACTTGCGAATTTTCTGCTCTGCGCCGCCACGGTACATGATACCGGGGAAACAAACGATTGCCGCCGTACCGTTGGAAGCCAGCCATGCCAGCGAGTGCATGATAAAAGCCAAATCCGCTTTGCTTTTCGGAGCCAGAACACCAGCTGGGGCAAAGCGCGGGTCATTGATGAGCAGCGGATTCTCGTCACCGGCCCACTTGATGGAGTACGGCGGATTCGATACGATCAGCTCAAAAGGTTCATCATCCCAGTGCTGCGGATTTGTCAGCGTGTCCTCACAGGCAATGTCGAATTTGTCAAATTCGATGTCGTGCAGAAACATATTGATGCGGCACAGGTTGTACGTTGTGATGTTGATTTCCTGCCCAAAGAAGCCATTGCGCACGGCATCCCGTCCCAGCACCTTTTCTGCCTTCAGCAGCAGCGAACCAGAGCCGCAGGCTGGGTCATAGACCTTGTTGATTTCCTTCTTGCCTACCGTACCCAGCCGGGTCAGCAGCTCCGAAACATCAGCAGGCGTAAAGAACTCGCCGCCGGACTTGCCCGCATTGCTGGCGTACATGGTCATCAGGTATTCGTAGGCATCACCAAAAGCATCGATATCATGCTCTTTGACGTCGCCGAGGTTCATATCTGCAACGCCGTTCAGCAGTTTCACAAGCTTCTCGTTGCGCTTGGCAACGGTTGCGCCCAGCTTATTGCTGTTGACATCGTAATCATCGAACAGTCCTGCAAACTGCCCCTCAGAGGAGCTGCCTTTTGCGGATTCCTCGATGTGCCGGAATACGGTTTCCAGCGTTTCGTTGAGGTTTTCATCGCTGGCTGCTTTTGCCCGCACATTGCAGAACAACTCACTGGGCAGGATGAAGAACCCTTTTTCCTGCACCAGCCCTTCTCGTGCCTGCTCTGCCTCTGCATCAGGCATATCCTCATAGCGGAAGTCCGGGTTGCCTGCATCAATTTCGCCCTGATTGATGTAGCTGGCAATGTTCTCCGAAATATAACGGTAGAACATCGTACCGAGAACGTAGCTCTTGAAATCCCAGCCGTCCACTGCGCCACGCAAATCATCCGCAATCGCCCAGATTGCGCGGTGCAGCTCTTCGCGTTCCTGCTCTTTTTTGGTGTCTACCATTTTTATTTCCTCCATCAAATGCGGATTTCCGCATTGTTTTCTTTCATTTTAACATAGTAAATGTACCACTATTGGTACACCATGGTGTTTTTCCCAAAAAGGATATACTTTCCCTTTATACTATCCTAGTAAAGCGTACCACAGCTTTTCCGTGATTGCAAGCCGATAAAACTTTCTATTGCATTTTTTGTCGAATTATCACTTATATGTACAGACCCCCGCCAGCATTCGCTGACGGGGGTCTGCTATGCTTACAGCTCTATGCTATTCTGCCTGTTCTTCTTCTGGCACCTATCTGTGGTCTGCTCCTGCTCCCTCATAAATCCAATGACTTGCTGCATCTTTTCGGCACCGAAATAGTTCCATACTCGCCTGAAATCACGTTTCATCGCATATAGCTGCGAATTCTCAGCTTTTACCTGTTCCAGCTGCTGGCTCAAATGGCGGGTAGCCTTCTTCTCGTCCTGATAGAAATACTGGTACTTATCCCTCTCGTTCTTAACCTCCCAGTACTTCCGATGGAGAGCAAAAAGTACCTTCACCAACTTCTGGATCAGCGGCATGGCCTTCTTCTCCCGATAGCTCTTGGCGGTCTCAAACGTGGCTGCTTCTGGCACCCATTCTTCTGGCCGCTGGGAGTACTGCGCTGACAGGTTTTCCAAACCTTCCATGATGGGAGCCAGCTTGTTCAGCTTCTGGCTCTGCTTCTGGTAAGTCTGCTCCACTTTCTGCATCCGCTGCTCGGCAGCGTCTACGGCTGTCTGTACCGTTTCCAGCTGCTCCTGTATCTCGGTCAGGTCGGTCTGGCACTCCTGCTTGGCAGCTTCCAGAGCCGCCACCTCTTTACTGCGCTCCCGCTTTTTGAGGTCCAGCACAGACAAGTGCTCTTCGTGGGTGCCTTTCTGTTCCCACTCGATGCCGTGCCGCTCCATCACG
>OGEP01001260.1_pt1 | contig 28674 bp, 25 predicted proteins | sample 1570721 | NCBI WGS metagenome assembly OGEP01 (sample SAMEA2582131, study PRJEB24529) | metagenome | biome: Human gut stool | place: China | collected 2011 | reverse complement strand
CGTTTACGGCGTGGACTACCAGGGTATCTAATCCTGTTTGCTCCCCACGCTTTCGTGCCTCAGCGTCAGTTACAGTCCAGAAAGCCGCCTTCGCTACTGGTGTTCCTCCCAATATCTACGCATTTCACCGCTACACTGGGAATTCCGCTTTCCTCTCCTGCACTCAAGTCAGACAGTATCAGGAGCTTACTACGGTTGAGCCGTAGCCTTTAACTCCTGACTTGAAAGACCGCCTACGCACCCTTTACGCCCAGTAAATCCGGATAACGCTAGCCCCCTACGTATTACCGCGGCTGCTGGCACGTAGTTAGCCGGGGCTTCCTCCTCAAGTACCGTCATTATCTTCCTTGAGGACAGAGCTTTACGACCCGAAGGCCTTCATCGCTCACGCGGCGTTGCTGCATCAGGCTTTCGCCCATTGTGCAATATTCCCCACTGCTGCCTCCCGTAGGAGTTTGGACCGTGTCTCAGTTCCAATGTGGCCGATCACCCTCTCAGGTCGGCTACTGATCGTCGCCTTGGTGGGCCGTTACCCCGCCAACAAGCTAATCAGACGCGGGTCCATCCTGTACCGAAAAATCTTTGATATAAAAGTCATGCGACTCTTATATATTATCCCGTATTAGCATACCTTTCGGTATGTTATCCGTGTGTACAGGGCAGGTTACCCACGCGTTACTCACCCGTCCGCCGCTCTCTCCGAAGAGATCGCTCGACTTGCATGTGTTAGGCACGCCGCCAGCGTTCATCCTGAGCCAGGATCAAACTCTCAAAATAAAATTCTTCGAATTTTATATCGCCAACGAATTTTTCGCTAATGCTCAAAATTCCGTTGCTCAAAATAAAATTAGTTTGTTATATCCGCTCAGATGTTATCTCAAAATATCTGGCATGGTTTGTATGGCGTTCGAACTATTTGTTCGAACTAAATATATCTGCTGTTCAGTTTTCAAAGTTCATTTAAAACTTTTGTTTTATTTTTTATTTTCTTGCCCTCTCTCAAGGACAAGTATTATATTATCAGCTTTTACATTTTACGTCAACACTTTTTTCAAACTTTTTTAAAAAACTTTTTATAATATCAATTTTTTTAAAAGTTCTTTCTTTATTTCCATAAATTTTGGATTGCTTAATATCTCTATATTTCTTGGTCTTTCAAAGTCTATATCTATCGCCTCCACGATTTTACCAGGATTTTTACTTAACACAATTACTCTATCTGCCATAAGGATAGCTTCTTCTATATCATGAGTTACAAATATTATAGACGGCTTATAAAGCTCCCATAATTTTAGTGTTAAATTTTGCATTTCTATCCTTGTTTGATAGTCCAATGCAGAAAAAGGCTCGTCCATTAAAAGCATATCTGGCTTCATTATAAGAATTCTAGCAAGTGCAACCCTCTGCTGCATACCTCCAGATAAATGTTTTGAATGATACTTTTTATATCCATCCAATCCTATTTCTTTTACAAACTCATCAACTTTAGAAGAAATTTCTTCTTTGGTAATTTTTTTTAGCTTTAATCCATATCCAATATTATCTTCTACGGTCATCCAATCAAATAGTGCCGGTCTTTGGAAAATATACCCCCTATCAGACTTTGGGGTACTAACTTTTTCTTCTTTGAATAAAATTTCTCCATCAAAGCTATTATTTATACCACCTATAGCACTAAGTAAAGTTGATTTACCACATCCACTAGGTCCAATTATACTTACAATTTCTCCTTCTCTTACATCTAAATTAATATCATCTAAAACAATCTTTTTTTCTTTTCCATTTTTAAATGAAATCCCAAGATTTTTAACAGATAAAATAACATCTTTTTTTAAATTATTCAAAATCATCACCTCAAGTCAAAGTTCTAATTATCGTACGGTCTAATTAATTTATATATAGAAACTAAAATCAAATCACAAATTCTACCAAGTATAGCAATTGCAATCATACATACTATAATCATATCTACATTTCCTAACATCCTAGAATCCATCATAACAGCGCCAAGTCCTTCATTAACACCTGTAAGCTCTCCTAAAACTAAATATGCCCAACAAACTCCCATAGAAAGTCTAAGTCCAGAAAAAATCCCAGGAAGTGATGAAGGTAAAATTATGCTCCACAATAACTCTCTCGAATTTGCACCTAGGACTCTTCCTGCATTTATAACCATTGGATCCACATCTAAAACCGCTCTCAATGTATTAACATAAACTGGGAAAAATGCCGCCAATGAAATTAAAAATATAGTAGTTTTATTTCCTACACCAAACCAAACCATCGCAATTGGAAACCATCCTACACCAGGAATCATTCTTATAATATGGATAAATGGATCAAATAATCTCTTAACCATTAAAAAATGCCCTGATAAAATTCCAAAAATAATACCTAAAACTGAGGCAATTCCAAACCCACATACAACTCTGTAAAGACTGGCAACCGCATTTTCAAAAAACTTACCTGAATAAGCTGTCAATCCCCGATTACCCGTTACAAAGTCAACAAAACAATTCCAAACTCTACTAAGTGAAGGAAGTAAATATTCAGGAGTATCTAGTATCTTAGGAATCACAATCCAAGAAATAATAAATAACCCCGGCACTATGAAATTAACAAAATCTATCTTTTTTTCTTTAGTCATCAAAATTTACTCCCTTCAATTACCTTAATATTTTACTATCTTTTCATCTTAGTATTTTCTAAGAAACTCAAATCAAACATAGCATCTATGTCTGGAACTTTTTCTATCATACCAAGTTCTTTCATTCTTTCAGCTAATTTTTTAACCTGTTCAACTGTTTCTGGAGTTATATCCCAAGAAAGCTCTATATTTTCAGTAGATTTTTCAAGGTATTTCTTTTCTGTACCAAATTCAGCTGCTTTATTTATCCATTCTTCTTTACTTGCCATAAGATGTTTACTAGCTTTAACATGTTTATCAACTAATTCCTGTATCTTTTCTGGGTTTTCCTTTATTTCGTCCTCAGTTGTTATCATAGCTGCATTTATATATCCTATACTATCATCATAATACGGGTATTCTAATATTTTTCCGTATCCTTCTTCAACAGCTATTGATGGATATGGCTCACCACTACAGAATGCATCTATTGAACCAGACGCAAGAGCTTGCCCCATATCAAAGAAATCTATCTTTTTAAGAGTAACATCTTTGTCTGGATCTAACCCAGCTCTATTTAATACCTCTAATAATAATATATGGTGCATTGTCCCTGGAACATATGCTATAGTTTTTCCTTTTAAATCTTTTGTTGTGTTTATACCGCTATCTTTTCCTACAACTAATGCTGAGCATTTTTCAGTCATACTTGCTACTACTTTTATTGGCTCTCCTTTAGATGCTGCCATTATTGCAGTTACCCAAGTAGTTCCTGTAAAGTCTAGGTCTCCAGAAAGAAGTGCTGTTTTCATATCTCCTGGATTTGTAAATGGTTTAACTTCTAGATTTTCACTTTCATCAGAAAACTCATCGTAGAAAAATGGCTGTATTGTCTGAGCTGTTTTCCAAGTTCCTACTGTCATATTTTTTGCATCCGACGACTCAGTTTTTTTGCCACATCCTACCATGCTTCCCGCTAATATCGTCGCAGAAAGTATCACGCTCAATAATTTTTTGTTCATATTTTCCTCCTAAAATATATATTTTATATTACTAATTTTATTAATTGATTGATTATTTTATTTTTACATCAAATCCATTTCTTAAAAGAATCTCTTTTGATTTTTCTATATCCTGTCCATTCCAAGCATCCAAATACATAGTATTATCTCTAGGAATTGCTCCAATGTCGACAACTAAAGAATTTGCTCCACATCTAAGGGCTTTTTCTGTAAGAGGGTGTATAATCATATCCTCTATCTTATCCTTTGAAAAAATTCTAAAAATAGCTGTAATCTGAGCTATCCTATTCTCGTCAATTTCTCCAAGCTCATACTTAGGTGTACCCTCAACTGCAACTCTAGGCATAATTCCCGATACCTTTGTTCCAATACCCAGAATTTCTTCCATTCTATCAGCAATTTCTTCATTTGTATGTTCTGGACCAATAGGCTCTAAATACTGAGATAAACTCATTCCTGAAGATATTACATTTTTCATAGCTTTTTCTCTTTCAGCTACATCAAAAGTAGTATCCTCGCCTTCTCTAAATCTCATAGCTTCATACACCATTTCAAATCCAGCATCTTTTAGTTTTTCTGCTTCAATTGTAGTATCTGTTCCTGTATTTGCAGTTAATATAAAATCCTTATCTTTCCCATATCTATTATTTAAAATATTTCCATATTTAATAAGCTTTTCTATATCAAAAAATTCAGTAGTTCTTAAAACTAACCAATCTATTCCCCGCTTTACAAACTTATCAGCAAGATTTATAATCTGCTCTTCACTTAACTCATAAGATTTTTTATTATTATTCCACTTGTCGCCTAAAGAACAAAACTTACAATTCATCTTACAACTTGAATAGTCTATCCCTATTGCAGCCCAAACCTTTCCTTTATTTCCAGTTACTTCTCTACAAATCTCATCTGCCCTATTTAAAATATATTCAATTTTTGAAGATTCCCGAGAGATGCTTAGTAAATTTATTACATCATTTTTATCTATATCAATTTTGTTTTTTACTTTATCCAATGATTTTTCTATTTCTATGTTTAAAAGATGTTCTTCACTTAAAATAGTATTTTCATCCAATATTTTCACCTACCACTTCTAAATTTATTTTTCTTACTACTTTTTCATATTATCATCTAAATAATAATAATTTCTATACTTATATAATTTTACTATACTTTTTGAATTTATATTTAAATTTTCTATGATATTATTTGTTATAACTATTATAAATTTTGCTTATGAACATTTATCCTTTAAATATGGATATTATTCCAAAATATAACTAAATCTGCTTTTATAATAATTAAATATAAATTTAAAGCATTAAATATATAATATGTAGTATAATAATATCTATACGTTTGAGTATTTTTGAATATTATCGTTAAAATGTATTTATCGATATAACAAATGTAAATACATATAATTTAAATTAACGGACTAAATTTAACCGTTTGAAAAGGAGGAATTGTTTTGAGTTTCAATTATGTAAGAGAACCTGGCAATGGATTCACTCACTTATTTGGTGCTATTTTATCCTTTATTGGACTTCTAGCATTAGTTATTAAAACATCTATCGTAATGCCTACTCCATTAGCTATAGCCTCTGTGATAATTTTTGGAATAAGTATGATTCTTTTATATACAGCTTCTACTGTGTATCATTTGGTTATTTCTTCAGATAAAGTTATCGCTTGGCTGAGAAAAATAGATCATTCTATGATATTCGTATTAATAGCTGGTTCATATGCACCATTTTGTATGATTTCATTAAAAGGCAATGGAGGATATGCTTTATTTGCAATAGTCAGCATTGCAGCTATAGCAGGTGTATGTTTCAAACTAATTTGGTTTAAATGCCCTCGTTGGATTTCTACAATTATATACATTGCGATGGGTTGGGTTTCTGTGGCGCTTATAGTACCTCTTTACCACGCACTTTCATTTAGTGGACTTATGCTACTTGTTGGAGGAGGACTTTTCTACACAATAGGTGCTGTAATATACGCTACTAAACCAAAGTTTTTAGAATTTAAACATTTCGGTTTCCACGAAATTTTCCATATATTTATAATCCTTGGAAGTCTATGCCACTTCTTATGTGTATTCTTCTATGTTTTATAAATTATTGTATTGATATTTTATACTATTCATTGATATAATTAGTTGATATGTCTGAAAGATGTATCAACTATTTTTTATAAGGAGAAATATATGTCAAAAAAATTATCTAATAATACTCTATCAGCTTTTGCAACAGCTCTTCTTTGTACTATTTGGATGGTTATTGCAAATACAATAGGTCTTTTAGGTTGGGCTGGTTTTGCAGGATGTACAGCTTACTTTGCTGGTCCTAAAAAAGGTGTTTCTGCACTTCCTCTTACTTTTGCTTGTGTTGGAAGTGGTGTAGCTTATGCATTAATATCAGTTCATTTAGGAAATCAAATAGACTTTGCTCAGATAGGTCTTGTATTTACATTTGTAACTACATTCCTTATGTGTGCAGGCGGAAAAATAGGTATAATATCATTCGTTCCAGGAGCATTCATGGGTTCATTCTCTACATTTGCAGCTGGTGGCGATTTTATGATAATACCATCTATAGCAGCTGGAATAATATTAGGACTATGCTGCGATACTTTAGGTAAAAAATTATGTGCTATGTTTGGCTCAGAAGAATAAATTAAGCTAAAAAGAGGAGCTCGTTTCAAACGACCTCCTCTTTTTCATTGTTTTCTTTTTTGAATCTTAAATCTTAACTTTATATTTCATATTGATTTCGCACCACCAAAATCAATACTACAAACTCACTTAATATATTCCGATTTTCCTATTATTTTAATCGATTAATTTTATACTTATAATTTTATGTCTAAGCAAATATAAACTTCTATGCTATTTTTCATCTTTATCTGAATCGCCATTTACATATTTCTTGTATATACCCATTACTACGCCACTAAGTGCAAATAATGCTATAGCATTTGGTATAACCATCAGACCATTGAAACAGTCAGCTAACTGCCAAACTAATTCAACTTTTAATGTAGATCCAACTATTATAAATAATATAACTATTAAAGAATATATTTTTACTGCTTTCTGTCCGAATAAGTATTTTACGTTTATCCGTCCAAAGAAATGCCATCCAAGTATAGTAGAGAATGCAAAGAATAATAAACATACTGCTATAAATATATCTCCACCACTACCAAAAGTATTTACGAAAGCTGTCTGAGTAAGTGCTATACCTTCTTTTCCTGAATCTAAAACACCACTAGTTAATATAGAGAATGCTGTTAAATTTAGTATTATGAAAGTATCTATAAATACACTAACCATAGCTGTTAATCCCTGTTCATGAGGGTTTTTAGCTGCTGCTCTTGCATGTGCATGAGGTGTAGAACCCATACCAGCTTCATTAGAGAATAATCCTCTTGCTACACCGTAACGTATAGCTTCTTTTATAGATATACCAACTGCACCACCAAGTACTGCCTTTGGATTGAATGCTCCAACTATTATCATTTTAAAAGCTTCAGGAACTTCTGATATATTCATTCCTATTAAAGCTAAACTTCCTATTATATATACAAATGCCATTATAGGTACTATTTTTTCAACAACTGATGCTAATCTCTGTGTTCCACCTATAAATACAAATCCTGCTACTACAGCTATTAATAATCCAACTGTTATAGGAGGTATATTTATATTTCTACTTGCGAAAACTTCTGAGAATGCTGCACCTATTGAGTTTGACTGAACCATATTACCCATAAATCCAAGTGCTAATATTATTAATACTGAGAATGTCGCTGCTAAGACTTTACCAAATTTTCCTGTAAATGCAGCTCTGATGTAGTATACAGGTCCTCCTGTTACTTCGCCATCTACAACTGTTTTATATTTCTGAGCAAGAGTTGCTTCTGAATAAATTGTAGCCATTCCAAAGAATGCACTAAGCCACATCCAGAATATAGCCCCTGGTCCACCAGAAAGAAGTGCTGTAGCTGCACCAGTTAAGTTCCCTGTACCAACCTGAGCCGCTATAGCTGTTGCTAATGACTGGAAAGGTGTCATTTCACCGTGTTCTTTCTTTTCACCGTTTAATTTTAGGTTACCGAACACTAATCTGAAGCCCTCTCCAAATTTTCTAACCTGTATAAATTTTAGTTTGAATGTGTAGTATATCCCAACTCCACATAAGATGAATAGTAGTAAGAAATTCCATAAGAATCCGTTTACGGCTACTACTACTTCTAATAGATTGTCTAAAAATAATTCCATGTTTTTACTCTCCTTTTCTTTTATTTTTTGGAAATAAAAATAGAGCTGATATATCAGCTCCAAAAATAAGAGTAGAACATTTGCAAACAGACCTTAAAGATTTGATCTGCCTTACTGCTCTGTCCTTTTGCCTGAGAGATTTGCAAACTTAGTTTGCGTACACCTTCGGCGCCCCTTTTTTGGAGACTCTCCAGAGTTCCTAATAGATTTTTTATTAATTTTATAATTACAATTTATCTATCTGTTTAAATAATATCATCTATTTTGAGTAATTACAACATTTTTTCTAAATTTATTGAAATTTTCAAAAAACACACATATTTCCTTTTTATTTTTAGGAAGTATGTGTGTTTTAATATTGTTTTATTTATTTTTTAATGTATACAACCAATTTTTTTACAGTAGTAAAATTAGGAATACGTTATTTACAGAATGTTTAATTTATTAAACTTTTATTTTTTAAGTTACTAAACCATTTTTACCATGTTGTATTTCTATAATTTATATAAAAAATTATGCAATTCTATAAAAATAATTTATTCTTTTAAAGTTCTCATTGCATTAAGTACTGCTATTAATGCAACACCTACATCTGCAAATATTGCTTCCCACATATTTGCAACTCCACCAGTACTCATAAGCATAACTATTACTTTTACACCCATTGCAAATACTATATTCTGCCAAACAATTTTATTTGTTTTTTCAGATATTCTCTTTGCTATAGGTAATTTAGATAATTCGTCTGTCATAAATACTATATCACTTGCTTCTATTGCTGCATCAGATCCTACACCACCCATAGCTATACCAACGTCTGCTCTAGCTAGAACTGGGGCGTCATTTATACCGTCTCCTATAAATGCTGTATTTCCTGTGCTATTTTCTTTTGCTATTTCTTCAAGTATTTCAACTTTCTGATTAGGTAGAAGTCCTGAATAATGTTTGTCTAATCCAACTTCTTCAGCTATCTTAGCTGCAGCAGCTTCATTATCTCCTGTTAGCATTACAACATTTGTTATACCAACTTTTCTCATCTCTGCAATAGCTCTCTTACTATCTTCCTTAACCTCATCAGATATTACTATACATCCAGCATATTTGCCATCTACTGCAACGTATACAGTTGTTCCAACTTCATCTATCTTTTCATATTTTACATTTTCGCTATCTAAAAGTTTAGAACTTCCTGCAAGTATTGTCTTTCCATTGTATAAAACTTTTATACCATGTGCTGCTATTTCTTCATATTTATCTATTTCACTTAATTTTATTTCTTCATTTGATTTTTCATTATAGCTTTCCATTATAGATTTTGCTATTGGATGATTTGAGTTTGCTTCTGCAATAGCTGCAAATCTTAATAATTCATCTTCTGACATTCCAACAGGATTTATTTCTGTAACTTTAAATACACCTTTAGTTATAGTACCAGTCTTATCAAGTACAACTGTATTTACTTTTCTTAATGCTTCTAAATAGTTACTTCCCTTTATAAGAATACCGTTTTTAGATGCAGATCCTATTCCACCAAAGAAACTTAGAGGTATTGATAATACTAATGCACAAGGACATGAAACTACTAGGAATATTAATCCTCTGTATAACCAATCTCTAAACACAGCACCTTCAATAACTAGTGGTGGTATAAATGCAACTGCTAATGCTAACCCAACAACTATTGGAGTGTAGTATCTACAGAATCTTGATATAAAGTTTTCTGTCTGAGATTTTCTACTCCCTGCATTTTCAACCATATCAAGTATCTTAGCAACTGTAGATTCTCCATATTCTTTAGTTACTCTTACATAAATTAATGCATTTGTGTTTATTGTTCCTGATACAACTTCTTCACCTGGTTTTACACTTCTAAGTACAGATTCACCAGTTATTGCAGAAGTATCAAGCATTGCTTCACCTTCTGTTACAATTCCATCTAATGGAACTTTTTCACCTGGTTTAACTACTATTACATCGCCTACTTCTACTTCTTCAGGATCTACCTGTATAATTTTTCCACCCTGAACTAAGTTTGCAAATTCTGCTTTTATTTCCATAAGAGCAGATATTGATTTTCTTGACTGACCAACTGCTTTCTGCTGTAAATATTCACCTATTTTGTAGAATAACATAACACCAACTGCTTCAGAATGTTCACCTATTGCAATTGCACCTATTGTAGCTATCGACATTAGGAAGTTTTCATCCATTACCTGACCTCTAAATAGGTTCTTTGCAGCTTTTAAAAGTACATCTCCACCTATTAAAATATATGCTGCTAAAAATACAACCATACCAAATGTACCTGTATTTCCAACTGCCATTTCATATATTCCAAATGCGTATACAAATACACCTATTATAATTTTTATTAAATCTTTGTTTATTTCTTTCTTTTCTTTTGGTTTTTCAAGCTTTTTAGGTTTAGTTTCTTCATGTTCGTGATTATGGTGATGTCCTCCACATCCACATTCTTCTCCATGTTCGTGATTGTGATGATGTTCTCCGCATCCACATTCTTCTCCATGGTCGTGATCGTGATGGTGTCCTCCACATCCACAACTTTCTCCATGTTCATGATGATGTTCTTCTGAATTATTTCTATTTGCATATAGTACGTTTAAATCTGTTCTTCCTCTTCTTATTGTATTTCCAGATTCAACTATATTTCCCTTATTATCAAACTCTAAAGCTCCAACAACTTTATTTTTTAATAAACTTACTGTTAATCCACTTTCTGTTTCGTGAATTATCTTTGCTATCTCAGACATATGCTGTTTTGTAATATCTCCAGCCTTAGCAAATACAGATAATTTCTTAGCCACAAAGTTCATATTGCTATTTTCTACATATGCTAATTTTCCAACTTTATCATTTATCTTTTCCGCACAATGTGCACAGTTTAAATTATTTAATAGAAAATCAACTCTTATAACTTTATTTTCGTCTATTTCATCTTTTTTCTCTGACTTAATTATATTTCCCTTATTATCAAAACTTATTTCCCCAAGCACTTTGTTCTTTAATAAGCTTACAGTTAACCCACTTTCTGTATCATGAATTATCTTTGCTATTTTAGACACATTAGCTTCTGTTATGCTTTCATTTTCCATAAATACAGATAATTTTTTTGCCACAAAATTCATGTTGCTATTTTCTACATAGTCTAATTTTGAAACTTTGTCATTTATTTTTTCTGCACAGTGTGCACAATTTAAACCTTCTAGTAGAAAATCTATTCTTGTACTCATTTAAAATCACTTCCTCATCTTAAAATCTATTTATTTTATCCACATTAATCACCGATTGTAGATATCTTTTATCTTTTATATGTTTCGTTTACATGTTCTAATCCACATTTTAATATTTCACTTATATGTTCATCATCCAATGAATAGAATACTGTTTTTCCTTCTTTTCTAAATTTTACCAATCTAGCATTTTTTAATACTCTTAGCTGATGAGATATTGCTGACTGAGTCATTCCAAGAAGCTCTGCTATATCACATACACACATTTCATTAGAGAATAGTGCAAATATTATTTTTACTCTGGTTGTATCTCCAAACACCCTGAATAAGTCTGATAAGTCTGCTAATACCTCTTCATCAGGCATCTCTTTTTTTGTTTTGTCTACTACTTCTTCGTGCACCTTTTTTTCTGTACAACAATCTATTTCTTTATTTTTCATAGGTTTTCTCCTTTCTTAACGTTTTAATATATGAATAACTGTTCATATATTCATTATAATCTGCTTATTATTTTTTTGCAATATATTTTATAAAAATATATGAACAATTATTCATATATTTTGAGAAGTACTTTTATTTCGCTAATTACAATAAAAAAAGGACCAGTACTTTCATACTGATCCTCTTATTACGCTTTTAATTATCTATAAATTGTTTAAAGTAACTTCTTGTTCTTTCATTTGTAGAATTATATAATAACTCATTTGGAGAACCTTCCTCTACAACCTTACCTTTTTCCATGAATATAATTTTATTTGCTATTTCAAGTGCAAATCTCATCTCATGAGTTACAATAAGCATTGTACATTCATGTTCATTTGATAATTCTCTTATTAATTCTAGAACTTCATTTACAAGTTCTGGGTCAAGAGAAGATGTAGGTTCATCAAACAATATTATCTCTGGATGAACAGCTAGAGCTCTAGCTATACCTATTCTCTGCTGCTGACCACCAGATAGTCTTGATGGATAATAATCTCTTTTATCTGCTAACCCTACTTTTTTTAGAAGAGCCATAGCCTCTTCTTCAGCTACTTTTTTATCTTTTTTCTGAACTAGAGTCATCGGCATCATAATATTTTCTAAAACAGTCTTATTTTTGAATAATGAATAGTTCTGAAATACCATAGCCGTTTTCTTTCTAAGCTCTATACAATCCTTTGGAGACAAGTTCTTAGAATCTACAGAAAAGCCATCTATTTCTATAGTTCCTTCAGTTGGAGTTTCAAGTAAATTTATACATCTTAAAAGAGTAGATTTACCTGTTCCAGAAGGTCCTATTATAGCAGCAACTTCACCTTTTTTAAGTTCTAAATCTATACCATCTAGGACTGTTAAATCTCCAAATTGTTTCTTTATATTTTTAAGTTTTAACATAATACTCTCCTAATGTTATAAGAATTTACATACTCTTTTTTCTAGTCTATTCTGAACTAAATCTATCGCTAAGATAAGTATCCAATAAACTATACCTGCTGCAATATATGCTTCCATGTAGTTAAATCCTCTAGCTGCAAGTATTTTAGATTCAGAAAGAATCTCAACAACACCTATTGTAAATGCAATAGCTGTATTTTTTACAGCCCCTACAAATGTATTTCCAAGTGATGGAAGTATACTAACAAATGCCTGAGGAATTACAACCTGTGTCATAACCTGGAATTTATTTAAACCTATTGAAAGAGCTGCCTCTCTCTGTCCTTTATCTACAGCTAAAAGTCCACCTCTTAATATCTCAACTATAAATGCTGAAGAGTTTAGTGCAACAGAAATTACAAAAGAAACCTCAGCTGATAAATTTACAAGTGATGGTATTAACTGTGGTAAACCATAGTAGAAAATAAACAGCTGTGTAATATATGGTGTAGATCTAAAGAATGATATAAATAAAGTCGCAAACCCTTTAAATATGCTTATCTTAGAATTTCTCATTATAAGCAGAACTATTGCAAGCGCCATAGATGCTATAAATGAAATTACACCAAGATATAAAGTAAATGGTATCTTTGCAATTAATGCCGGAAAGCATGAAAAGAAAAATTCAAAATTAAATCTCATCTATACATCACCCATTAGTTTTTAGCAGTTACGTCTATTTTGTAGTGCTGTTCTGATAATTTTTTCATTGTTCCATCTTCTAACATAGATTTTATTGCATCGTTTACATCTTTAACTAATTCTGGATCTGCATCTTTAGAGAATGGATATGCATTTTCTTCTAATACTATTGGTTCACCAGCTATTTTAACTTTGTAAGGTTTTTTAGACATTGCTTCTTTGAAAGCAGCTTCTGTTATAGGACAAGCGTCATATCTTCCCTGTTCTAATGCTTCATACATACTTCCTGAATCTGAAGGTATTATTATTATTTTTTTATCTTCTGGTAATGATTCATTGTATTTTTCTAATGTTGGGTAGAATGAATGTACTGGTGGAACATTAGCTTTTTTACCCTGTAAATCATCTAAATCTTTGTAATCAAAGTCATCTCTTACTGCGAAGAATATTTTATTGTATCCGTATACTTCTGAGAAGTCGTAAGTTTCTTTACGTTCATCAGTTATAGATATCTGGAATGCTATTGTATCTGCTTTTCCAGAGTCAACTGCACCAAATAATGCATCCTGGCTATCTCCTTCTATCCATTCTATTTTACGTCCACATCTTTTTCCTATTTCTTCAAATACATCATGTTCGAATCCAGCTAAGTTTCCTTCATCGTCTTTGTAACTACATGGAGGGAATATTGGTGCTGTAGCAACTTTTATTGGTGCTTTTTCATCTCCTCCACTAGCTTCTTTGTTTCCACATCCTACTAATGATCCCATTACAACGGCACCAACTAGTATGCAAGATAATAGTTTTTTCCCAAATTTCATAATATGTTTCTCCTTTTTCTTTTAATTATTTTGAGTATATAGCCAATACTCCATCGGCTATTCCGTAAAATTTATTCATAGGTATACCCATACCTAGTTCACCATGATCACTTAATGTAGATGTTCTTGCCCCACAGCACATAAATGATAGGTTTATATCATTTTTCATAAATGGTTTTGATACCATATCACTACAAGCTGCTGCATTACCTACACTTATATAATTCTGTGGTACACCATAGCTATAAGTATATCCTTGAACTAACTTCATTATGCTTTCTGCAAATCCTATTACAACTACTACATCTGCATCATCCATTTCAGATAACGGCATTATTTCTAATCCATATATCTTCTGTGGAATACGCATAAGACTATCTGATATATTTCTAGCTATAGCTAAATCAGAGTATAAACCTGAATATTTGTGAACCTGTCCTGATTTAAACCCTTCTGATACAACTGACATCCCTGTCTGAGTAGGTCCTCCAGAACATCCAAAGTTTTCTTTTGTAACTTTAAATTTTCTACCTTTACCAGCTTTGCTTATAAATCCACAAAGTCTTATTTTTCCATTAAATTCTTCTGCTGGTGAATTTTCAAAATCTTTTTCATAAACAAGGAATCTAACACCTACTATTTGTCTTTCTAATCCAAGGCAGTCCTGAACTTTTAAAATCGTTTCTTTATTCATTAGAACCCTCCTTATCATTAGAACATGCTTTTATACATTCTTCGCAGTACTCTTCATACTTACTCGCTTGAATTGCATAATCATAGTTCATTACTATTTCAAAGCCTAATTCATCTGGTGAATCAAGTCTTTCTAATATTTTCTTTTTAGGAATATTGTTTTCTGTTAGATTAACTGTTTCTAATATTCCTCTAAATATATTTTCTGCAAGGTGAATAGGGAACGATGCTCCCATGCATCCTGCTGAAAAATCAGTTAATTTTCTACAACAATTACTTAATAAACTGACATTTAAATCATTATTCATAAATGGTTTTGAAACTAGCTCACTGCATATCCCCTGGACACCTATAGAAAGTAAGTTTTTATTTACTCCATAGTATCTACTATATCCCTGAGTTAATCTCATCATATCCTTAGCTGTTGCAATAACTATAACAAGATCTGGATTTTCTATTTCTTCAAGTGGTGAAATTATTGCACCATAAATCTTTTGAGGAATATATTTTTTTTCATTCTGTACCTGAAAAGCTATTGATTTACTTAGATATTTTCTATCTTCATACTCTTTACGACCAGAGTATACATATTCTGGAACTTCTTTTAATCCCATTGCATATGCTGCATCATCACAGCCTATTGTAGAAGCATTGCATTTTACTGATTTACCCCGACATACAAGCTTTACAAGTGAACATAGACTAAGTCCTTCGTGTTCTTCTGCTAAAGAATCATTATATTCTTTTTCAAGAACTAAAAATCTTAACCCTAAAATTTTATTCTCAAGCCCTAAAGCTTTTGAAACTCTTGTAATCTGTAAGTTATCCATAACAAACCTCCCTTCCAATTCATTATAGATGTTAAACTTTCTTTATTCCAATAGATAGAAACTATTTCAATTTATAATGTTATAGCTTTCGTCTATATTATAATTTTTCTATATTTTTTTATTATAATTAAAAAAACTCATTTCTTTTTCTTTTAAATTTAATAAATCTAACTTTTTTTATTTTTTATTAACTTAAGAAAACATTTTCAATATATAACTTAATAAAATATCAATTAATTTCTTTATTCTAGATACCAAAAATAATTATTTTTTTCCTATTCTATTTAATAGTTATATTTTTTTTCTATCATTCTAAATTATATAATCTTTTTTTTCTATACTTTTTTCTTTTTTTACCTTTTATAAAATTTTGGCATATTTTTATTTTTATACTAAATAAATTTATTTTAATTTTATATAAAACTGCAATCAATAACTTCAGATTATTTGATTGTAAATATACTTTTAAAACAAAAATATGTCTATTACAAAAACTGTAACATACCACACAATCCTATTCCTCATCTAAAAAATCATAGAAATCATCATTCCCAGACTCAACAAAATCATACAACGCATTCTGTTCAAAGAACATCGAATCCTGATACTCTAATCCCTTATAATTCACCTTCAGCAGACCATTAATATAATCTCTATCTCTCTCAGAATAAGTCCCAACAAAGAACATCCCATCTAAATAATAATAAATCGCCTTAATATCATTATTTATAACATAAGACTTCTGTTTAACGTGGTCGTTATTAAAATTAAATCTAGTAAAAAATACCGCATCCTCGTCCATATCACTTCTAAGAACAAACGGGTTATCTTCATAGAACTTTTCTACAAACTCTTCTCCATCTTCAACCGTATAAATATCAACAAACTCTTCCTTAGAAATCTCGTCAAACACCTCAAAATCATACATAGGCTCAGACTCAGAAACAACCATAGAATTTAGCTTAAATCCTTTTTCTTTTTTCTCAATACTAAGTGCAACTTTACAGAAATAATATCCATCATTGTCTTCGTAAATAGTCTCAACAACATATTTTCCATTTCCTCTAGATGTTACATCTGTTTTTAAAAGTGCTCCATTTATATTTGTTATGTGCATACTTCCTATTTCTTCGCTCTCAGAATAGTATGTAAGTGCTTCTCTATCCCAAGCAACTAATCTCATAACCATGTAGTTTACAAACTCTATCTCTTCCTTTACTTCTTTACATATCTTTGGATATAAGTCGTATATATTTAAATCGCTTTTAAAATCGTTGATTATATCTATATAATCCTCAACTTCTCCTGCAAGCTCTTTTCCGTATCTTATATTTCTACTTCCAAAATGCTGTATTAAAAACTTAGCCTCTTCCTCAGAAATTTCTATTCTATCTGATCCAAGACCACCCATCAGTCTTTCCTCTTCCATATATGCTTTTTTATCTGTTGGGTTTATTAGTTTTACATAGTCACAAAGTCCTAATCCCTCAGAGTCTAAAAGGAAATACTGTTTTATATTATCTCCATTTTCATCTGTACTATCTATTATCATTCCCATACTTCCCATAAGTCTAGATTGTGTTATTTTTGCAAAATTAAACTTTAATTCCATGCTTCTTCTCCTCTCAAATTATTTCTCTTATTTACATATTTATATATTAACACAAATTTTTCTGTACTATTTGAATTATTTGCTGTATACTAGTAGAAATATATATCAGAAGATTGGGGGAATTGCTTATGAAGAAAAGAGCAGCATTTTTCGATATTGACGGAACTCTGTACAGAGATTCACTTATGGTAGAACATTTTAAAAAGCTAATAAAATATGAAATTATAGATGAAAAAACTTGGATTGATCACGCTAGAGGAACTTTTTTAAACTGGGATAAAAGACAGGGAAACTACGACGATTATCTTTTAGAAGTTTGTAATTTATATGTAGATTCGCTGACTGGTGTTGATTGGAGAAGTATTGATTTTGCAGCAGACCAGGTTATAAAGACTAAGGCTGACAGAGTTTATAAGTACACACGCTCTCAAATTGAAAGACATTTAAAAAATGGTGATATAGTAATATTTATATCTGGAAGTCCTGACTTCCTAGTTAAAAAGATGGCTGAAAAGTATAATGTTACAGATTATTTAGGAAGTAAATATATAATGGAGGATGGTAAATTCTCTGGTAAATTAGTTCCTATGTGGGATTCTGAAAGTAAAAATAAAGCAATAAATGAGCTAATTGAAAAATACGATATAGATTTAGATGAGTCTTTCGCTTATGGCGATACAAATGGAGATATAAATATGCTTAGAAAAGTTGGGCATCCTGTTGCGATAAACCCTACAAATGAGCTTTTATCTAAGTTGAGGGAAGATCCTGTGCTTAAAGAAAAAGCGGATATAATAGTTGAAAGAAAGGATATACTTTATAAGCTAAAACCTGATGTTCAGGTATTATCTTATGATGACTTGTCAGATTAACAAGCTAATATATGAAATATAAAAAGTGCTGCCATAATGACAGCACTTTTTTAGTCTAGGTATTTACTTATATTTTTTCTCAACTTATTTTCGTACATTCTTATAAACTGGCTATAGAATAAATCGTAAATTAAAAACGTTGCATTTAATCCTATAAACAGCACAAACATGTACTGTACTTCTGTCAAGAAACTCTTCAGAACAAAGTACATTATAGCAAACACGATATTTGCAAATACAAGCTTGATACAATATTCTGTACCCATAGACCTTCCCCTCTCAATAAGAGATTTTACAAGTCCATAAAGTGCAAATGATATCGCATATATAAACCATTGTACTTTATTTCCTATTATCATAAATGACAAAAGTATAGATGCAAATGTAAAAATTGTACCTGTCTTTTCTCCAAATTCAATAATAACTATTGAAGATATAAATGATGCTAGCACCATAAAGAAAATTGTATTCATTGGAACAAAGTTTATCAGCATAAAGAATATTGCCTCTAATGCCAATAATATTCCTCCAAAAGCCATTTTTTTACTTATATTTTCCATAATAAGACTTCCATTTCAATTTTAAATTTCAACAAATTAACAACAGCTTATAAAATCTCCACCCATACATTCACAGCATGAGTCTAAGCACCATAACTGGCAACAAGTATCTGCACAATCGTCTCCACAACAGCAGCAACAACATGGACAGCATCCACTTGAATCGTATCTTCTGCTTTCATTGTAGTATCTTGCTCTATCATCGTAGTTATTTCTATATGAGCTAAACTGATTATATGCTTCATCATATTCTTTATTTTCTGGCTCCATAAATCTTGCTCTTTTTATGTAATCTTCGCCTTCTTCATATCTACCCATTTTCATTGCAGCAGTTCCAGTTAGAAAGAACCACTCAGCATTTCTATCACTTGAAACTACTTCTTTAAGCATTCTATATGCGTCTGCAAATCTTCTATTTGCGATTAAATTTCTAGCCTCGATATAAACATTTCTATTCATTGCTTCTCCGTACATAATATTCACTTTCCTTTCACTAGTTTTGTATATTTTAATAAATCTTATTGCTTAATTTATATGACTTACATCGCCATTTTTATCTTTTCCATCTCCATATAATATGTTCTTATATCTTAAGTATACACCAGAATATATTATATTTTCAATTATACCGACATTTCTCTTAACTTTAAGCATATCTATATTTCTACCAAGCATTCCAAGACTCATAGAAATTATTCGCTCTACTTTTTTCTTTAGTTCATCGCTCTTTGGCTCATATCCTTTAAAAGGATTATATCTTCCTTTTTGAATATCTTCTTCCAGATCCTCATACGCATCTAAAACGTAGATATATTTTCCTATGTTAAATCCTATTTCTCTAAGTCTATCTTCAAACTCGTCTTTCTTGTATGCAAATATTTCTCCCATTAGATTTCCAAATGTATTTGAAACATCATCTAAATCTGTTGATTCTTCTTTTTCTAGTTTTTCAAGCTCCGATAGACATTCTTTTATATATTCAGCCTTTTCTCTGTATTTGTCATACGCTTCTTTAAGGCTTCCTTTATAGACATTATACGCTAATTTATCCTTAATTCCACCATCGTCTTTTACATTGTCCTCTAATTTGAAATGAGTTAAAAGAACATTCATAGCGGCTGCGTATTCAGTTATTTCATTTACTTGTACCTTTTTCTTTTTTATAGGATTTGCTATACACACCTCTTCTGTTACTTTTGACTCTGGATTGTACACCGCAGATAAAAGCACTATCAGAAATGTTATGTCATAGTTTAAAGAAAATCGAGATATCTGTCCATGATTTCTCTTTAGAGTTTTACAAAGCCCACAGTAATAGCTTTTGTAATGCTCATACTCTCTAAATGTCAAATCCATTTTATTTATTTTTACATATCCAAACATTATATTCCTCTTTTCCCATATATCTAATTATTAAATATATTTGATTTTATAAATATGTTCAAATCAATTAGATTCTATTATCTTAATTATATTATACTAAGAAATACTTGAATATACCTTAACATACACCATAATCGAATTATATTCAAGTGGTTTATTCAAAACTTTAAAAATTATTTAGAATTCAAAAAAGAGCTACTGCAATTCATTGCAATAGCCCCATATATTTTCTATTATTATTTATTATAAAGATTTTATATATATTTCTCTTATTTCTTCTTTAGAGAATTCCTTTGGATGATTGTTTATATTTCCTATTGATACTTTAAATGCGTTTTCTACCATCCAATCTATGTCGCTTTCTTCTATTCCTAAGTCATTTAATGTTACATCTAATCCTATTCTTTTTAAGAATCCTCTTATACTATCCACACAATCCAATGCACTATTTCCTCCTAGAAGAGCTGATATAGCTGCATATCTTTCTGGATCACTTTCCCAAGATGCTTCAACTATTGCAGGTGTAAGTGCTGCTAATCCTTCTCCATGAACTATGTTTTTAAGCCCACTCGCTGGGTGTTCTAATGCATGAGGAAGTGCACAGCTTGAACATCCTATAGCCATACCTGCTAACATACTTCCTAAAGTTATTTTTTCCCATACTTCATAATTTATTTCTTCGTCATTTACAGCATTTTCTGCGTTATCAGCTATTAGTTTCATAGCGTAAAGTGCATATGCATCTGATAATGGAGTACGTTTTTTACTTACAGCAGCTTCCATTGCATGTGCAGCTGCATCAAATATTACAGAAGCTTTTACTCTTTTAGGCATAGTTACCATAAGCTCTGGGTCTACTATAGATACTTTTCCGTATATAGCTGGTGTTCTAAGTGATTTTTTATCGTTGTTTTTATCATCTGTTAATACAGAATAACAGTTACCTTCACTACCTGTTCCAGATGTTGTAGGTACTAATATTAATGGAAGTGCTTTTTCTGATGTTCTTTCTCCGTACATATACGCTCTTACATCACCTTCATTTACAACCATTAATGCTATTGCCTTAGCAGCATCCATTATACTTCCTCCACCAAGAGCAACTACAACGTCACAGTTTTCTGCATTCGCTATTCTAGCACCTTCTTCAACTGTTGATATCAGAGGGTTCTGTGTCACTTCATTGAATATAGCACCTTCTATTCCTTCTTTTGCTAAAAGCTCAACTGCTCTATCTAAAAGTCCCGATTTTCTAGAGCTAGATCTACCTGTCACTATAAGTGCTTTTTTTCCGTATTTTGCTGTTTCTTTTCCTAGTTCGTTCACTTTTCCACGTCCAAATACTATATTGACCGGTAAATTGTAGTTAAATTCCATATAATTCGCCCCATTTCTTAATAAATATATTTCCACATTCATTACTTACTTTATTTTTTACTACTTATACTAATTATATCAGTTAATAGCTTTTATTCAATGAAGATTATTTGAACATTCATCTAAATTTCCTTCAAAAACACTACTAAAAAACTTCATATTAATCACTATATTTCTTTTTCAAATGAAAAAGAGAATACCTCTTCTCTGCTGATAAATTCGGTACTCTCTTTTTCTCTACTTAACCTTAAATTTTTATGTAAACTGTATTTAGATTTTTATCTTTTTTATATTCTTCAAATTTATTTGTTATAAAGACTATTTAAAAAAGTAAAGAAGTCGTTTAAATCATTCATACTAGCTGGATATACCTCCTCATCTTCTTTTTTAGGAGTTTCGTCTTCTTTTTTATCGTCTACAACAAATTTAAATCCTAATCTCACTCCAAATAGGTCTTCAGAAACATCCCGTAAAAATCTTAGATACTGAGTTTCCATTATCTGTACAACTCTTACATCTCCTACACGTACAACAACTGTTCCCATCTGGTAGTCTATTTGCTTACTATCCTTGAATAACGCTTTGTAGACAGCTGGACTAATTAACTCCTGTATTCTTCCTAGCATAACCTTCCAAACATCCATAGCGTCTATTCTATTGATATCTGCTTCTTCTTTATACTCTTCTTTTTCTTTAGGTTTTTCATCTTCAGGTTCAGGTCTTTTAACTTCTATTGTACTATCATCTTCTTCTGGTTGTTCTTCTTTCTGATAGTTATTTGATAGCTGTATTTCAGCTATTTTTCTAAGTCCTAAATCGATTATATCATCTTCACTTAGAAATACTATGTTTATTCCATAACTTATTCCAGATTTAGCTACTATATAAGTCTTTATCATTTCTATTATTTCTGGACTTATTTCATCATTTACTTTTGCTATATCTGATATTATGTATAGAGTGTTTCCGCTAAATTTTATCTTTCTTACACTTTCTATTACACTACTTAATTCTGATTGAAGGCTGTTTAGAGTCTCTTTTGTAAATTGTTCTATATTCATAATTGCCCTCCTTATTATTTCCTATATCTATAGATTTATTCTATCAAAATCTATAATATATTATACTACAAATCACCTCAACTTGTTTCAATAATTTTAAATATTTAACCTTAAAATAGTTTATATTTTTTTTTAATAAATTTACTGCAATATAATAATAAATAAAAAAAGAGGACTGAATCCTCTAGACCTGTGAGCGGGTTGGTCTTTTGAGAATTCAGTCCCTATTTTTACGTTCTTTTTAATTAACAATATGATTTTATATCTACATTGCTCCAACGGTCGGAGCAATGTAGTTTTTTAACTTTCGAATAAACTTTTGTTTTTAATGCATTTAATTTCAATTTTTGAGCGGGTAATTGAAATTTATTACATTTTTTATTTGAAGTAAAGTACTCCTGATTCGAATATTTTCTGATCTTTTTCACCAGATATATTCTTAGTTATGTTTGCACTTAATCTTTCTGAGTGACCCATCTTACCAAATACTCTACCGTCTTTACTTGTTATACCTTCAACTGCGTAGAATGATCCATTTGGATTGTGGTCTATATCATATGTAGCATTTCCGTCGAAGTCTACGTACTGAGTAGCTATCTGTCCGTTTTCTATAAGCTCTTTCATTACTTCTTCACTTGCAACGAATCTACCTTCACCATGTGATATTGGTATACTATGTATATCTCCAACTTCTGTCTGAGCTAACCATGGAGATTTGTTAGAAGCTATTCTAGTGTTAACTATCTTAGCCTGATGACGTCCTATATTATTGTAAGTTAATGTAGGAGCTTCTGCACAAGGTTCTATTATTTCTCCGTATGGTACTAATCCAAGTTTTATAAGAGCCTGGAATCCATTACAGATACCTAACATTAAACCATCTCTTTCATTTAAGAATTCATGAACAGCTTCTTTCATCTTAGGATTTCTGAATACTGTTGCTATGAATTTAGCTGAACCATCTGGTTCATCACCAGCACTGAATCCACCTGGTATCATTATTATCTGTGATTTTTTGATTTCTTCAACCATAGCGTCTATAGATTCTTCTATATCCTGGTAAGATAAGTTTCTAAATACTTTTATAGTTGATTCTGCACCAGCTCTATCAAAAGCTCTTGCTGCATCGTATTCACAGTTTGTTCCAGGGAATGCTGGTATTAATACTTTAGGTTTTACTATGCTTAATGAAGATTTAGCTGGAGCACCAGTTCTTACATAGCTTACATTTTCTATTTTTGAAGTTATTTCAGCTGCTTTTGTTGGGTATATAGATTCTAAAGTATTGCAGTGAGATTTGTATAATCCACATAAGTCTACTTTTTCACCGTTGAAGTCTATTGCAGTTTCTGCTGTAGTTTCCCCAAGAACTATACATCTGTATCCTTTTAGAACTGATAAATCATCTTCTGCAAGTTCAAGAAGTATTGTTCCGTAATCAGCTGCAAATAATTCATCAGTGTTTTCATAAGCTTCAACAGCTTCTTCACTGAATTTGAATCCGATATGGTTACCGAATCCCATCTTAGCAACTGCTTCACCAACTCCTGCAAATCCAAGAGCATAACTTGAAAGCACTTTGCCATCTAATATTAATTCTCTTACTTTTGTAAGGTTTTTCTTTAATTCATCAAAGTCTACTACACCATTGTCTAAAGTAGCTGCTGATATTTTAACTACTTTTGATCCAGCTTTTTTGAATTCTGAAGTAACTACATTTTTAGCATCTACAGTATCTACTGCGAATGATACTAATGTTGGAGGTACGTCTATATCTTTGAATGTTCCTGACATAGAGTCTTTACCACCTATTGCAGGTATTTCAAACTGTTCCTGAGCATAGTATGCACCAAGTAAAGCTGCGAATGGTTTACCCCATCTTTCTGGAGCTTTTCCAAGTCTTTCGAAGTATTCCTGGAAAGTAAGTCTTGTAGTAGCATAGTTTCCTCCAAGTGCAACTAATTTAGCAACAGATTCAACTACTGCATATAATGCACCGTGGTATGGAGACCATTTACCTATTTTAGGGTTGTATCCGTAAGTCATTATTGTAGAAGTATCAGTTTCTCCACCAAGTACTGGTATTTTAGCAACCATACCCTGTTCTGGAGTAGCCTGATATTTACCACCAAATGGCATTACTACTGTATTTCCACCTATACTAGTATCGAATTTTTCAACAAGTCCTTTCTGAGAACAAGTATTTAAATCAGATAATGCTTTGTGGAATTTTTCTTCTATAGTTTTAGCACCTTTAACTATTTCTACATTGTCGAAGAATGTATTTTCTTCGTCAACTTTTTCAACTACTACGTTAGTTTTCTGTTTAGCACCATTAGTGTCTAAGAAAGCTCTCTTTAAGTCTACTATAGCTTTACCATTCCAGAATAATCTCATGTATCCTGTATCAGTAACTGTAGCAACGTGAGTAGCAGTTAAGTTTTCTTCTTTTGCTAATTCTATGAATCTATCTTTGTTTTCTGCAGCTATTGCAACTGCCATACGTTCCTGAGATTCTGATATTGCAAGTTCAGTACCGTCAAGTCCGTCGTATTTCTTAGGAACTAGGTCTAAGTTTATGTCTAAACTTTCAGCTATTTCACCTATAGCAACACAAACCCCACCTGCACCAAAGTCATTACATCTTTTTATCATCTGAGCAGCTTCTTTATTTCTAAAGAATCTCTGGATTTTTCTTTCGTTAGGTGCATCACCTTTCTGAACTTCTGCTGAACAAGTGTTTATAGATTCTTCACTGTGTTCTTTAGAAGATCCTGTTGCACCACCGCAACCATCTCTACCAGTTTTTCCACCAAGAAGAACTATTATATCTCCCGCCTGTGGTCTTTCTCTAACTACATTTTCTTTTGGAGCAGCTGCTATAACAGCACCTATTTCCATTCTCTTAGCTACGAAGTCTGGATCATAAACTTCTGCTACCTGTCCTGTAGTTAAACCTATCTGGTTTCCGTAAGAACTATATCCATTTGCAGCTTCTGTAACTATTTTTTTCTGCATTAATTTTCCTGGTAATGTTTCTTCTAAAGGAGTTCTAGGGTCTGCAGCACCAGTTACACGCATTGCCTGGTAAACATAAGATCTTCCTGATAATGGGTCTCTTATTGCTCCACCTAGACAAGTTGCAGCACCACCAAATGGTTCTATTTCTGTTGGATGGTTGTGTGTTTCATTTTTGAACATTACTAAGTATTTTTCTGGTTTTCCATCAATTTCTACGTCTACATTTATAGAACAAGCATTGATTTCTTCACTTTCGTCAAGGTCTGCTAATTTTCCTTCTTTTTTAAGTTTTTTCATAGCTAAAGTAGCTATATCCATTAAGCAAACATCTTTCTTTCTGTCTACATATATTTCTTTTCTAGTGTTCATGTAGTCATCGAAAGTTTCTTTTATAGCGTCTGTGTATTTACCTTCAGCTATTTCAACATTTTCTAATTCAGTCATAAATGTAGTGTGTCTACAGTGATCTGACCAGTAAGTATCTAGTACTTTTATTTCTGTTATAGTTGGGTTTCTGTGTTCATCATCTCTGAAGTAAACCTGAACATGTTTTAAATCTTCTAAAGTCATTGCTAGACCCTGAGATTTTACGAAGTTATTAAGACCTTCTTCATCTAATTCGATGAATCCGTCTAATATTTCTACTTCTGTTGGTTTTTCAGTTACTAGAGCTAATGATTCAGATTTTTCTAGCCCAGCTTCTCTACTATCAACAGGGTTTATTATATACCCTTTGATTTTGTTGAATTCTTCATCTGTTATGTTTCCAGATAGTATGTACTCTTTAGCAGATTTTAATTCAGGTCTCATACCATGATTTAATATCCGTATACACTGAGCAGCCCAATCAGCTCTCTGATCGTACTGTCCTGGAAGATATTCAACTGCGAATACTCTCTCATTTTCATTGCAAGGAACTTCTTCAAAGTAAACAACATCAAGGTTTGGTTCTGAGAATATTGAGTTTGCCGCATTCTGGAAAACTTCATCAGATATACCTTCTACGTCGTATCTGTTTAAAACTCTTAAAGAGTCAACAGATGTGATATGAAGACTTTCTTCAATGTCTTTTTTAAGAGCTCTTGCTTCAAGATCAAAGCCGTTTCTTTTTTCGACTAATACTCTTTTGACGTTTTTATCCATTTCTCTTCCTCCAAATTTTTTTTCGGAAATTTTACAGACCTATATCAGTTCTGTAGTGCATTCCTTCAAAGTTTATTCTTTTTATATTTTCATAAACTTTATCGGCAGCTTCTGCTACAGTTCCTGCTTTAGCAGTCATACCTATAACTCTTCCGCCGTTTGTAACTAATTTACCATCTGACATCTTAGTTCCACTGTGGAATACTACTATTTCATCATCTAATTTGTCAAGACCTGTTATTTCTTTGCCTTTTTCATAGGCTTCTGGATATCCTCCTGAAGTTAGCATAACACATATAGCCTGTTCATCTGTATATTTTATTTCTACTTCAGAAAGTCTGTTATCTATTACAGCATTCATTATTTCACTTAAATCAGTTTCTAATCTGAATAATACTGACTGCGTTTCTGGATCTCCAAATCTAACATTGTATTCAAGTACTTTTATACCTTCTTTAGTTATCATTATTCCAACGAATAAGATTCCTCTGTAATCTAATCCGTCATTCTGGAATCCTTTTAAAGTTTTATCAAGTACATTTACTTTTATGTCGTTTGCTAATTCTTCAGTCCATAATTCACTTGGAGAGAATGTTCCCATACCACCAGTGTTAAGTCCTTTTTCTCCATTATTTACTTTTTTATGGTCTTTAGCACTTTCCATTGGAACTATAGTATTATTATCAACAAATGCTAGTATAGAAGTTTCTATTCCTGTTAGGAATTCTTCTATTACTACTTTGTCACCTGCTTCTCCAAATTTTTTGTCTGCCATCATTTCTTTTAAAGTTATTATAGCATCTTCTCTGTTTTCAGGTATTACAACACCTTTACCAGCTGCAAGACCATCTGCTTTTATAACTACTGGATATCCAAAGCTATCTATTTCTGCTATAGCTTCATCTAAATCAGTATATTCTTTGTATTTTGCAGTTGGAATATCATTTCTTATCATGAAATCTTTAGAGAATGCTTTACTTCCTTCAAAAGTAGCGCACTGTTTGTTTGGTCCAAATATTCTTAGACCTTCTTTTTCAAAGGCATCAACTATACCCATTACAAGTGGAACCTCAGGTCCCACTACTGTAAGGTCTATAGCGTTGTCTTTTGCGAATTTTACTAGATTTTCTATATCACTGTCTTTTATATCTACACATTCTGCAGAGTCTGCTATACCAGCATTCCCTGGTGCGCAATATACTTTTTCTACATCTTTTTCATTTTTTAACTTCCAGCATATAGCGTGTTCTCTTCCGCCACCGCCGACAACAAGTATTTTCATATCCATACTCTCCTTAAGTTTAGTGTTTGAAGTGTCTTACTCCTGTGAATACCATAGACATATTGAATTTGTCACAAGCTTCTATAGAGTCGTTATCTCTTATTGATCCACCTGGCTGTACTATTGATTTTATACCAAATTCATTAGCTAAAGTTACACAGTCATCGAATGGGAAGAATGCATCTGATGCTAAAGTAGCTCCTGTGAAGTCTTTTTCATCTTTGTTGTTTTCTAATGCATTTTTAAGAGCCCATATTCTTGAAGTCTGACCACAACCTAAAGCAAGAGTCTGACCATCTTTAACAACTGCTATTGCATTTGATTTCATATTTTTAACTATTTTCATACCGAATTTCATATCTTCTAATTCTTCTTCAGTTGGTTCTAATTTAGTAACTGTTTCATATTTGTCAGCTAATTTAGTATCTTTATCCTGGATTAGAAGTTTTCCATCAAGATATTTCATTTCGTATTTCTGTTTGCTGTCTTCTATTTTAGCAAGTTTTAATACTCTAAGATTTTTCTTAGTTCTTAATACTTCTAAAGCTTCATCAGTGAAGTCGTAAGCAACAACTATTTCAAGGAATATTTTGTGTAATTCTTCAGCTGTAGCTTTATCTACTGTAGAAGTTATACCGACTATTCCACCGAATATAGAAGTTTTGTCCGCTTCATAGCATTTAGTGTAAGCTTCTAAAGCTGTGTCACCTAAAGCAACACCACATGGGTTAGTATGTTTTATAGCTACTGCAGCTACTTTATCACTATCTTTGA
>OGEP01001257.1_pt1 | contig 28700 bp, 24 predicted proteins | sample 1570721 | NCBI WGS metagenome assembly OGEP01 (sample SAMEA2582131, study PRJEB24529) | metagenome | biome: Human gut stool | place: China | collected 2011 | reverse complement strand
CCGCCAACGTACGGACTGTTTGAATAGCATCCACACCCTCAAAACAACAAACGATGACAGGAGCTGTCATCATGGAATCTTTCACACGTTGAAAGAATGGCTTGCCGCTAAGGTGGGCATAATGTTCGCTTAACAATTCATCTGTCAGTTGCATCATCTTCATACCGGCCAACCGTAATCCTTTACGTTCAAAGCGATGGGTTATCTCACCTATCAATCCCCGCTGAAGGGTACATGGTTTTAAAATGACCAGCGTTTTTTCAAGCATAATACTCGACTTTATAAATTGGTTAAACGATACATTTACTAAAAAATTCCCCCAAAGGTAGCATTTTCCGATGAAACCACAAGGAAGTTATTAACTATTTTTCAGATGGTTAGCCGGTAAACGGGCTAATAATTGTCCCCTAAACTCCTATAAATAGGGAGAATAAGGACTAAATATGTTTTGCAACACATTTACGTAAATAAACTGTATGTTTAACCGTTTTTCAGCTAATGGCAGCCCAGTTAACATTCGTTTTCCGCAATGCTTTCAGTTGTCGCCACAAAATCTCGTTCTCCGGATTCTGCGCTGCAAAGTCATGCTCTACTATTTCTTCGGCAATGGTACGGACATATTGCAGAAGTTGTCCGTCGCGGGCTATATCGGCAATCTTCAGGTCAAAAGCAACACCACTCTGCTGAGTACCTTCAAGATCGCCCGGACCACGAAGTTTTAAATCGGCCTCCGCTATTTCAAAACCATCGTTGGTACGCACCATTATTTCCAGTCGTTTACGGGTATCTTCCGTCAACTTATAATTAGTGACTAAAATACAATAAGACTGTTCCGCTCCACGTCCTACCCGTCCCCTCAACTGGTGCAATTGAGAAAGTCCGAAACGTTCGGCATTTTCAATAATCATTACCGAAGCATTCGGTACGTTTACTCCGACTTCTATCACCGTAGTAGCCACCATTATCTGTGCCTCTCCCGAAACGAAAAGCTGCATCTGCTCGTCTTTCTCAGCCGGTTTCATTTTACCATGCACCTTGCAAACCTTGCACTTGGGGAATTCTTCGAGGATATGTTGATACCCCTCTTCAAGGTTCTTCAAATCGATCTTCTCACTTTCCTTTATCAAAGGATAAACGATATAAACCTGACGTCCCTCATCAATCTGCTTCTGCACCGAACGGTACATGCTCTCCCGACGATTGTCGAACTGATGCACAGTGGTTATCGGCTTTCGTCCGGGAGGCAACTCGTCAATAACAGACACATCCAGATCACCATATAAAGTCATGGCCAATGTTCGCGGAATGGGGGTCGCTGTCATGACAAGCACATGTGGAGGTTGATTATTCTTACTCCACAGACGGGCACGTTGCGCCACCCCGAAACGATGTTGTTCGTCAATAACCACGAATCCCAAAGATGAGAAATTTACAGTATCTTCGATAACGGCATGCGTTCCTATCAGGATATGCACATCTCCGGTCAGCAGTCCGGAAAGAATAGCCTCCCGCTTTTTTCCTTTAATGGATCCGGTCAACAACTCAACACGGATATCCATGCCGAAAAGCAGTTCTTTTATGGTTTCATAATGCTGATTGGCGAGTATCTCCGTAGGGGCCATCATACATGCCTGATAACCATTATCCAAAGCCAGCAACATACTCATCAAAGCAACCAATGTTTTTCCGCTTCCGACATCCCCTTGCAAAAGGCGGTTCATCTGCCGCCCGCTGCCTACGTCGTTACGTATTTCCTTCAATACCCGTTTCTGAGCACCCGTCAGCTGAAAAGGAAGATTCTTGGCATAGAATGTGTTAAATACATCCCCTACCTTCTCAAAAACATAGCCCCGATATCTTCTCTGCCTGTCTTTGGCATACCGAAGAATATTCAATTGCACATAAAACAGTTCCTCGAATTTGAGACGGTATTGCGCTCTGCGGAGCAAATCGGGGTTGGCAGGGAAATGAATATTCCGAAGCGCTTCCGTCAAGGGCATCAGATGATGTTCCGCCAGCAGTTTGGGCGAAAGAGTCTCGGGCAAAGGCTCCTGTATCTGCTGAATGACAGTAGCCATCATTTTCTCTATTGCATGGGAGTTGAGGAAGCTGCGCTTCATTTTCTCCGTCGTATTGTAATAAGGCTGCAAACCTACGGACGAAAGTTTCAGTTCATCCGATTTGTCTATATCGGGATGCGCTACGTTGATACGTCCGTTGAACACGGTCGGTTTACCGAAAATGATATACTCTTCGTGAAGTTTATATTTGCCTAAGATATACTTTATTCCTTGAAACCACACCAGATCCACTACACCCGTCCCATCCGAAAAATGAGCAGTCAGGCGACGCTGCCGTCCTTCACCGATAGCCTCAAAGCCGAGAATCTCTCCCTTCAATTGGATATACGGCATATTGCCATCTATTTCGTGAATGTAATAGATGCGGCTCCGGTCAACGTATTTATAAGGAAAGTAGTAAATTAAATCGTGTAAAGAGTAGATTCCAAGCTCCTTATTTAATATAGCGGCCCTCTGAGGACCTACACCGGAGATAAACTTTATGTCTCGTGTGACTAAATCGAACATTTACAAAAGTGCACTCCCTATTTTTAAATCGAAAGGGGTCGTTATTTTTATATTCTCACGATTGCCCTCGGCAAGATATACAGGCACTCCCATTGCTTCTACCACAGAAGCGTCATCTGTAAAGAACGGGGTAAACTCCTGCGTATATGCCCGCTTCAAGAGTTCAGTATCGAATACTTGCGGTGTCTGCACCAGTTTATAATCATTACGACTGACTGTCTCGCTACTATTGCCGGTCAAATGGCGTACGGTTTCCATTACATCGATAACAGGAATTACAGCCTTCCTTGTCTCCGCCAAATCGTAACAGTTACGGATTACGTCGACCGAGACAAACGGACGGACCCCATCATGAACTCCTACCAATCCGGATTCCCGCACCAATGCCAAACCATTCTTTACCGAATGGAAGCGTGTCTCTCCCCCATCGGCAATGAGGTGTCCTACGTCAAAATGATATTCTTCACAAAGCTGTTTCCAGAAATCCTGTTGTTCTTTGGGAAGCACTAATATAATCTGAAGCGTAGCCTCATACTTCCGGAATGCTTCCAACGTATGCATCAGTACAGGCTTACCACCGATAGGAAGAAATTGTTTCGGAAGCTCACTCCCCATTCGCAACCCCTTCCCACCGGCGACAATAATGACATATTTCTTCATAAACGGCTTAGCGCTTAACACACATCGCTTCCGCCAATTCGTCTACTTTCTCTTTACCAGCCAACAGCTCTACGATAGCTAAAGCAAATTCCATAGCAGCGCCCGGTCCCATACCTGTTATAATATTTCCGTTACGGACAACGTGTTCACCGACACATTCCGCACCTTCCAGATACTGTTCGAATCCGGGATAACAAGTAGCTTTCTTACCTTTCAGCAATCCCAATTTGCCCAATACCATCGGAGCCGCGCAAATGGCAGCGATAGGCTTGCCTTTTTCCGCAAAGCTAAGAATCAGTTTGCGCAATCCTTCGTGCTTATCAAGCGTAGCTGCTCCCGGCATTCCTCCCGGCAACAACAAAAGCTCAGCGTCAAAGAAATCGCAATTTTCAAAGTTGACATCGCAAAGAAGGGACACATCATGTGCTCCGACTACGATTTCATCCGGTGTAACGGATACGATTTCTACATTCAGTCCGGCACGTCTCAACGTGTCAACAGCAGTTAATGCTTCGATTTCTTCAAAGCCATCTGCAAAAAATGCGTATACAGTTCCCATATATAATAATGTATTAATGTGCCAATATGCTAATGTGCCAATTGGCTGCGCACTGATTGTTAACTATTCTCTATCTCAACTTAAAGTTATACGTAATCGTTCCAATCTGATTCGTCATTCTTTCCACCGCCTCAAAACGGGCTTTCTTTGCCGCATCTTCGGCTGCTTTCCGTAAGAAACGGTTCGGAGTATTCGTATGCGAAAGATTGATACTGGTTGCAATCACCTGTCCGGCAGGATTTACCGTGATATTCACAACAACCCGTCCCTCTTCCTGTACATTATAAACAGGTTTCGGCAGACTGGTGCCTGCACCTAAAGAACGTCCGCCGAGGTCAAATGTTCCCTCGCCTCCTATTCCTATTTTCGCACCGGTAGAAGAATTGCCTTCTTTGCTGCCTTCCGTACCTGTGCCACCGGTTGCCGTCCCTTTATTGCCGGTCATTTGCGCTCCCTTACCAAAAGCACCGGCAACTTTCTTCCTTGCGGCTTCTTCGGCAGCCTTACGTTCACGTTCCGCCTTTTCCTCTGCAAGCCGTTTGGCTTCCGCAGCTTTCTCAGCTTCGGTCTTTTCCGGTTTCTTCACAGGTTCTTTCGGCTTAACCGTCTCCTTAGGTTTCACCGTCTCCTTTTTAACTTCTTCTGTATTTTGCCAGCATTGGAACCAGTTCTGCCATAGCCTCCAATGCATAATCAATTTCTTCCTTTGTCGTGTGTACGGAAAAACTGAACCGTACCGTAGACTCCAACAACTCGCGTTTCAATCCGATCGACTGCAAAGTCCTGCTGACCGCCGGCTTGTTGGAAGAACATGCGCTTCCGGCAGAGACATAGATCTCTCTGTCCTCAAGGGCATGCAGGAGCACTTCACTGCGCACACCGGATACGCTGACACTGACGATATGCGGTGCGTTACTGTGATCCTTGTGACCATTGACACTGACGCCGTCAATCTTTTCTACTTCTGCGATAAAATAATCACGCAGACGATACATTTGCATGATCTTGGCATCAAAATTCTGATAGATCTCCATGGCTGCCTGCCCCAGACCTGCGATTGCCGGTACATTTTCCGTACCGGAACGGAGTCCTCTCTCCTGACCACCGCCAAGGATCAATGGATGCACCTTGACCTTATCTCTTACAAATAAAAATCCGCTGCCCTTTGGTCCGTGGATCTTGTGCCCACTGACGGATAAAAGATCGATTCCCATGCGCTTCGGATAAATGCGGAATTTGCCATAAGACTGGATGGCATCCACATGAAAGAGACAGTTTGGATTGGTCTGCTTGATCAGACGCGCCGCTTCCTCCACCGGCTGTACGGCTCCGATCTCATTATTTACATGCATGATGGATACCAGAATGGTATCGCTACACATGGCATCTTTTAGATCCTGTAAGGAAATACAGCCATAAGCATCCACCGGCAGATAAGTAACGGCAAATCCCTGTTCTTCCAAATAGGCAAAAGGATTTGCCACCGAAGGATGTTCGATCGCCGTCGTGATCACATGCATGCCGGATCTTTTATTGGCAAGCGCACTTCCCACGATCGCCAGATTATTACTCTCGCTCCCCCCGGAGGTAAAATAAATTTCTTTTTCATTTACCTTGAGTGTCTGCGCGATCCGTTTTCTTGCTTCTTTTACATAGTTTTCGGCTTCCATACCACGGTTATGCAGAGAGGATGGATTGCCGTAATCCACCCGGAGCAGGCGCATCATCAGATCTGCTGCTTCCTGTGAGCACTGCGTGGTCGCTGAGTTGTCTAAATATGCTTCCATCTTTTTTCCTATTCTATCATTCTATTACTCTTAGTTTATTCATATACCTGCCAGAATCCACAGGCATTTTATTGCATTTCTGTCGCAAGCATGACCATGGACATGGTCGTGATCGCCGCTGTGTCGGTGCGCAGGATCCTGCTTCCCAAAGAGACGACCTGCATGCAATCTTTTACTGCATCGATCTCTTCTTTTGCAAATCCACCTTCCGGTCCGATCATGATGCTGATCGTCTTTGCATCCCGGATCTTTGCCAGAGCATCTTTTGTCGCCTCCATGCCCTTAGCACATTCATAAGGCACCAGACATAGATCACACTCTTTTGCGTAAGCCATGGCATCACGGTAAGTCATGAAATCATGTACAACCGGGATGCGGCTGCGTTTGGACTGCTTTGCCGCAGATTCTGCGATCGCCTGATAACGTTTGAGGCGCGCAGCCTTTTTCTTGGCATCCAGTTTTACCACACAATATTTCATCTCCACCGGGATGATCTCATAAACACCAAGTTCCACCGCCTTTTCGATCACCGTTTCCATACGGTCACCCTTTGGCACTGCCTGAAAAAGATAAATACGTTTTTCTAATTCGGTGGATGCCACTTCTTCCAAGACCCGAAGCGTGACCTGTCCTTTGTCCGCCGACTCTATCTGACACAGATAATTGTCGCCCTCATGCGTGCTGACACGAAGTTGCTCTCCCTGGCGCATGCGGAGCACCTGTAGCAAATGTCTGGCATCCTCTCCCTCTACCATAAATGTATCATCGATCTTGACCGACTGATCCACAAAAATCTGTTGCATCCTAACTCCTTATTCTCATAACATCGGCTCTATTTACAAGCCGTGATGTTGCGCCATTCTCCCTGCGCATTGCTTTCTACCACCTGTAGTCCTGCCGCAATCAGCGCATCCGCTACTTCCTGCTCCTTGAAATCAATAATACCGGAAGTGATCAGTTTTGCCCCCGGCTTCATGCTGGCTGCCAGTGCCGGAGCCATCGGGATAATGATGTCTGCCAAAATATTGGCTACCACGACATCATACTTTTCCTTTCCCACCTTATCCTGCAATGCCTCATCATCAATGAGATTTCCTACATAAAAATCGCCCAGAGACTTGTCTAAGTGATTGACTGCAAAATTATCATAAGAGGATGCAATGCAATCCTCATCAATATCTGTGCCTACCACATGCTGTGCGCCGAGTTTTAATGCCACGATAGAAAGGATACCACTGCCACATCCTACATCAAGGACTTGATTGCCTTCTTGCAGGTATTTTTGTAACTGGCGAATCACCAGTTGGGTACTCTCGTGCTTTCCCGTACCAAAGGATACGCCCGGATCGATCTCCACAAGTGTCATATCCGATTTGTCCTCCGGCATGTCTTCCCAGGTAGGTTTAATAAAAATATTGCCGATGGAAAAAGAAGAAAAATAGGCTTTCCAGTTGTCACGCCAATCCGCCTCGTCTGAGATTTCAGTCGTGATCGTACCCTCGCCGATCTGGGCATACGTTGACATATCGTCCAAAGCCTGTCTTACTTTTTCCAAGATCTCGGATGCGTCTGCCTCATCTTCTTCCAGATAAAAACTAATGCGTGAAGATCCATCGTCCTCCGGCAGATCCGGTTGCAGTTCTTCAAATACACCGCCCTGTCTGTCCGCATCCGGAACCGGGATAAAGTTGTCGATCTCTACACTGGTAATGCCCAGTTCCGATAGCATGGCACAGACCAATTCCTCTGCATCCGTTCTTGTATTTATCGTGTATTTATTCCACCGCATATCTATTCTCCATTTTCTATAACATATAGCCTTGCTAAACTAATGTATTGTACCATGGATTGCCCGTTTTGACAATGCGTGAATACGCGCAAAAATGCGGTCACCACACCGGGCAACCGCATTTTACTAAAGTTCTTTTATTCTTCTCTACCATGATCCTTAAGATCAAATCTCTTAACCAGTTCCTCCAATGTAGCCGCCTGTGCTGCCAACTCCTGAGAAGTTGCTGATGTCTCCTCGGCAGATGCGGAATTGTCCTCAACGCCCTTGGAAATATCTTCAATGCCGACACGGATCTGCTCCATGCTCTGGTTCTGTGCTTCATTGTTCTCTGCACTCTTACCGATCATGCCATTGACTTCTTCGACGGCATCCAGTACATCCTGCATAGACTGCACAACATTCTGTGCCAGACTGGAACCACGATCAATCTGCTGCAAGGAGATCTCGATCAGATCCCTGGTATTATTTGCAGCCTTAGAACTGTCATCCGCAAGAGATCCGATCTCAGATGCAACGACTGCAAAACCTTTGCCTGCCTCTCCGGCTCTGGCAGCCTCAATAGAAGCATTGAGTGCCAAAAGGTTGGTCTGGTCTGCAATATCTTCGATCGTCTTGATGATGCTGACAACCTCATTGGATGTCTCCGTGATCTTGTTCATTGCCTCCATCATCTGATTCATCTGTTCTCTGCTATCCTGCATCATATGGGTAACACGGGATGTCTCTGTTGCAGACTTCTGCGCATCCTCGGTATTTTCCTCTACCTGCTGTGATACGGATTCGGTTGTTGCAACAAGTTCCTGCACAGATGCAGCCTGCGTCATAGCACCCTCTGCGATATTCTGTGCAGCCTTGGAAAGTTCATCCGCACCGATAGATACCTGCGTAGAACTGTCAATGATATCTTCGATCATCTGCTCAAAGGATCCTGAGATATGAAGCAGGGCGGTCTTAACCTTTGCAAACTCTCCTGCATAATCATACTTCAAGGTAAACTTCAACTTACCATCTGCCAGTCGATCCAATACCGAAGAAATCTCATCGATGTAATTGATATATTCTTTCAGACGATCTACTGTCTTTTGAATAGAATCTGCAAGTTCCCCGATCTCATTTTCAGATGCGATATCAAGAGTCACATCCAGATTGCCTTCTGCCAGTTCCTGTGCCACATCATTCAAAGCAACGATCGGCTTAGTCAACTGGGTTGCCAGATGACGGATCGTGATGATGATAACGACAATACCTGCAATGACAAGCAACAATACAATGATGATACAACGGATCAGACTTGCAAAATATTCACTTGCCGGTAAGCAGGAAATGGTCAGATAATCGGTCGAACCAATTCTTCCGACATAACCGTATTTGCTCTTTCCATCTGCGGAATAATGTACGGAAGTATCTTTACCTCCCTCAACTGTCTGGATCAAGGTCTTGTCTACATTCAACTCGCTCAAACTCTTCTGCTGGTTGTCCGTGTTCGGATGATAGATCACATTGCCTTCAGAAGTAACCAGAATAACAAATCCATTGTTTCCGATCTTGTATGCCGGTAAAAGTTCATCGATATGATCCAGTGCCACATCCACACCTGCAACACCGATGATATTTTGTCCGCTCTGGTCATATACCGGAGTAGCCGCACTCAGGATCACATTGCCTGTGCTGGCATCTACATATGCATCCGTAAGGATGGTCTTTTCTTCTTCTACTGCCTTATACCATGCACGCTCTGTGATCTCAAAATCACTGCCACTGGTATAGCCGTCTGACTGTGTCAGAACATTGGCATCAATATCGCCGACCCAGACTGCCTGAATGTTGTCACTGTCTGCTGCCACGGTCTTTTTCATAGAATTGAATACGGTTGCATAACGCTCTGACTCTGTAATATTGGCTCCCGGTCCGGTCTCCTCCAATAAAGTCTGCACATCTGTGTTCAGTGCCATCTGTTCTGCGACCGTCGTGTATTCCTCAAAGAATATCTCCAACTGGTATGCTGCTGCTTTGGATTGCATCTCCAGGTCGTTCTTCTGGGCACTCAGACTGATGTTGCCCACCATAAAGGTAACCACTGCCGCAACGATAACAAATACGATGACTACCTTTGACAAGATACTGACCTGTATCTCCTCCGCGATTCCTCTTTTCCTCTGTTGTTTTTTCTTTTTCATAGGACTCCGTTCCTCCTTTACTTTTTCCATCATAGCACTTTTTCGACATATCGCACAAGATTTTTCTGAAAATTATGCATAATTTCTGATTTCCTTTGCCTTTTCAGCAAAATTGTCCTCACTATTTTACACAGGTCGAAAAAAGTCCCCTTGCAGAAATCTGCAAGAGGATTTTTCCTAATGGTCTTATTTATTTTGTTGCCATACTTCCAAGAAGATAAAGACTTTCTTTTGCGGTACGCTTCATATTGCTGCGGTCTACTGCGATCAGACCGAACTGCATAGAGAAACCTTTCTGCCACTCAAAGTTATCCATGAGTGACCAGTGCATATAGCCCTTGAGTGGAATACCGTCTGCGATACACTCCTGAAGACCTGCCGTTGCTGTTTTGATATACTCCTGACGACGGCTGTCGTCTGCAGTTGCGATACCATTTTCGGTAACGATAATATCGCCCTTGAAATCCTTTGCCACTGCACGGACAACGTTGGCGATCGCCTGTGGATAGAACTCATATCCCATCTGGGTCAATTCCACGCCGTCCGGTGTATATTTGTTGCCCTCAGCATCAAAGCACTGTCTGGTGTAAGACTGTGCGCCAAAGAAATCATCATCTGCAATATATGGAAGATAATGACGGAATTCTTCATCCCATTCTTTTGCTGCTGCATCTTCGCCGCCTGCTTCCGGCTGCATATCATGCAAAGATAAAGTGATACCGACCTTGATGTCCGGATATAATTCCTTGATGACCTTCTTGGCTGCCTGATGCGCCTTCATGACCAGAATATCCCCTTGTGGTGTGCACATGGAAACAAAAGTATGGATGCCTCTTGGATCCTGCAAGCCAAATGCCTTTGCACATTCCATCATGCCCATCATCATGGTATTCATACCCTGTCCAAGGTTGAGTCCAACCTGCACATCGCCTTCCTTTGGTGCATCCTGCTTTGGAGCCTCAGCCATTTTCTTCATGGCATCTGCATTTGCTGCATCTTTTGCTCCGCCGCCCATGCTGCCCATGTACTTTTTCATGATGGCAGCCAACTGTAAGCGCATGTTTGCCTCGTTGATGGTGCAAATATAGTTAAGTTCGCTTCCCAGACGTTCTACGACATATTTTACATAATTCGCAAAGAGATCAACGACTTCTTCATTTTCCCAGCCGCCCATGGAAATGAGCCATGCCGGAGAAGTAAAGTGATGCATGGTCACGATCGGCTCGATGCCGTTTTCCTTGCAGCAGGCGATGACCTTGCGATAATGCTCGATCTCCTTGTCATCAAACTCGCCTTTCTTTGGCTCGATCCTTGCCCACTCGATGGAAAAACGATATGCCGTCAGCCCTGCTTCTGCCATCATCCTGATGTCTTCTTCATAGCGGTTGTAATGATCGACTGCATCGCCGGATGGCTCGACGAACTGTGAATGTTCTACATTCTCCTGTACCCAGTAATCACTGTGAATATTGTTACCTTCTACCTGGTGTGCTGCGGTAGAAGCACCTACCATAAATCCCTGTGGAAATTTACTCATTTTTTGTATCCTCCTTGTCTGGTAGGGACGTTCCTTTTGCCACATGGAGTGTCCCTTTTGGCTCTTTTATTCTGTCTACAGTATAACGTAAAAGAGCGAATTCCCACGATAGGAAATTCGCTTTTTTGTTATTTTTTTAGATTGATTTTAAGTTTTTTTCCATAAATCACAGATCATATTCCCCAGCAGGAAGCGTCTGCGCCTTGCAGCCTGGCAGGCTCACCTCCGCCGTTGTATTGGGTGGAACAAGAATGTGATAGGCATACGTTCCATCCGCGTACTTTTTCCAAGAGCATCCCACCTTACCGTAGACGCTGTCATAAGTCATACCGGCATGGCCGAAATGTCCGCCCGGCACAGGTGCGATCTTAAAACGATTCTCTCCTGCGACTTTGATTCCACACATTTTCTCAAAAACCCACTCACAGACGGCACCCTTTGAGTAATGGTTCAGTGATGCAATGCCGCCGCCCTTTCCGTTATCTGAATTTGGACCCTCCCAGTCTTCCCAGATGGTCGTTGCACCTGCCTTTGGCATACAAAGCCATCCTGGTTTTTCTTCATTTTCCAACAATCGATAGGCATATTCCGGATCTATCTCTGCCAATACATATAAGATAAATGGAGTAGAAAGGAATCCTGTACCTACGCGCCAATGATAATGCTCTAAAGCCTGTATCAGACGTTTTTTTGCATAAACAGTATCCTTCTCATCCAGCAATCCAAAATAGAGGGGTCTTACCAGTCTCGCCTGACGATCCGTATCCAATGAATACTTTGGCAGGTGTACAAGTTTTTGATAAGTATGTTTGGCGCCGTCACGATATTCCTCATAAAGCGGAATATCCTCTGTTTTTCCCAGATAGGATGCGATCTCTGCCATCAGCCCCATGACGTAGGATAAATATGCCGTTGCCTCCTCCGGACGCGAAGTGGCGAAATCCTTCCAGGTCATCGTCTTGACATCCTTTGGTTCTGCCCACTCCCCATAATGCTGTCCGTAATTGTAGAGATATTTTTTGTCTTTTCCGGACAGACCTGTGTGCTCTGAAATAAAAGGTTCTGTCTTTCCCGTGCGACCGATCATGTACTTTGCATAACGCTTCATATTATCATAGTAATCGCTGATCATGCGATCATCCCCAAACATCTTCCATAGACGATAAGGAATCAGAATACCGGCATCCGACCAACCCACAGAACCATTCATTGGACGCATATAAGGATCCGTTCCACCTTCTGGTGCAATCTGTGGAAAATTACCATTTGCTTTCTGCCAATCACAAAGATCATTTTCATACTTTAAAGCAAATGGTGCATAATTAACCATGTAAGATGCTGTATTTACAAAAATCTGTGCATCGCCAGACCATCCGTGACGTTCTCTCGTCGGACAATCTGTCGGCAGATCGGCTGAATTATTCTTGAGCGACCAGAGGGTATTTTTGACAAACTGATTTAAAAGCGCATTGGAAGAATCAAAGGTAAAGGTCGTCTCAAAATCGGAATAGACAGCGATTGCCTTAAAATTGGTCGGATCGATCGGACAATCTGCCTCAACTTCTATGTACTGATAACCAAAAATGGCAAAGGTCGTCTTATATTCGTTTCTTCCTTCCTTGCAGAAATATTCCACCTGCTGCAAAGGCGTCTTAAACTCTCCTCTCGCACACTGGATATTCTTCTGGGTAAATTCGCCGTCTTTCATCAGTTCCCCAAAACGAAGAAAAATCCGTTGACCGGCCTTGGCATTTTTCACCGTAAAGGCAAGAATTCCAGCGATATTCTGTCCAAAATCCAGCACCTTTTTCCCGGATGGCGTCACGATCAGTTTGGGATTCATCAGCCGCTCCTGCTCGATCAATGGAAAATTGTTGGAAGCCGTCGGCCATATCTTGTGCGATGTCACTTTTGCTTTTTTCCAGACAGCCTTGGCAAAATCTTCCCTTCCGGCATCGTAGATCTCGCCGTCCTTATTGTCTGCAAAACGGATTGGTCCATCCTGCGTCCAGGAAAAAGTGTCGTCTGTTGCAATGACCGCCACTTCTCCATCCTCATAGGTAATTTCTATCTGCGCCAGAAGTTTCGTTTCACTTCCATAATAATTCCGCATACCCCAGGCACCAACAGATCCACGATACCAGCCGTCTGCCAGCATGAAGAAAAGTTCGTTATCTCCTTCTTTCAGTAAATCGGTCACATCCACTGTCTGATACTGGATCCTTTTTCTATAGTCGGTAATGCCCGGTGCAAGGATAAAATCCCCTATCTTTTTTCCACTGATACGCCCCTCATATAGACCACAGGCACTCATATAGGCGCGGGCTTTTTTGATCTTATGACCGTCTTTTACCACAAAACTTCTTTTGAAACAATCCACCGGATAGCGTTCTTTTTTCTTTGGAACATAATCTCCGGTAATCCACTCTGCGCTCCAATCATTTTTTTCTAAGAGTCCCAATTCAAAATGTGCTGTATCTGATGTCTCCGCTTCGTCTTTTTCATCCCAGATTGTGACCTTCCAAAAAACCTCCGAACGGCTTTTTAAATTTGCTCCTCCCCAGGGAATCAGATGCATCCGCTGGCTTTCGACTTTCCCGGAGTCCCACATCATATCCCCATCCTCATCCCTCGCCAGAATCTGATAGGCACTTTGCTTTGATCCCTCGGAAAAATTCCAACTAAGACGAGGGCACGCATAATCGATACCGATCGGATTTCTCATGTATTCTACTTTTAAGTTTACTGCCTTCATAGACCTTCTCTGCCTCTCTATTTCCTCGTATCCGGTTTTTCTAATTTTTAACAATTTCTATCATTCTGACTTTTTTGCTTCTCTGCGGGCAGCAATCTCATCCTGTTTTTCCTTTAATCCCTTTTCTACGTTGATAAACATAAGCAGTACAAATACAATGACGGAAGTGATCACTTCCAGACCTACAAAGCAAAAAGTAATCATACTTTTCACTGCATCCGGTTGCTGTGCTGCTACTGTCACACCATCTACAAGAGAAGGTGCGATATAACCTGTCTTTGATAAGAGAATGTTGAAAACACCAGTACAGATACCACCGACAGCTACTGTGATAATGGAATAAATCGACATAGCAGCGCCATCAACTCGGAATCCGTTTTTCCACTCCAAGTGATCGTATGTATCAGCCATCAAAGCCATAAAGACGTAAGCGCAAGGCAGTCCACCAATATTTTTAATAAACTGTCCGACCAAGACAATGACCATATTGGTCGGTGCCATCCAGCAAATGGCACTACCCAGACCATAAAGAACAAATCCGGCTGCGGTAAGATTTCTTTTTCCAAATTTCTTAGCCAAAGGCCATACCGCAAAGATACCGATTCCCATCGGAATACCGCCGATCACGGATACCATGGTCTGCGTGATACCATCGTTATAAGTACCAAGGACATAATTGCAATAGTAGACCAATGCAATATTCTTAAGCATAGAACCAATGGTATAGACAAAGAAATAAAGCAAGAGGCAGAACATATAGCGATCTGTCAAAACAGCCTTCATTTGTTGCTTAAAGGTAATGTCGTTTTCTTCTGTGACATCTGCATTTTCTTCCGTGACGCGTTCCTTCGTATGATAATATTCCAGTAAGGTCAGCGGCAAAGCCAGAATCGAAAGGATAGCCGCCATGGCAATCCATTTTTCCTTTACCACGCCCAGTTGCGGCAGTACCAGCATTGGGAAAATCAAAGCGACGATGATGCCCGAAATCATGATGGTTGCAATGTTATTAAACACCGCCAAAACACCTCTCTGCTCCGAATTTCTGGTGGAAAGCGGAACCATCAGATTATGACTCATGTTATAAATGGTAAATGCTAACGAATAAAACAAATTGTATGAGAGCATAACCCAGATAACTTCCAATGTTTCATTGAACTCTGGTACTGTAAAAAGTAAAATACCGGTAATCGGAAGTAATACTGCCGCCAACAAAAGATAGGGTCTTGCCTTTCCCTGCTTTGTCTTGGTATGGTCAATGATATAGCCCATAATAACATTGGTAATGGCATCAATGACTTTCGAGATGATTGGAAATGCCATCAAAAATAAACCGCCCCATACGGTCGTCAGATTCAATACATCCGTATAATAAACATTCAGATAGGATGCTAAAACTGCATTCAGCAACAATGCTCCTGCAGGACCAATTAAATATCCTACCCATTTTTCTTTCTTTTCCATGTCCGGTGATTTGATCCGGCTATTGAATGCTTTCGCATCCAAAAATTTTGCTCTGATTTCTTTCATTTGTCCCTCTCCTTTTACCCTTCAGAATCCTTTATAGATAAAAAAATACCTATAGAAATCTTTCATTCTATAGGTATTTTATAGATTCTACCATCTGCTCCGTATTTAATTGTTTCTTCTGTCTTTTGTTTGAAAAGTGCGGGATTTCCGCTTTTATCTGATACAGGGCATGCGTCCCCTTTTCTGTAATCTCAACGGATGCCTTGCACCATTCTACGGATGGTGCAAGCGTCAATTCTCCGAGCGTTTTTGTCTCATCACATACGCTAACACTTCCCTGTCCACGATAAGTTACCGTCAAGGTCACTTTTCCATCGAAAGCAAAGTATTTATATCCCATCACAGCATCATCACATAAATCTGCCACAAAACGTTCATCATCCCGACAAGTCACAAATGGCATACGTCCATTATTTCCCTCTACAACATCCGGCGCATACATATACTTATCTTTCTCATTTCTTCCCGGATCCTGATCGGCGCGATAAATGATACCCTCACTACGCCAGTCAGATAAATCATCCACCGGTGCGGAAAAACATTCATAATCAAGCACACAGAATTCCGTACCGTTTTCTGCATCATGGGAGCCATAAATATAAAGGCGGTCGCCAAAAACATGCGGTTCTCCATCCGGAATGTAGGTATCCAGCGGTAAATATGGATTATAAACTTGTTGTTTCATGAGCAACTTCTCCTTTTCCAATTTATTGTCCACATTATACATTAAAGAATTTATCTTTTTTTATTTTTCTCTTCTCGCGCTAAATAACTGCTATTTATCGGTCAGAAATATGTGTTATTTATTGTACTTCAATAAACATGATATTCTTCACAAGACCTTCTTCTGGTAAATAAGATCCGTATGTCTTGACCACGTCATCCAAATTTTTCTTATAAGAAACACCTGTCTCTTCATCCGTAAAATCCTTTGTAGCCACATAGGCAATTTTCTCCCCATTTATCATCGGATATCCTCCGTCAGCCATCAATACATCATAAGGACTTCCGTTATAAATAACATTTGTTGTATTATCAGTACACCCACACTTTACCTCGTCTGCATATTTCAAAATCAAGGTTGCATAGAACATATCCATTCTGCCAAGAACTGCACCAACATTTAACGAGCCTTCTTTTTCGTCCAATTTGCAGTCTGTTTTAATGTTTGAAGTCACATCACTCTTTGATACCTGCTGATAGCGCTGCGCACCCGCAAAGCCCCCAACATTCACAGAAGATTTCCCGTTTTCCTTTATAACATTTACTTCAATCTCAGAATCTGTGGTTGTGGTTGTAGTTGTTGCTGCTGCATTTGCAGCACCAACGCCACCGACATTGACTTTTGCATTTTCCCCTGTGTTCAGTGGAAGGGTATTATCTTTATTTTTCAAAAGTACAATTCCTTCCTCCTTAATTTTCATCAATACCTTTTTATTTGATTTCCACTATTTTTAAAAATTTTCAAAAGGAAAATATGAGTTCTTGTTTTCTTTTTTGTAATTTTGTATGATATTGGAAGAATGATTTTGAAGTATCTGAAAGGAGTACGGCTATGCGTTCGATAGATTATGATTATATTGCAAGAAACATTTCTTCCTTGTCTCTGATTCCCATTCGCGTTTACAAGAATCGTGAACAGATTATTTTTTATGACCCTTCTAACTTTCCGAAAGATCCGGCAACTCCCTATATTTCTACCTTGCTTGAGATCGATGAGGGTGTCAATTATTACATATCTCCTTATGAGCATTTTTTTGGAATTTTAAAACACGATGGCTATACTATGATACTCGGCCCAACCTTCCAGATTACACCGCCCAAAAGTCAGATTCGCGAATTCATGTTTTCACTCGACCTAAAAATGAATTATATGGAACAATACCAGCAATTACTCAGCAGTATTACCCCTATGCCACTGGAATTATTTCTGCACGAACTCTGCCTGATCTACTACTATATCAGTGACAAGAAATTGGGTCTTGCCGATGTCGCCATCTACGATTCCCACACCAGAATCACCCGGCAAAACAACGATAAACAAAGTTCCATGATTTCAGAGGTGGCAGACCCTATCTCCAGCAGCCGTTCGATCACCGAAAAGGATCTTAACAGTATTTCCGATATTGCAGATGTGCATGCCTCTGTCAATGATTACAGCAATGCTGTCACACCGGCTCATACGACCTATCTTTTTGAGCAGGAGATGCTGCGTTGCGTCCGCGAAGGAGATCTTGACAAATTGCGTGAACTTTTCAAGCGAAACTCAGCCGGTCGTGCCGGCAAAATGGCACCAACTTATCTGCGTCAGTTAAAAAACATTTTTATCTCCTCTGCGACCCTGCTTTCACGTGCTGCCATTGATGGAGGTCTTCCAGTAGAGGAATCTTTGACCTTAAGTGATAAGTATATCCAACATGCTGAAAGCTATAACAATCCGGAGCAGGTCATGAACTTGCAATATCACATGGTGATTGACTACACAACACTTGTAAATGAAATTAAAAAAGGAGATCGTTACGATAAATTTATGCGCTCCGTAACGGGATATATCCGGGAACATTTAACGGAAGAATTTTCTGTGGATCAGATGGCTCAGGATCTTTTCTTAAGTCGCAGTTATCTGTCAACCAAATTCAAAAAAGAAACCGGTATGACCTTGTCACAGTATATTCAAGAACAAAAAATCGAAAAAGCGAAGTCTCTGTTAAAAACGACTGATCGCTCTATTTTAGAGATAGCAACCTATTTAGGCTTTTCCTCCCAGGGGTATTTTCAGAATGTATTTAAGAAATTGACCGGTATGACGCCGAAAGAATACCGAAATCAATAGAAGATGCCGCTCTGCACCTGTCGGTATGCCAAAAGGGACGCTCCTTGTGGCAAAAGGAACGTCCCTACAAACTACAACTCGTATTTTCTAATTTCACAATTTTGTGGTCTTGGTCTCCACTTGATTCCATTTCTACGGTTTTCAAGAACTCCACAAAGAGCCCGGATAATGCCACCGTGACAGACCACAAGCACGTTTTCATAGTCCTCTTTTTTGAGATCTTCGATAAAAGAACGACTTCTTTTCACCATAGATGCAACAGGCTCCACCGTCTTAGGTGCCGGTATGATTTCCGGAAGCATCCAGTATAAGGTCATAAATGGTCCTAATTTTTTATAACTCTTTTTTTCGTATTTTCCAAAGTTTACCTCGATGATACGCGGATCCACGATCAATTCCTCTTCGGATACACCTCCGATGATCATGGCTGTTTTCTTTGCTCGCTTCAATGGGCTGCAGTATACAGCGTCGAACTTCATATCACCAATCTTTTTCCGTGTTTCCTCTGCCTGCGCAATTCCTGTTTCGTTCAGTGGTTCGTCATAAACGCCCTGCATCAACTGCTTTTTGTTGAGATCTGTCTGCCCATGTCTTGTAATCCAAACTTTCATGTATGTTATCCTCTTTCTCTTATACGCAAAAATGCGATGGGATATATTTCTATACCAAGCCATCGCTTCTTCGCATTTTATAAATCGTCTACGGCATCCTTAAGTTTGCCCATAAATCCTTTTTTCTTCTTTTCTTCCTTAACCGCTGTTCCTCCGGCTTTCAAGGTCTTTCCTGTCTCATCATCAAACTTACGCAAAGTTTCTTTTGCTTCATGACTAAGAGAAGTCGGAACCTGTACCACTAAAGTAACATAATGGTCACCACGCATATTCTTATTACGCAAAGACGGAATACCTTTTCCACGCAAGCGGATCCTGGTATCGGTCTGTGTGCCGGGCTTCACTTCATATACGACCTTTCCGTCCAAGGTATCGATCATGACTTCACCGCCCAGTGCTGCCTGTGCAAATGAGATCGGAGCAGAAGAATAAATATCGTATTCGCTTCTCTGGAAGATCGCATGCGGGGCCACACGAACCTCAACCAAAAGGTCTCCTCTAGGTCCTCCGTTGATGCCCGGCTCTCCCTTTTCACGGATACGAACACTCTGACCGTTATCAATACCGGCAGGAATAGATACAGAAATTCTCTTTTTACGGGAAATGTATCCGGTACCATGGCAATCACTACATTTTTCTTTGATGATCTGCCCTGTTCCCTGACATTCCGGACAAGACGTTACATTCTGTACGGTTCCAAAGAATGATTGCTGTGTAACTACGATCTTTCCCTTACCGCCACACTTCGGACAGGTATCCTTTGTGGTTCCAGGCTTTGCACCGGATCCATGACAAGTTGCACACTCATCTTTTAATACCAGTTCGATCTCTTTTTCACAACCAAATGCTGCCTCTTCAAACTTGATATTGACTCTTGCACGGACATTCTGCCCTTTCATCGGTCCATTGTTGGTACGTCTGCTGCCGCCACCGCCAAAGAAATCACCGAAGATATCTCCAAAGATATCTCCAAAATCCATGCCTGAGAAATCAAATCCGCCGCCACCGGCACCGCCGTCAAAAGCAGCATGACCAAACTGATCATATTGTCTTCTCTTATCCGGATCACTCAAAACAGCATAGGCTTCAGAGGCTTCTTTGAACTTTACCTCTGCTTCTTTATCACCCGGATTCATATCCGGGTGATATTTCTTTGCCAACTGTCTGTATGCTTTTTTGATCGTTGCGTCATCGGCATTTTTATCTACGCCAAGGACTTCATAATAATCTCGCTTCTGTTCTGCCATGTTTTTTATACTTCCTTGAAGTCTGCATCTACGACATCATCATCTGCCGCATTGTAAGTGGTGTTTGCTCCCATATCAGGGCCTGCACCGGCACCCATGTCAGGACCTGCACCCTGTGCGCCTGCTGCCTGAGCCTGCTGTTCATACATCTTGGTGAATACCTTCTGTGCACTCTCCTGCAATTTCTCCTGTGCAGCCTTTAATTCTGCTACGGTTGCATCATCCATAGCCTCTGCTTCCGGATGTGCCTCGAGGATTGTCTTGATCGCTGCGATATCAGCCTCAACTGCTGACTTATCTGCCGCATCGATCTTGTCGCCAACTTCTTCCAAAGCCTTCTCTGTCTGGAATACAAATGCATCAGCATCGTTTCTGGTGTCGATGGCTTCCTTACGCTTCTTATCCTGTGCTTCAAACTCAGCAGCTTCCTTAACAGCCTTCTCAATGTCCTCATCAGACATGTTAGATCCTGCTGTAATGGTGATGTGCTGTTCCTTACCTGTACCAAGATCCTTAGCGGAAACATTTACGATACCATTGGCATCGATATCGAAAGTAACCTCGATCTGTGGAACACCACGACGTGCTGGAGGAATACCATCCAGGCGGAACTGCCCTAAGGACTTGTTGTCTCTAGCAAACTGTCTCTCACCCTGTACTACGTTGATATCAACGGCTGTCTGGTTATCAGCAGCAGTAGAGAAGATCTGGCTCTTCTTGGTAGGGATCGTTGTATTTCTCTCGATCAACTTGGTTGCAATACCACCCATAGTCTCGATAGAAAGAGAAAGTGGTGTAACATCCAAAAGCAAGATCTCACCGGCACCGGCATCACCTGCTAACTTACCGCCCTGGATAGAAGCACCGATGGCTACACATTCATCCGGGTTCAAAGACTTGCTTGGCTCATGTCCTGTAAGTGCCTTTACCTTATCCTGTACGGCTGGGATACGGGTTGATCCACCAACAAGGAGAACCTTTGAAAGTTCACTTGCTGTAAGACCTGCATCCTTTAATGCGTTCTGTACCGGAATGGCTGTTCTTTCTACAAGGTCATGTGTTAATTCATCGAATTTAGCTCTTGTAAGAGTCATCTCAAAGTGCTTTGGTCCTTCAGCTGTAGCTGTGATGTAAGGAAGATTGATTTCTGTCTGAGTTGTGCTTGAAAGTTCCTTCTTAGCCTTCTCAGCTGCTTCCTTAAGTCTCTGAAGAGCCATTGTATCCTTAGAAAGGTCAACGCCTTCCTTAGCCTTGAAATCATTTAACATATACTGTGTAACAGCATTATCGAAATCATCACCACCAAGCTTGTTATTACCAGCTGTAGCAAGAACTTCAATTACACCATCACCGATTTCGATAATAGACACATCGAATGTACCACCACCTAAATCGTAAACCATAATCTTCTGCTCATGCTCATTATCAAGACCATAAGCTAAAGCTGCTGCTGTAGGCTCGTTGATAATACGCTTTACATCAAGACCTGCAATCTTACCAGCATCCTTAGTAGCCTGACGCTGTGCATCGTTGAAGTAAGCAGGAACTGTGATAACAGCTTTAGTCACTTTTTCACCAAGATAATCTTCCGCATAACCTTTCAAATATTGAAGAATCATTGCCGAGATTTCTTGTGGTGTGTATTCTTTACCGTTAGCCGCAACTTTTTCAGATGTCCCCATTTTCGATTTGATAGAAATGACGGTATCTGGGTTTGTCACTGCTTGACGTTTAGCCGCATCACCAACAATAATTTCACCGTTTTTGAATGACACTACTGAAGGTGTTGTACGGTTACCCTCTGGGTTTGCAATGATTTTGCTTTCAGTTCCTTCAAGAACTGCGACTGCTGAGTTTGTTGTACCTAAGTCAATACCAATAATTTTAGACATAATATTTACCTCTTTTGTTTTCAAATTTGTTTTTGATATTTTCCTTTGGTGGTGGGGACGGTAGCAGCCACCAGAGGCGTCTCATACCTAAACTTTGAGCCTAAGGTCTCAAAGTTCCCCTACCTCAGAATAATTCTTATTCTGAGGTTCTCACCACAGCGGAAAATATCGTTTTGGCAAGTCTTCGACTTGCTATCTACTTTCATTGTTAGTGGGATGTGTCAACGAAATCAAATATTTCTGACTCACTGCCTAGTTTATTGTCTTTTCGGACACGTTTTTTAGATTAGTTATAAACCACAACCATTGCTGGGCGGAGCAAGCGTTCGTGCAGTTTGTAGCCTTTTTGGAAGACTTGTGCAATGCTGTCTGCTGGGTGTTCGTCGTCAGCTGGCAAGGTTTGAACAGCCATGTGGAAGTTGTGGTCAAAGTTCTCTACTTCAACCTCTTCAACACCTTCTTCTTTAAGGGCTTGAATAAGGCTGTCGCGCGTCATCTCAAGACCCTTTTTAACATCATCTGTCAGACCTTCAACAGCCAAAGCGCGTTCCAAGTTATCAAGTCCCGGCAAGATAGCTTTTGCCAAATCTTGTGAACGATAACGTTGCAATTGTTGACGTTCTTCGTTGGCACGGCGTTGAATGTTTTGCATTTCTGCGTGGGCGCGAAGGTATTTGTTTTCAAAGTCATCTGCGCGCTCGTTAGCCAATTCTAATTCTGATTTTTCAGGAGTCTCTGAAACGACTTCTTCGACTGTTTCTGCTGCTTCAGTTGCTTCAACCTCTTCAGTCACTTCCTCTTTTTTAATATCTTCTGACACAGCGTGCCTCCTTTTAAATAATTTCTTAAACATGGGAACCATTCACTTCATAATGATTGGAATTAAGGTAACGATAATAGTCACCCAACTTAGCAGCTAGAACTCGTCCGATAACATTAGTCAGACTAACTGCCCTGCGATAATCCATATCAATCGGACCAATCAAGCTTAAAATACCAAATCCTCGATAAGGAATCAAAAACTTGTGGGTCAGAACGGTTACATTTGCTAGCCCGGGCTCTTTGCTATCAGCTACTTGGACGCTGGCCATTTCATCATCTGATAGGCTTTGGCGAAGAGCCAAAGCAACGCCCTGCTCATTATCCAAAAACTGATAAGTCTTCAAATCTGAAAACTCAAGTGCATTGACCTTGCCTGAGACAAAAACCATCTCACGGAAAAGCTCAGCAAAGATGTAATCAAAGAGATCCAAAACATTGTCCGTCGTTGTAAAATACTTCTGAACAATCTGCGGAATCTCAGTACGGAGCTTGTAATGAATATCCATGACCGAACGGTTAAGCAAGCGCTCATCCACAATCGCCTTCAAGGTCGCAAGATCTCGTGCCAAGAAGTTCTTTGGAATAGCAAACTGAACAGTCGCTGGTTTAGACTCATCCAAGGTCAAAATAGCTAGCGCGTCGTGGCTAGAAAGCCTAACAATTTCAAATCCCGTCAACTTCTGACGAGCAGGTTCCACATCTAAAATCACAGCAGTGTAACCTGTCATCTGAGACAAAATCTGACTTGCTCTTGCTAACATATCCTCTAATTTAAAAGCTTCAAAATCAAAAGCCTTGATGACTTGGTAGATGTCCTGTTCATCAATACTATCAAGCCTTAGAGAATGTTCCACGAAGTATTTAAAGCCAGCCGGACTTGGCAAACGACCACTAGACGTATAAGCCTTTTCAAGCAAGCCCAACTTTTCAAGCTTAGCCATATCATTACGAATAGTTGCACTACTCGACTCAATAGTCGGCTGTAAGGCCTTAGAACCAACTGGTTCATGAGTCTGCGTAAACAGCTCAACGATTAAATTCAAAATATCATTTTGACGTTGGGTAATCATGATAACCAGCCTTTCTTTTTTAGCACTCTTAACACCCGACTGCTAACTTTATATTTTTATTATACTCCTTTTTAAAAGAGAGTCAAGGGAAAAATACAAAAAATTAGCACTCTTTTTATAAGAGTGCTAAAAATACATCTTAAGACTGATAAGACAAGAAGTCATTGTCTGTTTTCCTTAATCATATCGCGTCAAATCATAGGTATCAACAATATTGACCATGTCTTTGGCATAAGTTTTGGAACTTGAAAAACCTTCCTCAGCTAGGAGTTTGACCAAGGTCTTTGTGTTTTTATTGGCGACCATGGTTTGATAAGACTTACTTGTGCCAACCCGACCAGCTTTGACCTGTTCCATATAATCATAAAGTGATTGCTTCCAGTCACTATAACGATGATAACGTTGTGTTTGACTAGAATTCGCTGCGCCTGTCGATAAAACTACCACGGCATCACCAGACTGAGCAAGACTTCCAAATAAATTATAATATTTAGCTGCTAACAAGGTTTGACCAAACTGTGACTCTAGACTAGCCTCCGCAATAATGAAGGACGGACGAACCCCATAAGCCTTCCCAAGCTCCACAGCCGTCGGAGCAATCTTCTGAACAAATTCCTGCTTCGTATAAGAAACCACTTGAGTTGACTGAGCATTAGGATGCTTATGATGAGCCACCAAAGGAAAAACAAGTACTAGCAACCACAGAAAGAAAACACCAACAAAATAAGAGAGAGATAAGCGTCTTCTCATTGGTTATTCTCCTTTAAAAGCGCCACATATTCCTCCAAAGTCAAATGATGTTTGGTCATGTATTTGGCAGATTCAACACCAACATAGCGATAGTGCCAGTCCTCATAGTCAACACCAGTTGATGCTGATTTTCCTTTAGGAAAACGAAGAACAAAGCCATACTCAGGCGCCAAAGCCTGAACCTGACTAGCAACAGTCGTATCACTTTCATTGAGCGAATCAACAGTACTCATATCAATAGCAAGACCAGTCTGATGTTCACTAGCCCCTGCTGGTTGAGAATAAGTCTTCACCTTGGTTTCAGCCTGCTCCTGTGTCAAGCTAGGATCAGCAGCCATTTCCTGACTAACATAAGAGTTGAATAGTCCTTCTTGGTAAGCAACACTACGGTAGCCAGAAATCAAATGTTCACTGGCATCAATAGCTTGCGCTGCTGCCAAGAAATTGGTCACATTCTCAGCAATACGGGCATCGACCGCTACCCCATTGACATATGAAATTTCTGGATTCATTTCCGCTGTCACATTGTCACGATTAACCAGCACCAACTCCCAAGCACTAGATGATACTTTAGGTAAGTCCGCCTTTTTCGTTACCTTACTGGTACTTGCTTTAGTTTGAGAAGACTTGCTAGCCTGCGATGTTTTCGAATGGTCTCCAACTACAAACAGCAAAAATAAACTCAGCACCGCAAAGAAAGCAAACAAGCTCCATAAAACACTTTTAATAATCTTACTTTTCATTTTCTCTTTCTTCTAAAATCTCCCTACCACGAAGACGATAAGAACGGTCTCCGATTGTTTTCACCGTAAATTTACCATCGTCATATTCAACAATTGAAATACTACCATTGTCAAGGCCCAAGCTACGAGGGGTATTATGGTCAACCAACCATAAAAACGTTCCAATTGTCATCCCATGACTGACCACAATGACGTCACCGCCACCTTGCGCAGCAATTTTTTCAGCAATAGCTGTAAAACCTTCCATGATACGGCTACTCAAAACTTCCCAAGTCTCTGCCCAACCAGCAGTATCTACGCGATAAATACCTTCCGCAAGCTCTTGATGACTCAACTTGCTCATATCTTTATCAAAAATTCTTGGCAAAACCCCATTAAAAAGGTCACCATCATAGCCACCATCCAGACTGCCAAAACACCACTCGCGAATACGTTTGTCTCTTGTGTAAGGAATGTCCTCTTGACCTATCTCACGCAAAATAATTTCCATCGTTTGCAAGGTTCGACCACTATCGCTCGAAAAAGCTTCCTTAAAATGCAACCCTGCATCCTTGAGACCAAGACCTAGTTCCTTGATGCCAAGTTCACCTTCAGCCGTCAAAGGAGTGTCACTCCACCCTTGAGCACGACCAATTGTATTAAACATCGTTTTCCCATGACGGGCAATGTAAAGACGTGTTTTAGCTATCATTCTTACCTCACAGCATTTTCTTCTATTATAACAAAAAAACACGTAAAAAAGAGCAGCCAAGTCACTGCTCTTTCGACTAATTTTTAAAACTATGAATAGGCGCTGGAATTTGACCACCACGAGCGATAAAGTCAGCAGAAGAATTCTTATTGATAGACATAACCGGTGCCGCACCAAGAAGTCCACCAAACTCAATCATGTCGCCTTTTTTACCTTTTGGAATAATACGAACCGCCGTTGTCTTTTGATTGATAATACCAATCGCAGCCTCATCCGCAATCATAGCCGCAATCGTTTCATACGGCGTATCCTCAGGAATGGCAATCATGTCCAAACCAACCGAACAAATGGCTGTCATAGCTTCCAATTTTTCAAGATTAAGCGAACCAGATTGAACCGCCGCAATCATCCCCTCATCCTCAGACACAGGAATGAAAGCACCAGACAGACCACCAACTTGGTTACAAGCCATAACCCCGCCCTTTTTCACTTGGTCGTTCAATAGGGCTAGCGCTGCTGTCGTACCGTGGGTACCAACCATTTCAAGCCCCATCTCTTCAAGCACACGTGCGACAGAGTCCCCAACAGCAGGTGTCGGAGCAAGAGACAAATCAACAATACCAAATTTAACACCCAAACGCTCTGAAGCCATTTGCCCAACCAATTGACCGATACGAGTGATTTTAAAAGCAGTTTTCTTAACTGTTTCAGCAACAACGTCAAAAGATTCACCACGAACCTTTTCAAGAGCACGCTTAACAACACCTGGCCCTGAAACGCCAACGTTGATAACAACATCAGCTTCACCAACACCGTGGAAAGCACCAGCCATGAATGGATTATCTTCAACAGCATTAGCAAAAACAACCAACTTAGCTGCTCCCATGTCAGAAGCCACAGCAGTTTCTTTAATCACACGCCCCATATCGCGAACAGCTGTCATATTAATACCAGCTTTGGTAGAACCAATATTAACAGAGGCACAAACTTTCTCAGTTTCAGCCAGAGCACGTGGAATTGAATTGATCAAAATTTCATCACCTTTTTGGTATCCCTTTTGAACCAAAGCAGAAAATCCACCAATAAAGTCAACCCCAAGTTCGTGCGCAGCCTTGTCCAAAGCCTTAGCCAAAGGCAAATAGTCTGTTGCATCAGTTGCGGCACCAATCAAAGCAATAGGTGTCACTGAAACACGCTTATTAACAATTGGAATACCAAGCTCAGCAGCAATCTCATCTCCAACAGTGACCAAATTTTTAGCCTTGGTAACGACTTTCTGATAAATTTTCTCAGCTGCACGCTCAATATCAGGATCAACACAATCTAAAAGCGAAATTCCCATCGTAATCGTACGAACATCAAAATTTTGCTCTTCAATCATAGCAATCGTTTCAGTTACTTGTCTAATATCCATTTATCAATCCTCTTATAAATTGTGCATAGCTTCAAAAATAGCAGAGCTCTGAATATTAATCTTCACATGCAAAGCTTCACTAAGGTCATCAAACTCATGACGAAGTACTGCAAAATCCTTTTTATCAGCAGAAGAAACGACAGCCATCATCGTAAAGTACTCATCTAAAACGGTTTGTGAAATATCATCAATATTCAAACCAAGATCCGCACACTTAGCAGAAACACCTGCCACGATCCCAGCCTTATCTTTTCCAACAACAGTAACAATTGCTTTCATTTCTAACCCTCCAAGAATGTTTGTTATATTCTAACATAATTCCTCTCAAAAAGCTATACAAAATAAATTATAGAGCAAAAAACGAATTTTAAGAAAGATATCTAAAAAAATATAAGCAATTAACAAAAAACCTCAAGAACAACCTTTCAATTAACATTAGAACCTTAACATAGTAGTCTAAAGTTGATAGCTAAAACATAAGTCACAAAAATCACTCAGGTAACAGGAACCGGTAACAGGAACCTAAGACCAGTCGTTGAAGAAGAAGCAGGCCCTGAAAACAATAAAATCCAGTAATTTCCAATCAAAAAAGCCAAACAACAGTTAACCAAACAAAAAGCGCTGACCTCTCAACGCTTCAAAGTTCTATATGACTCCGGCAGTAGGACTCGAACCTACGACATCATGATTAACAGTCATGCGCTACTACCAACTGAGCTATGGCGGATAAACGCTAAGCGACTACCGTATCTAACAGGGGGCAACCCCCAACTACATCAGGCGTACTAGGGCTTAACTTCTGTGTTCGGCATGGGAACAGGTGTATCTCCTAGGCTATCGTCACTTAACTCTGAGTATTCTCAACTCAAAATTGAATATCTATACTGTATCAAGAAACCAAATCGTTGTCAATATGTCTCAGTTACTTTCTTTGGATAAGTCCTCGAGCTATTAGTATTAGTCCGCTACATGTGTCACCACACTTCCACTTCTAACCTATCAACCTGATCATCTCTCAGGGCTCTTACTGATATAAAATCATGGGAAATCTCATCTTGAGGTGGGCTTCACACTTAGATGCTTTCAGCGTTTATCCCTTCCCTACATAGCTACCCAGCGATGCTCTTGGCAGAACAACTGGTACACCAGCGGTAAGTCCACTCTGGTCCTCTCGTACTAGGAGCAGATCCTCTCAAATTTCCTACGCCCGCGACGGATAGGGACCGAACTGTCTCACGACGT
>OGEP01001248.1_pt1 | contig 28889 bp, 27 predicted proteins | sample 1570721 | NCBI WGS metagenome assembly OGEP01 (sample SAMEA2582131, study PRJEB24529) | metagenome | biome: Human gut stool | place: China | collected 2011 | reverse complement strand
TGGTCTAGTTTTGGTTAGGACGCATCCCTGTCACGGATGAGATCACGAGTTCGAGCCTCGTACGGACCGCTATAGTTTTTGAAAGTTGGGATTTCGGTCTCAACTTTTTTTGTATGCTCGTTTGGAGGAAAAAATGGAAAATACTTGGATCTATCGTGGTCAAGAACCGATCAAGATTAAAAAATATCTACAGACTTTAGGTATGGGACATCGGATGTTTAACGACATTAAAAATGGTGCTGGTGAATTTCAGGTTGATCATCGAACGGTGCGACCAACGACTAAGATTTTACCCAATCAGCCACTGACGATCAAAGTCGTGCCAGAGTTTCCCAATCCAGACGTTCAGCCAAGCCACGGTACCCTGGAGATCGTGTATGAAGATGCCAACTGGCTGGTTGTCAATAAGCCGGCTGGTCTGGCATCGATTCCAGGACCGACGACTGGCGACGACACGCTGCTTAACCGCGTGACCGGATACTTGATGGATCAAGACTCGCCAGATCAGCGGCCGCATCTGATTACGCGCCTGGATCGCTTTACCAGTGGTCTGCTGCTGACAGCCAAGCATCAAGTAGCCGTCAGCATGATCAGTCAACAGGTTCAGCAGCATCGAATGGTTAAGGAATACCAAGCGATCGTTGAAGGCGGCTTGGAACACGATCATGGCATAATTGAAGAACCAATCGCGCGCGTAGCAGGACAGGCGCGACGCGAGGTCAGTGCCGATGGTCAGTTTGCCAGAACCGAATACTGGGTTGAAGAGCGCGGTGATGACTGGACATTGGTCAGAGTACGACTGCATACGGGACGGACGCATCAGATTCGGGTACATTTCAGCTACCTTGGTCATCCGCTGCTGGGAGATCATCTGTATGGCGGTCAGACCGCACAGTTTGATCATCAGCTGCTCTGCGCCTCGCATATCGCGTTTGACGATCCATTCACGCTGCAGCATCGCGACTTTACGATTGAATTGCCGGCAACGTTTGCCCAGGCCATGGTTTGATAATTTTATTCATACAGAGCTGATTAAAAGTTCTATAATAAGGCTAATTAAGTTTTAGGAGGAATTTTTCATGGCTAAAGTTGAAAGTTTCACACTGGATCATACAAAGGTAAAGGCGCCATACGTTCGCTTGATTACGGTTGAAGAAGGACCTAAAGGCGACAAGATCAGCAATTACGATCTGCGTTTGGTTCAGCCAAACGAAAATGCCATTCCGACGGCTGGTCTGCACACGATTGAACACCTGTTGGCCGGCTTGCTGCGGGACCGCTTGACGGGCGTGATTGATTGTTCGCCATTCGGTTGCCGAACTGGCTTTCATTTAATTACCTGGGGCGAGCACAGCACGACTGAAGTTGCTAAAGCCTTGAAGTCCTCATTGGAAGAAATTGCCTACCAGACCAAGTGGGAAGACGTCCAAGGAACTACGGAAAAAAGCTGTGGGAACTATCGCGATCACTCACTGTTTTCTGCCAAGGAATGGTGCAAGAAGATTCTGGCACAAGGCATCAGCGACCAGCCGTTTGAGCGCCACGTCGTTGATTAGGCTTTTTGCGATATTAACAAAAAACGACAGCATTACATCGAATATGATGTGACGCTGTCGTTTTAATATTGATTAGGCGATGACAGCTTTTATTTGGCAGCCATCATTTTTTTGATCATCTGTGCTTGATATTCCTGTTGTGCCTGTTGGGTGAGCTTTTGCAGCTGAGCTTCCGTCAGATTTGGATTTTGCTGTTTGGCTGCCTGAACTTTAGCCGTAACGTAGGCGGCTGCTTGTGTTTTTAACTGAGCCTGAGCTGCGGGGGATTTCAGTGCCTGGGCCTGCTTTTTTAGCGCCTGGGCTTGCTTTTTTAGCGCCTGGGCTTGTTTGACCGAAATCTTAACAAAAGTTTTTGGATATCTGAACGTATTGGTACATGAAATCAGATGACCATCCATTTTGGAACCGGCAAACAGTACTTTATAAAAGTCGTTTTTAAAGCGCCAGCGGGTCTCTTTGACGGTTAAGGTCGCCTGATCTGAATCGGTCCAAACTAGGCGGTTGGTCGTAAACTCATTGGCCTGCGTATGCTGTGGCGTTTTTTGCCGTGGCTTGGTCTGGTAGATGTATACGTTGTCTTTACCGGAAGTGCCAACTGGCTGATAGAGAATCAGCTGCATCTGCGAACTGGCAGAGTAGATTTTTTGGGTCTTGGTCGTGGTGATTCGTTTCATACCCCAATGGTCGTGAAAGTTGGCCGTGATCATTACGGTTGAGCCGACAAAAATCAGGCCGGTAATTAGTCCCAGGATCCAGCGAGTACGCATGTTTGGAGCAAACATGATTGAGACAAAGAAGGCAATAGCGCCAATAAACATGATAACGGTAATCATTATGCATTGCCTCCTTTCTTGGCATTTGAGTCGTACTTGGCGTGGATCTTGTTACCATTCCCCAGTCGTGAAGTTGCCAAAAGACCAATTACGGCAAAAGCGATGGCAATCCAAAAGGCAGCATGGTAGCCATTGAGCGTAGCATCGATCATCTGCGACTTGTACTGCAGTGGTGAGGCTTTAAGTAGCGAATGTGCCGGTTTCTGCGAATTCGTCACGTTGGTCAAGACTGAGATCAGAATCGCTGAACCCATTGAAGATGCCACCTGACGAATCGTGCTGTTGACGGCATCATGACCATTGAAATCCCAAACATGCGCACGGCATAAAGGAAAACAACATCGAGGATTGGCGTTTCGCGGGTTAAAAATGCGAAAGGCAGCGTCCCGACCGTTAGAATAAACATCCCCGTCATTGCCAGACGGCGAGCCCCATAGCGATCAAACAGATGACCAGTAATTGGGCTCATTACCCCCATCATGATGGCCCCAAACAGCAGCGTCAATCCAGAATGGAAAGCCGACATGCCATGAACGATCTGCAGATACAGCGGCAGGACCAATTCAACGCCGACCATGGCAATCATTACAACGGAGCTGAGCAGCGTGGCCAGGGCAAATTCCGGCGTTTTAAAGACCTTGAAGTTCAAGAACGGATGCTCCAAACGATTCTGGCGCCATACCAAAATGGCAATCAGAATGACGCCAACCAGGATGCTGCTCCAAACGATGGCACTGGTCCAGCCTTTGTCGCCGACTGATGAGAAGCCGTATAAGACGCTACCGAAACCAACCGTGGAAATAAGCAGTGAAAGCCAGTCCAAAGTAGGATCGGTAGTCTTGATAACGTTTTGCATCAAGAAGAAGCTGGCAAAAATCACAATGGCAACGATTGGAATGATCATGCCAAACAAAACGCGCTAGGAATAGTTGTCAACGACCCATCCGGAAAGCGAAGGACCCAGAGCTGGTGCCAACGCGATTACCAGGCCGTTGATTCCCATGGCAGCGCCACGTTTTTCAGGCGGGAAGATCGTCAGCATGATGTTTTGCATCAGCGGCATCGTGATTCCGACCCCAGTTGCCTGAATCAGACGGCCGCATAGCAGAGTACCGAAATTAGGCGCTGCAAAAGCAGTAATGGTACCCAGCTCAAAGATCGTCATCGCTGAGATATAGAGCCATTTTGAATTGAATTTATTGCTGAGATATGCCGAAACGGGAATCATAATCCCATTAACCATCATAAAACCGGTTGTCAGCCATTGAACGGTTGCCGTACTAATGTCAAAGGCCTTCATTAAAGTTGGAAAAGCCGTGGCCAGAATCGTCTGGTTTAAAACCGTACAAAAGCTCCCGATCAGCATTACCATTACCAACAGATTACGATGGTATGGCTTGCCATTGATGTCGACTGCTGTATTTGCAGACACGTAAAGCCCTCCTTTGAAGTTACTGATTTTTTAAAAGCGATTATAAATATATGATAATTAAATATCTTTGTCAAATTTCTTGATAAAGATATTTAAAAATATTATATTGATTAGTGTTTTTAGGTTACAATGTAAAATGGTTATAATTGATAGAAAATAGGAAAGGAATCAGAAAATGAGTCCCATTACGGAAGAGTTCCGCAAGATGTTCGTTCATGAAAAACTGCGCATCAGTATGAGCGAGCTTTCGCAAGCAGCCAACGTTTCACCAAGCCAGATCAGATATTGGGAGCGCAAAGGCTATATTGCTTCAGAGCAGGATCAGCAAAATAAAAGCCATAAGTATACGTTGATGACGCTGGTGCAGGTGACCGGCATCAAGTATTTTTTAGATGAGAGCTTTACGCTGCCGGTTGCCGTCAAAAAGCAAAAAGATCATCAGGTAATGGCCAAGTCGTTCAAGCATTTTATTGGCGACCGGCTGTTGGATTTTGAAAATGATGAAAAGACCGGCGCGACGCTGATTAATTTGGGAAAACTGGATGATACGCCAGATAAGGAAGTCGTTGCAATCGTTCAAGGACCCGGACACGTTAAATTAACGCTGCGAAACCGTCAATAGGTTGACAACTGCAGAAGTCGTAAAAAGTGTTAAGCTAGTAATGTACAAATTATTTTTAAAGGGGACGACTTCCATGAGCGAAGATACTTTTGGCTTTAATGAGCTGACCGATGCAGCACAGGACAATGCTTTAGAAACATTTGCCAAGTACTACGTCCGCCAGTACAAGCAGGACAATCTGGAAATTATTGACGCGCTGGCCGGTGACGATGAGGCAGTGGCGATGATCAATCAGATTCTGGAAGAAAACAACTATCTGACCGTTGCCAAACTGGCTGCAATGAGCATTTCGATGGTTAAGTCTTGCTACGTTAAGATCTTAAATGAGCTGTCGGCGCGGTTTGATGCCGATGGTGAACCAGTTAAGACCTGGGCAGAATGGATGCAGTCAGAGCATGCCAAGCTGCCCCAAGAAGATTAAATCAATCATGGCACGGTACTCAGCCGTGCTTTTTATTTTTCCAAAAACGACTTACTACTAATGCCTTCTAGGATGTGTTAGAATAAACTAAGTTTTATTTGAACGGATAAATAATACGAGTTGCTCATTTTCAAATTCAGACGTGACGTCAGCTGTTTGACGGCGCTATTTTTACTTGCATTGATTTCTGGATTGCAAAAATTGACGAAATTTAATAACACAAAGGAAAGAAAGGTATTATGCGCAAATTAAAAATCAAAAATAATGAAGTCGCTTTTTATGCGATGGGTGGCTTGGGCGAGATCGGCAAGAACATGTACTGTGTTCAATTCCAAGATGAGATCATCATCATTGACTGTGGGGTCTTGTTCCCAGAAGACGAGCTGCTGGGGGTCGACTACGTTATTCAAAACTACGACTACCTGGTTGAAAACAAAGATAAGATTAAAGGGATCTTTATTACGCACGGTCACGAAGACCACATTGGCGGACTGCCATTCTTTTTGCAGAAGGTCAATGCACCAATCTATGCCGGTCCGTTTGCCATGTCTTTGATTCGTGGCAAGCTGGAGGAAAAACATCTGTTAAAGAGTGCCGAGCTGCATGAAATCAATGAGTTTGATACAGTGCACTTTAAAAAGCTGTGGGTCTCCTTCTTCCGGACGACGCACTCGATTCCGGATACCTTGGGAGTTGCCGTTCATACTCCACAAGGCACGATCGTTCAAACCGGTGACTTTAAATTTGACTTAACGCCGGTTGGTCATCTGCCGGGACCAAACTTCCAACAAATGGCCAAGCTTGGTGAAGAAGGCGTTTTGCTTTTGACTTCGGATTCAACCAATGCGGAACGACCAGAATTTACCAAATCTGAACGCTGGGTTGATATTCATATTCGCCGGATCTTTGAGCGAATTAAGGGCCGCATCATCTTTGCCTCATTTGCCTCCAACGTCTACCGGCTTCGCGAGGCCAGTGATGCTGCCTTGAAGCAGGGCCGCAAGATTGCCGTGTTTGGCCGCAGCATGGAGAATGCAATTACAGCTGGACAAGAGCTGGGCTATCTGCACATTCCAGAAGATGCCCTGATTGATCAAAATGACATCAACAGCTACCCGCCAGAAAAGGTCATGATCATGTGTACCGGTTCGCAGGGTGAGCCAATGGCCGCGCTCAGTCGCATTGCCAATGGCACGCACCGGCAGATTGCCATTCAGCCTGGCGATACGGTTGTCTTTTCTTCCAATCCGATTCCAGGCAACACTACCAGCGTCAATGCTCTGATCAATAAGCTGGAAGAAGACGGTGCCGAGGTAATTCATGGCTATGTCAACAATATTCATACATCCGGTCATGGTGGTCAGGTTGATGAAGAACTGATGCTGCGCTTGATGAAGCCAAAGTTCTTTGCACCGGTCCATGGCGAATATCGGATGCAGAAGATTCATACCAAGCTGGCTGAACTAACTGGCGTACCAATGGATCACAGCTTCGTTTTGGCTAATGGCGATGTTTTAGCCCTGACCAAGGATACCTGCCGCGTTGCCGACCATATCGAAACGGCCAGTGATGTCTATATTGATGGTCGCGATGCTGGCGACACGGTTGGTAACCCAGAGATCCGCGAACGACGGATGCTTTCTGAAGAAGGGGTAGTTACCGCGATTGCCGTCGTTGACTTAAAAGACTACCAGATCGTGGCTGGGCCTGACATCGTTTCGCGAGGCTTCGTCTACATGCATGAATCACAAGAGCTGATCAAGGCGGCTAACCATGAAGTCTTCTGGGCAATTCTGAATACGTTTAAGAACCATCAGCACGTTGATCGGCGGGCAATCAACCGCACCATCGTCAGCCGACTGCAAAAGCTTTTGTTTGAATGGACGGGGCGGCGGCCAGTTATTATTCCGATGGTTACTATTTTGAATGCCGATGAGGAAGGGCAGGGCAGCGATCTGCAGCGTGACGTTCACCATAACGCACGACGGACTAATTCGCGTCCCAAGCACAAGGTCAAAAACGGTGCTGCCAATAATGAAAGCGACAAGCCACGGCCGCGTCGGCGTAGTCGTCCGGCGGCCAAGAAAAACGCGCAGCCAGTCGCAACTGAAAAATAGCAATTAACCAAAGCTCGTCTAAATGGCGGGCTTTTTTGATTATAATAAATTGACTTTTTCGATTCCGGACTTAATCAATTGTCTGCCCTCTGGTATCATGAAAACTGTAATTATTTTTGTTTTTTTCATTATTTAAGGAGGCTTTTTGATGTCAGGGAGAGACTATCTTCACATCTGGTATCAAGCCCAGCTGGTCGGCGCTTTGATTTTCTTGATTGCCGTTGCTTGGTGGAACGTCTTGATTATGGGGCGCGGGATCCGGTTGCTGGTATTCATTTTGGCGCTGGTTGCCTTAGAGGGGCTGATGATCACGATTGTCACGCATGTACCGCGCTGGCTGCAGGTTGTCGACGTGTTCTTACAGACTATGCTGCAGCCGATCATGCTGATCATGCTGTGGGGAACCGTCACCAGAGAGATCATCGTGCGGCTGCATCTGCCGGCACGAGGCGTAATTGCCGTAACGCTGCTATACTACCTAATCATGTTTGCACCGTTTACCAGTGAGATTGGTGGTCAATTGGAAAACGTGATTGCCCGCATCGTCTTTTTGGTTTATCTGTTTATGACAACGGTGATGATGATGCAGTACTTTTTGCCAGATAAGTTTATTCAGCCACAGTTGTTTAAGGAGTTTATTGGGACCGGCTTTTGGGGTGCCCTGGCATTTTTTGTTTCGGTAACGGTTTTGATGCGAGCCTGGCATCTGTCATGGCCTGGGCTGGTACCAACGTTTGGCACTGGCTGGAGCTGGTGGGTAATGAGCGTTCTGCTGGCTGTTTATGTAATTTATGTGGCATTTGACATTTTCCAAACTGGCTGGCTGCAGTTTGATTTTCACGTTCAATGGAACCGGCGCTTGGTCTTGACGGCTCTGGAAGCAGGAATTGCTGAAGAGACGCTTTGCCGATTTGGGATTTTAGGCGCGCTGCTTTATGCCTGCCGTAATCTGACGCAGCGCGTACCAATTGCGGTGGGCCTGAGTGCGCTCTGTTTTGGTCTGCTGCACCTGCCAAATGCTGCTGTGCAGAAATGGGACGTCACGCTTCTGCAGGCGATTTTTGCGATTGGTCTGGGTCTATATCTGGCCGTCGTCTATCTATACACGGGACAATTATGGCTGACGATGCTGATGCATTTCTTTATCGATGCAGCAATCTTTTGCTTAACGCATCATGAAACGATCGTCGGCAGCACCAGTCTGGCTGATTGGATTGCCCTGACGATTGAGTTTCTCTACTTTGTTGCGGTTACGCTTTGGATGATGTTTGGCAACCGCCGCTTGGTTATGGAGCGGCATGCCGATCGTTTTACTGGCGATCACCAGCATTTCGACTTCTCATTTGACTTTAGAATGTGAAATTTTGGTAAAGGCCCTATATTATCTTAAAAAAAAAGCTTATCATTATAAACAGCGATTTTTGAAAGGATGTTTAACTTAATGATAATTGAATTAATCAAGTCCTTTATCTTTGGGCTTGTAGAAGGGATCACTGAATGGCTGCCAATCAGCAGTACCGGCCATATGATTCTGTTGGACCAGTTCGTTAAATTGGATGTGTCCAAATCGTTTTACAGCATGTTTGAAGTCGTCATCCAATTAGGGGCGATCATGGCCGTCGTTGTAATCTACTGGAAGCGCATCTGGCCGTTCCATCACAGTCAAGCCGTGGGGATTGCTGCACCCAAAGGCATCTGGCGCTATGTTGATAAAGACATCATGATCATGTGGCTGAAGATCTTTATCTCGTGTCTGCCGGCTGGGATTATTGGGGTAGCCTTCAATGATACCTTCGAACGACTTTTCTACAATCCAGTCAGTGTTGCAATCGCTTTAATCGTTTTTGGGGTGGCCTTTATTTGGATTGAAACGGCGCACAAGGGTAAAAAAGCCAAGGTTAATTCAATTGCTGAAATTTCATATAACATGGCAGTTATGATCGGCTTCTTTCAGCTGATTGCTGCTGTCTTCCCTGGGACCAGCCGTTCTGGGGCAACGATTGTCGGTGCGCTGCTTTTGGGGGTATCACGGACGGTAGCGGCCGAATATACCTTCTTCTTGGCCATTCCAGTTATGTTTGGGGCAGCATTGTTTAAGCTGCTTAAATTTGGTCTGGCGTTTACCTCAATGGAATTTTGGATCATGATGGTCGGCTTGATTACGGCATTTGTCTCATCGATTATCGTTATCAAATTCTTGATGCGCTACATCAAGAAGCACGACTTTAAGGTGTTCGGCTGGTACCGGATTGCCCTTGGTCTGCTTGTGCTGCTGTACTTTTTGGTCTTGAAGTAGTCAAAGCAGATGGAAAATCAGACAGTCGTGGCCTGAACTTCTATTTTTCCTGAAATAAAATGGTGCTTACTCAAGTTTTAGCGGCTTGAGCAGGCACCATTATTTGTTTTCGGCAATTTTATAGCTGGCTGATCAGCAGGAAAAAACAAAATTTCCCAGGAAATATGCTACATTTCTTCACCCATTTTGCGATAGGAATCCATCCCGCCCAACCAGAGCTCATTTAATGGCACATGGCGTTCTTCGGCAAAGGCGCGCATTAGGGTCATGTGATCCATCAGCTGATATTGTTTGTTGGGATTTTGGGGATCAACGACTTTTAATTGTGCCATCATGCCACCGTCTTCATGCTCAAGAATGTGGCAGTGATACATAAAGACGCCGGGCACGTCAAACCAGACTTTAAGCAGGACGTGTTCGCCTGGATTGATGGCAATCGTATCTTTAAGCCCCAGCTCGTTTGGATTTGGCGCATGCCCATCCCGAGCTACCGTGACAAAGCCGGTTCCGTGCATGTGATATGGATGAATCATGCCAGGTGCGTGATTGGTGTTTTCAATGTCCCAAAGCTGAACCTTATGCATTGGCATCTGATAGTCGATGCGATCCATCTTAAACTTCTTGCCATTCATTGCAACTGCCTCGTCCATTCCATCCAAGGTTACGTAGTGAATCGGCATTTCAGGCGATACAGCCGGATTAGGCGTTTCAAACAAGACATCAGGCAGCGCAGCGTGATCTGGTTCGAATTCGTGAATCTTAAAGCGCAGCAATGGCGTATCGTCAGAATAGAGCACTACCTCATCACCAGGGCGATAGCTGTCAAAGTCGACGATGATTTCGGCTCGTTCGGCGCACGTCAGCATCAGTTTGGTCATTTTCAACGGCTTAGGGAGCAGTGAAAGGTCGCCGGCAATTTGGGTGAATGGCAGATCATCGCTAAAATGCAGCCGCCATTCACGTCGGTTGGCACCGTTTAAGAAACGCAGCCTTACTTTTTGCGTGGTAACGTCGAAGTAGGGGTTGATCGTCCCATTGATCATTGGCGTGGGACCTAAAATGCCATCTGGATCGTAGTCTTGGCGATAGTCCCATTGGTTGTCCTCGTGAAAACGGCGATCCTGCAGAATAACCGGAATGTCATCAACGCCATAGTTACGCGGCAAGGGCAGCTGAGCTTCGTGCTGGTCTTGAACGATGGCGCCACCAGCTAGTCCATGCCAGACTTGTTCGGCAGTGGCCGGACATGGATGAGCGTGCAGCCAGACAAAAGCAGCTGGTTGATGAATCGTAAATTCAACGTCGCGCGTCTGTCCAGGATAGACGGGAGCGTGACAGCCGCCATCCTCGATCGGTCCCGGAATTGCCAGGCCATGCCAATGAAAAGTCGTTACTTCGGGCAGGTCGTTGATATAGTGAATGTGCACGGTTTGTCCATCTTTAAAGATGACGGTTTTGCCAAGCAGCGGTCCGTTATAGCCCCAGGTTGCGGTCTTTTTACCTGGCAGGAGCTGAACGACGCCAGTTTGCGCGGTGATCGTATAATAAACATCCGTAGCAGTTTCTTGATCGGGTTTTAAAATTTCTGGAATCCGCAGGGGCTGTTCTGGTGCGTCTGCCACCTGTAGCGGAATGTATGCGCGGTCATGGTAGTCAAAGGCGGCTTCATCATAACAATATTCTTGAATCGTTTCTTGGTCGTTCATGTCAATAACCTCCCTTAAATGAATACGTTTACAAAATTATTATAACGCTAATAATCATTAATTGAACTAAATAGCCTGCAAACATTTTATGATTCATTAAATAATATTTAGGCTTGTCTAAAAAATTGAGTTTACAAAGTCGGTAAATGTAGTAACATAGACATAGATGAGTTAAATGAACATCAGTCAGTACCGGCGAGTGGAGTCGGTTTGCTATCTAAGAGAGGAGTCGTTAGTTTGTTCGACATTAAGCCAAAGAAATTCAAAAAGATTCTCGTCGGCGTTGATGATGCGCCTGACGCTCGGGCTGCCTTTTCCTACGCCGTTGATAAGGCCAAGCGCGATGGGTCTGAGATTGGAATCGTTTCAATCTTGGAGACTAACCGAGTCAATATTTATCAAGCACTGGACAAAGACTACGTTCACAGTACGGAAGATGATTTACGCAAACGCTTGAACGACTACGTGCAGGCTGCGATTGATTATGGCGTGGATCCTAAAAAAATCACGGCGATCGTTGACCAAGGCGATCGTCCCGCTGAACGAATCTGCAATCATGTGATTCCTGAATTTAAGCCAGATCTGCTGATTATTGGCTCGATCGGCAAAAACGGCAATCGTAATACGGTTGGTTCACAGGCCTCATACATGGTTAAGCATTCGGGAACTTCGGTTTTCGTGATTCGTACGGATGAGGTTACTCACTACGAATAGTCAGCTGATCAAAAATATTTTGGCAATCAAAAAGGCAAGCCGAATGCTGGTGGCGGCATCGGGCTTGCCTTTTAGTTTTAGCTGATAAAATAAAAAGCTTGTCGGTTCTCAGTTCTATGTTATAATGATTCTAAACTAGGAGAAGAAAAGAGGACTGGCTTATGAAAAAGAAAATGTCGCTGGCACAAAAAATCAATGTGCTGCGAGCCAGTGTGATGGGGGCCAATGATGGCATCATCTCGGTTGCTGGGATCGTAATTGGGGTGGCAGCTGCGACCAGTAATCCACATGCAATCTTGATTTCTGGGCTTTCCGGCAGTCTGGCGGGGACGATTTCAATGTGTATGGGTGAGTACGTTTCCGTTTCTACTGAAAAAGACTCGCAGAAGATGGCATTGATTGAAGAAAAGGAACGATTGTCAGAAGACTATGATCGTGAATTCAACTATGTCAAAAATAAGTTCTTAGCGCAAGATATTGATCCAAAATTAGCTCACCAAGCCACTAAAGAGCTGATGGATGAGGATCCGCTGGTTACGACCGTTCAAGAGCGCTATGGCTTCAATCCCAAGGAATTTACCAGTCCTTATGCAGCAGCAATTGCCTCATTGATCGCGTTTCCTCTGGGCTCGATTTTGCCGATGGTTGCTGTGATGAGCTTTCCGCATGAGATCGCGATTGCCGCTACGATTATTGCCGTTTTGATTGCCTTGATCATTACTGGCTATCTGGCGGCCGTTTTGGGCAAGTCAAACCGGTTGAAGTCAGTGATTCGCAATGTAGCATCCGGGTTTTTGACGATGCTGGTAACGTACTTGATTGGTCAGCTTTTTGCACGTTGAAAGGGGTAAGCGAAAATGGATCAAAATAAAAAGCCCAAGCAGACGATGCAAGAAAAGCTCAATACGCTGCGTGCGGGTGTCTTAGGAGCCAATGATGGAATCTTGACGGTCGTTGGCGTGCTGGTTTCGGTAGCAGCGGCAACAACGGATCAATTTACGATTTTTATCGCTGGTCTGTCGGATCTGCTGGCCTGCGCTTTTTCAATGGCATCTGGCGAGTATGCATCAGTCTCTACGCAAAAGGATACGGAAAAATCAGCTGTTGCTCATGAGGAATATCTGCTCAAGCATGACTTTGAAAGCGAGGTTGTCGCAGTTCGCGATCACTACATGGAAAAAGGGGTCAGCGAGGCAACCGCAACGGCAATTGCCAAGGATCTACTGAACAAAAAGCCGCTGCAGACGGTGGTACGCGTTAAATACGATATTGAGCTGGGACATTATCTCAACCCATGGAATGCGGCCTTCTCATCCTTAGCAGCGGCGGCAGCAGGAGGATTGCTGCCGCTTTTGGCAATGGTCTTGGCACCGTTGGCCTGGCGCTGGGAAGCCGTAATTCTGGCAGTCATCCTTACCAGTGCGCTGACCGGATATATCAGTTCCAAATTGGGCAATGGCTTGGTTAAGGTAGCGATCGTCCGTAATATTATCGTTGGTATTATTACCGTTATTATTCACTACTGTGTTGGTAAGATGTTCTGATAGATCAATTTATACTAATCCGAGATGTTTATCATTTCGGATTTTTTTGTGTCAAAAAAATCCTCGTCGCAAGTTTTTGAGACGAGGATTTGAGACTATTGAGCGATTTGAACGTTTTTTCTTAATTGAACCATGTCTTCAAAGCGATTGGTAAAAATACCGGCAACGTTTTTTTCAAACAGCTGCTGGGCCTCTTGATTGTCATTAACGGTCCAGACGCGCTGTGTAGCGGTGGTTGCTTGATAATGATGCGGGTGAATGCCATGCAGGTGTTCTTTTTTTACGAATTCCTGGGCTTTGGGCACGTCATTTTCAGTCAGCCAGTTATAGTCCTGCATTGCGTCAAGCTGCATGCAGTTTTTTAACGTCTGCAGATTAAATGATGAGTAGATAACCGGATGCAGCAATTGGTGTTGGTTGACCATTGGCATAACGATTTTTTCAATGTCTTGGTAGGCAATGTTGTCGGTCTTGAATTCCAGATTGATCCAGACGTCTTTGTTTTCAAATACGTCCAGCAGCTCATCCAGGGTTGGAATGGATTCATCATTGCTCAGCTTGAACTGACGCAGCTCAGCCAGCGTGTAGTCAACGATGCGACCAGTGCCATCTGTCGTGCGGTCGATGGTTTCATCGTGCATGATAACCGGAATGCGATCCGAAGTCAGATGAACGTCAAATTCAACGCCATCGATCTGGTGGGCAACCACATAACGAAAACCAGCTAATGAATTCTCCGGAAACTTGGCAGGGTAGCCGCGGTGCCCAAAAATCTTGGTTTGGATGGCTTGATTTGATTGAGTATTCATTTTTTTACCTCTTAAAGATTGTCTTTGCTTATTTCTCGAACCGAATTATAGACGCTTGGTATGATAAAGCAATAGCAATTTGGTAAAAATCGTGTAAATTATTGATCGGATCGCTCAAACTCAGCAGTCGAGCGTCATGATGAGCTCATCAGCACAGCTTGTCATGATCAACCGGTGGATTAAAGAGCTCTTCGTCACGTCCACGCTGGCATTCGGCCTGCAAAGTGACGTGTTTGATGGCATATTTGTCGCTTAGAATTTTTTCAACCTGCAGATAGATTTTTTCGACTTCGCTCAGCATCATATCATGGCAGTTGAGGTGTGCTGAAAAGACGATGCGGTGTTCGTCAATCGTCCAGGCATGAACATGGTGGACGCCTACGACTCCTGGTACCTGCATCAGATCATGCTTGATGGCTTCATAGTCCAAATCAGGCGATGACTGCATCAGAATATTTAAGGTCTGCTTGATGATTGGCAAGGCTTCCTTGGCGATGTAGAGTGCAACCAGAATCGTCAGGGTTGGGTCAAGCCAGGTGATGTTGAAAAACATTAAGATCACACCGCCAAAAATTACGGCAATTGAAGACAGTGCATCGCTTAAGACGTGCAGGTAGGTAGCCTTGACGTTTAGACTGTCATGGCTGCCGCTGTGTAAAAGCTGCGCAGAAACCAGGTTGGCAATCAGCCCGATAATCGCTACGATCAGCATGATCCGACCGTTGATGTGTTCGGGATGGCTGAATCGCTTAATGGCTTCAACGATCAGTGCGATTGAAACAACAATCAAAAAGATACTGTTAGCCATTGCTGAAAGAATCTCAGCTCGCCGGTAGCCATAAGTACGTCGCCGATTTTCCGGCCGCCCCGAAATGACTTGGGCAAAGTAGCCTAAAACAATCGAAATCGAGTCCCCTAAGTTGTGAAAGGCATCGGAAAGCAGTGCCAGACTGCCGGATACCAATCCCCCAATAATCTCGACAACGGTAATCAAAACATTAAGCAGCGTCACGATTAAGAAACGCTGTTTGGAAACGTTGGGCCGTTCCATAAAATCACTCCCCGCCTTAAAATAAATAAGCTAAAAATAGATTTAGGTATTCCAAATTACATTTTTATGATATGTTATAATCTGATTAGTTTCAATATGGAAAAATACATGGTTAAAAGCTCGACGACACTTACTGCCGCTGATATTTTAGGAGGAAGTTGTACAAAACATGACCCCAATGAAAGAAGACTATTTAAAGATAATTTTTGAGCTAGGCGGTGGCTATAAAAAGGTTTCTAATAAAGAAATTTCACTGGGATTGGGCATCGCAGCCGGTTCAGTAACAGAAATGATCACCAAGCTGACGGAGGAAGGCTTGGTATCTCATGAGCCATATGATGGGATCGCACTGACACCAGAGGGAATCAAGCATGCTGCTGAATTAGTCAGAAAGCATCGTCTGTGGGAGACTTTTTTAGTTGATGATCTGCACTACAGCATGACTGATGTTCATCCAGAAGCTGAGATCTTGGAACATAATACCAGCGATCGTTTGGCAACTGCTCTGGATGCCTTTTTGAATCATCCCAAGTACTGTCCGCATGGTGGCGTTATTCCGGCTGCCAATGGCAAGTTTGACAGCGTCAGTCATCGTCTGCTGGCCGATGCAGAAGATGGTGAAACGGTCGTCATTGAACGCTTCTTGGACAATCATGAGCTGCTGACCTATTTAAATGAGGTTGGTCTTCAGCTGCATGCCAAGGTTAAGGTAATCAAACACGAACCATTTGAGGGACCGATCTTAGTTGAATGTCTGGACAATGATCAGCAGCTCAGTATTTCCTATAAGGCTTCGCATAATATTTTTGTTAATCAAGAGCCTTTGCAGGACTAGACAATTAAATCTTAAGGCTCGGGTTTAATGCATGATGCATTGAACCCTTTTGTTGTTTTAGCTGCTGCCTGGATAAATTCACCAATAATAAGGATGGATGATTGAAAGTGGAAAGCAAGGATAAAAAGAATCTTGCCATTACCGCGTGTCTACTAGCGGGGCGCTTACTGATCGAAAACGGCTCAAATATGGAACGCGTCAATGACACGATGCGACGAATGGCACTGAGCGCGCAGCTGCAAAACTTTGAGGCATTTACAACGATGACGGCGATCGTTGCCAGCGCCGAACACCTGCCAAACGCTCAGGTAATTGATATTCATCAGCGAAAATTGAATCTTAACAAGGTTGCAGCCGTCAACAGTCTTTCGCGGCAGTTTGCTGCTCATGAAATCGATGTTGAGACACTGTATGCAAAACTGCAAAAAGTTGACCAGCAGCCGCAGCAGACCTCAGATTTTGTTCAGTGCGTGGCAGCCGGCGTGCTTAGCTGGGCACTGACGATCGTTTATACTGGCGATGTTCATGATTCATTGTTTGCGGCCGTGATTGCCTTGATAAGCTATCAAGTCTATCTGACTTTAGGGAAGCATTCCAAAGCGCGTTTTGTTAATGAGTTTTGTGCTTCTTTAGTGATTGCGCTTTTGACCGTGGGATTTGTTAGGCTGCATTGGGCCAATGATGTTAATGACATTATCATTGGCTGCGTGATGCCGTTGGTTCCAGGGGTTCCTTTGACCAATGCAGCTCGTGATCTGATGTCTGGTGATCTGATCAGTGGCACGTCACGCGCGGTTGAAGCCACGCTGACGGCAATTGCCATTGGCTGCGCAATCGTTTTTGTGTTGCGATACGTTTAAGCGAGGTAGAGCATGGAAAACTTTTGGGTTAGATTAATCTTTGAATTTGTGCTGGCTGACCTTTCGACAATTTGTTTTGGAATTCTACTGAACATACCGCGCCGAGCCTATCATTGTGCAGGTGCAATCGGTGGTGCCAGCTGGGCGTTTTACTGGGCAGTCTATTATCAGCTGCATCTGGGGCTGGCTTTAAGTAATCTATTGGCTGCCATTATGATTGGCGTCTTGAGTATGGCGGCTGCCCGCTGGCAAAAAATGCCGATGATCATCTTTAACGTTCCTGCACTGGTGCCGCTGGTTCCTGGTGGACAAGCCTATAAGATGGTGCGCAGTTTTGTTTTGGGCAGCAACGGTGCGGCATTGGTATATCTTTATCAGATTTTGGTAATTGCTGGTGCGATTACGCTGGGCTTTGGTCTGGGTGATCTGATTAATCGACTGTTATTCTCTGAACACCACTTTAGGAACCGGTAGGGTGTGATATAATTAAACTTATTGTGGCTGATGTCATGACAAGATCCAACAAAGGAGCAATTTTAACATGCTGATAGGACAAGATCCGAATCGTTGGAAGCGGTTCATGGTAAGCTTTGTATTGTTTTTGATTGTCGCTGGTATGGTAATGAGCAACTCAATGATCCTGCAGGTTTTGGATTCGGTTTTCCAGGCGCTGCTGGCACCAAATCCTAACCATACGCCCAATGCAACCTATCATATAATGGTAGTCGTTTCGTTTTTGGGCAGCCCTAAGATGGCCCTTGTCTGGATGCTGATCATCACCTTTTTTCTCTGGGGCTTCAAATATAAGGTACCGGCACTCTGGGCTTGGCTAACGCTGATTGTCGGTGACCTTTTAGATGAGATCGTCAAGTACCTGGCTAAGCGGGATCGGCCCCTGCAGCATCCGACTGGCGACCATGGCTACAGTTTTCCCAGTGGACATGTGATGGGGACGTTTCTGGTGGCTGCCGTGCTGTTTTTGATCGTGGTGCCATTGATTAAAAATGCTGCAGTGCGGGTGATTTGCCAGCTGCTGTTGATCATGGCCGTTTTCTTGGTAGCCGTTTCGCGCATCTATCTTTATGCTCACTATCCGTTTGATACGGTCGGAGCGATGCTGCTGGCCTATGCCTGGCTGCAGATTTCCGAGACGCTTTACCTAACGTTTGCCAATGATATAAAAAGACGTTGGCGCAAGACCGCTAATTCGAAACTTTGAATCAAAATACCCAGTGTCTCTTTTAAAATCGACACCGGGTATTTTATATTTCCTGGGTAATTTTATTTAAATAGATCGTCAAGCCACTCACATGCCAGTTCAACCCAGTGGGCAACGTGGGGCTGATCAACATCATCATGATGGGCAACCAAGGCATTGGCAATGTCCATTCCATGCGGGCCATGCGCAAAAACGTGCAATTCTTGGGGAATCTGATGGGCCAGCAAAGCTTGGCTGTAGCTAAGCGTATTTTGCACTGGTACGACCTGATCGGTAAAAGTCGTCCACATAAAGGTTGGCGCGTTTAAGTCGTTGACATGTGTCGCGGCATTATAACGAGCTGGATCATCGGCCCACTTGGCACGCGTTGTGGCGTCTTTAGGAAAGCCAAGGTTAAGGTCGATGACGGGATAGCCTAGGATAACCGCATTGGGGCGGAGCTGATCGCTGGCAGCGCCACTGAGTCTGCCGAGCCATTTTGCATGCCAGTAGTCATTGTACAGCGCGGTAACCTGACCGCCAGCTGAAAAGCCCATGATCGTCAGCTGATCGGTTTTTAAATGCCAGGCTGCGGTTTGTTTTCTAAGCAGTGCGACGGCTAATGCCAGATCGATCAGTGGATTTGGATAAACCGGCTGATGCTCGCTGGTGAAGGTATAGCGCAGCACGAAAACCTGAAAGCCACGAGCTGAAAAACTGAGCGCGGTCTTTTCGGTTTGTTCGACTGGAATATGCGTCATTGAGCCACCAGGGACAAAAATCAGTGGACGGAACTGCTGCACCGGCGACTTGGGAACAGGTGTCTGCAGATAGCCAGTCAGCACAGCTTTGGTTTGATAGCTTGCGGTACTTAAATTTTTTTGAATGATTTCCATTAAAAACACTCCTGAAAAAAGATCCTGGTAGGTGAAATTATAATGCACAAACAATTGCTTTGGCCAATTAAGACTGCCCGTCTCGTAATTAAAATGGGCTGTCAGGATGATCTTCAAGCTGTCTTGAATCTATTAGGCGATGGTGAACTGGTTAGATTAAGCGGACTGCAGCTGCCAGATGATCAAATGATGCGCGGCTGGGCGGTCAATAACTGGCTTGGGCAGCAGCAGCTTTTGTTAATCACTGATCCGGCTGGGCAACTGGTCGGGTTGGTCAGCTTATTCCCAATATATGCAAGTGATGGAAACTATCAGGCCCACGCTATGGAGCTGGGATATTTACTGAGACGCGATCGTTGGGGAAGAGGAATTATGAGTGAGGCGCTCGTAGCTTTTTTGCAAGCGTTGGCAAAAAATAGTGATATTAAGCGGTTGCAGGCGTATGTGGCCATCGATAACCTGCGTTCGAGATCTTTATTGAAAAAGTTTAAATTTGATCAGATCGGTAATGAAAACGGTTATTTGAAAATGGTTAAAGCTTTATAATTACATGCATAAACTTGTTTAAATATTTATTTTATTGTATAATATTTTTCGTTGTCGCAGATAAGCCAATTTGGGCAGATAGTCCAATTGATATGGCTTTTTTGCTGAAATTGCGCTAAAATGTTTAATCATATTAAGTATGCACACCTTATACTTTATCCATGAGAAATGTATAACTGGCGCTCGAAATTGTCATAGAGGAGGAATCCATTTACGATGAGTGGAGAGGCAAAGAATGGTGGTACGGAAGGTCAGACAATAACTGGCAATTCCGGCCATATGAAACGGACGCTGCAGACGCGGCACCTGTCGATGATTGCTTTGGGCGGTTCAATTGGTACCGGGATGATGATTGCCAGTGGTTCGGCAATTTCAACGGCTGGGCCTGGTGGGGCTTTGGTCGCCTACAGCATGATGGGAATCATGGTTTACTTTTTGATGACCAGCCTGGGTGAGATGGCAACCTATATTCCATTGACGGGATCGTTTGCTACCTACTGTACTAAGTTTGTTGACCCAGCATTGGGTTTTGCCATGGGTTGGAACTACTGGCTGAACTGGGTGATTACGATTGCCGTTGACGCGGTTACCTCTGGAGTTATCATTCAATTCTGGTGGCCCCAGTTTCCTGAATGGATTTTTAGCGGCTTTGTTTTGCTGGTAATCTTTTTGATCAATTATCTGTCAGTACGCTCATATGGTGAGACTGAATACTGGCTGTCAATTATTAAAGTCGTGACGATCATTGTCTTCTTGATCGTTGGTTTTATGATTATTTTTGGGATTATGGGTGGTCAAGGACCAATCGGCTTAAAAAACTTCCATTACAAAAAAGCACCGTTTGTTGGCGGCTTTCCCAGCATCCTGACCGTTTTCTTGGTAGCTGGGATGTCATTTCAGGGTACTGAACTGGTCGGCATTACGGCTGGTGAATCCGCCACGCCGGAAAAATCCGTTCCAAAGGCCATTCATTCAACCTTCTGGCGGATCTTGCTGTTCTACATTCTTTCAATCTTTGTCATGGCCTGCATTTTGCCATATACCGACAAAAACCTTTTGAGTAGCAACGTTCAAGACGTGGCGATGTCGCCATTTACGATTGTCTTTAAGCGAGCCGGCCTGGCAGCGGCAGCCAGTGTGATGAACGCGGTAATCTTGACGGCCGTGATTTCTTCAGCCAACTCAGGACTTTATGCCTCAACGCGGATGCTGTTCTCGCAAGCACGAGAAGGCTATGCATGGCGAGGGTTTGGCTACGTTAATAAGCGGGGGATTCCAATCTACGCGCTGCTGGGGACGATGGCCGTCTCGCTGGCGATCTACCTGCTGCATTTTGTCAGTGCCAACGCCTACAACTACCTGATTGATGCATCCGGGTTGTCTGGCTTTATCGCCTGGCTAGGGATTGCAATGGCTCACTACCGGTTCCGGCGGGCCTTTGTTGCACAGGGACATCAGCTGAGCGAGCTGAAGTATCATGCGACCATGTTCCCATTTGGTCCAATTTTTGCTTTTGTCTTCTGTATGATTGTGATTGTTGGTCAAAACATTCCAGCATTCATTCACTTAGATTGGGACAACATCTTGATTACCTACATGGCAGTGCCGATCTTCTTGATCCTGTTCTGCTACTACAAGTTCCGCTATAAGACGCACCTGCTTTCGCTGCAGGAAGCCGATTTATCGCGCAGCTCGCGTGGTGAGAAGTACATTACTGCTGATGGTAAAGAAATCAAGTAGAAAATTAAAACTTGCTTAAAATCAAAAGTGAGTTATAATCAAATAATGTGTAAAAGAGAAGAGGTGCGAGTCTCATCAGTAGACCAGGCTGGATGCTTCAGAATCAATGCCTGGCTGAAAGGGATGCTCGCCGAAACGCGTATCGACTGAAGGCTTTACGCGTTGGGCCGTAGTTAAATAAATTACGGACTGTCGCAGAAGCTTCTGCGGGGCGCTTCCATGATTGATTCAACAATTACGAAGTTAAGTTGAGTCGACAAGCAGGGAAGTCCTGGCTTGCCGGCTCTTTTTGTTTGCCTTTCTCGCCAATAAATTTGAGGAGGATTTTTTCATGAGCGAAAACAGTCATGAAGGCAGTGAGGGTCATATTCAACGGACATTGAAAACGCGCCATCTGTCAATGATTGCTCTTGGCGGTACGATTGGGACGGGACTGTTTATTGCCAGCGGTTCGGCAATCTCAACGGCCGGCCCGGGTGGTGCTTTAGCAGCTTATGCCATCATGGGGATCATGGTTTATTTCTTGATGACCAGTCTGGGTGAGATGGCCACCTATATTCCAGTCTCGGGTTCTTTTGCCACCTATTCAACAAAGTTTGTTGATCCGGCATTAGGTTTTGCCATGGGTTGGAATTATTGGTTTAACTGGGCCATTACGATTCCAGTTGACGTAACGACGGCGGGGCTGGTTTTCCAATATTGGCTGCCGCATTTTCCAAGCTGGCTGTTTAGTACGTTTGTCTTGCTTGCGATTTTTCTGATCAATTATCTTTCAGTTCGTTCATATGGTGAAACGGAATATTGGTTATCTTTGATCAAGGTCGTAACGGTCGTCATCTTTTTGGTCGTTGGGGTCTGCATCATCTTTGGAATCATGGGTGGTCAAGGACCGGTTGGCATGAAGAATTTCCACTACAAGGACGCACCGTTCGTTCATGGCTGGTCAGGGATTTTGAGTGTGTTCTTAGTTGCTGGGTTCTCATTCCAAGGTACTGAATTGATTGGAATTACGGCTGGTGAAGCTGCTACACCGGAAGAATCGGTTTCCAAGGCTATTCATTCAACTTTTTGGCGGATTTTGCTGTTCTACATTTTTGCAATCTTTGTCATTGCCTGCGTTCTGCCATATACCAACAAAAACTTGTTGAATTCAAACGTGCAGAACATTACGATGAGTCCATTTACGATTGTCTTTAAGCGGGCAGGGATGGCAGCAGCGGCCAGTGTCATGAACGCGGTTATCTTAACGGCCGTGATTTCGGCAGCCAACTCTGGCCTGTACGCCTCGACGCGGATGCTGTTCTCACAGGCGCGGGAAGGCTATGCCTGGAAGATCTTTGGCTATGTCAACAAACGTGGGATTCCAATCTATGCATTGTTGGGCACCATGGTTGTCTCGTGTCTGGCTTATTTGACACAGTTTATCGGTCCCGAAGCATATAATTACCTGATTGGGGCATCTGGTCTGTGCGGTTTTATTGCTTGGCTGGGAATTGCCGTTTCGCATCTGCGCTTCCGGCGGGCCTTTATTGCGCAGGGACATCAGGTTGGCGAATTAAAGTATCATGCTACGCTGTTTCCGTTTGGCCCAATCTTTGCCTTGATCTTGTGTGTCATCGTAATGTGTGGTCAAAACATTGATGCCTTTATCAAGATGGATTGGTCAAATATCGCCATCACCTACATGGCCGTACCATTGTTCTTGATTTTATTCATCTACTATAAGGTTCGTTACAAGACGCACTTGATTCCGCTCAAGGACGTTGATCTGTCACGGAGCAACAATAGTGAGTCATTCATTTCTGAATCGGAAAAAGAAGCTGAATAATCATCGAATCCTCGCCAGTTTTGGCGGGGATTTTATTGTGGGTGCTGTTGATGATGATGCAGACTGTAAAAATGCGATCAGCCAAAAGCCATTTAGTGCTGAGCAGCAAAATATTAAAAAAAAGGACGGCTCGTTGATTAGTTGAGACTTTATGATGTTGACTGATAAATGAAAAACATTTTACTCACGGTGGTGGATCAAAGATGATACAATATAGCTCGTGTCTTTTTAGAAAATGGAAAAAGGGGAAAAGCAATGATTGTACTAGCAGGAACTATTGGTGCGGGAAAAACCAGTTTAACGCGGATGCTGGCTGATCATTTGGGCAGTCAGGCTTTCTATGAATCGGTTGATGACAATGAAATCCTGCCGCTGTTTTATCAAGATCCTAAGAAATACGGCTTTTTGCTGCAGATCTACTTTTTAAACAAGCGCTTGGCCGAGATCAAGAATTCATTTGATAATGATCTGAACGTTTTAGACCGCTCAATTTTTGAAGATGCCCTGCTTTTTCGGCTGAATGCCGATTTGGGGCGAGCTACACAGACTGAAGCTGACATCTATTCCTCGCTTTTGGGCAATATGATGGAAGAATTGCCTCAGCAGGCACATACTAAAGCACCAAGTCTTTTGATCAGTATTCAGGTCTCATTTGAAACGATGCTGAAGCGAATCAAGAAACGCGGCCGTTCGTTTGAACAGATTGAAAATGACCCAAGTCTTTATGAATACTATCGCGAATTAAATCAGCGCTATGTTGACTGGTATGCTAGCTATGATGAAAGTCCTAAAATGCTGATTGATGGAGACAAATATGATTTTGTCGAAGATCCCCATGCAGCTGATCAGGTTTTGCAATTGGTTGATGATAAGCTGACGGAACTGAACCTAAAGTAGTTGAGTTCTTGACAGAGTTTATTCAGATATGTATAATTAAACTGTTGATTTTCATATCTGATACGGAGGATTAGCTCAGTTGGGAGAGCATCTGCCTTACAAGCAGAGGGTCACAGGTTCGAGCCCTGTATCCTCCATTTTTGTTTATTGGGCTATAGCCAAGTGGTAAGGCAACGGTTTTTGGTACCGTCATGCGCTGGTTCGAACCCAGCTAGCCCAACTGATTAACCGTCAGATGACATTACGTCGTCTGGCGGTTTTTTATTGTTTACGATAATTGGGTGTGCTTGGATTTACTTATTGGGGCAGTTTTGTTTGATAAATGTAATTTAAGGGTCTTTGTAAAATCGTATTGGTGAAAATCAATTCCCTGCTTCAAAAATGAAGTGGGGAATTTTTTTTAAGCGCAGATACGGTCAATGCACCGCAATAGATTTCCAAAATTGCGGAACAACAGCTGCGTTTTAAGTTTTTGATCTTTCGATTGATACCTTCAGGGGCCTGTTGGAGTAGTCATATTTGGCACTGTTGACAATCTAATAGACAGAATGACGAAGCGTGTGAATGATTTGATTCATCGCGGTTTTGGTATTACTCATAAGTAAGGACAGTGTTCAACGGGATAAGAGAGGCGGACCTTGATGACGTTGCGGATCTCGCTATCGACAACCGTAGTAGAAAAATCAAGAATTTTGATATTAGGGTCTTCAATATTAAATGAAATCCCAGTGTTTTAACTAAAAAGGTTATAATTTAATAGTAAAACTATATTGGGAAGGTAATCTATGAAAAGCAATAATACAGAAGAACTAGCCTTTGAAGATGAGTTGATTGAGTATCTGCAGCATGTTGGTGCAAGTCGCCAATGGAAATATGAAGAAGAAATTAAAACAACCAATCAACTTTGGGCTAATTTTAGAAAGATTCTTGAACAGAACAACCAGGATAAGTTGGATGGCAAGCCGCTTTCAGACACGGAATTCAGTCAGGTAAAAAAACAGATTGAAAGCTTGGATAATCCCTATAAAGCCGGTATCTTTTTATATGGTGTCGGTGGTAAGAGCCAAGTATCGGTTGAGCGTGATGAAGATGGCAAGTCAGTGATTTTAACAGTGTTTGACCAAGATCAAATTGGTGGCGGCAATACTGTATATCAAATGGTTAATCAAATTCAGCGTGATCCGGTTATCAGTGGTAAAAAGCCGCGCCGATTTGACGTTACGCTGCTGATCAATGGTTTGCCGATTATACAGATTGAGGAAAAACGTGATTCCATCAGTACTGATAAGGCATTTAATCAAATGAAGCAGTACCTTAGTGAACGTCAATATAGCGGGATTTATTCGACACTTCAGATTATTGTAGGGATGACACGCAATGAAATCCGCTATATGGCTTTGCCGAATGATGCTGATCACTTTAACACGGATTTTGCCTTTGAATGGCAGGACGAAAAGACCAACCGTCCAATTCACGATTGGCAGGTGTTTGCATCCAAGGTACTATCAATTCCGATGGCACACCAGCTGGCTACCAATTACATGATCTTAGATGGCACGCCTTATCATCAAATGATTAAGGTTATGCGTCCTTATCAAGTGTATGCAACGCGTCGGGTGATGGATAAGATCAAGGCGCATGATTTCGAAGTCGATGACCAGCGTTTGGGGTATATTTGGCATACGACTGGATCAGGCAAAACAATTTCGAGTTTTAAAGCAGCCTGGCTTGCATCAAGGCAGCCAAATGTTGATAAAGTTGTGTTTTTAGTTGACCGAATCGCACTCACTAATCAAACCGTAGCAGAATATAAAGCCTATGATCCTGAAAATGATTCGGAATCTAGTGGTGGCGTGGTAAAAGAAACTGCCAACGTCTCTGATTTGAGTCGTAAGCTGAAAAAGAAGGGCAATAGCGTGATTGTCACTTCAACGCAAAAGATGGCGACTTTAGTGCGGCGGCGTGAATATACGGATCAGCAGCACGTGGTCTTTATCGTTGATGAGGCCCATCGATCAACCAGTGGCGACATGATCAAAGACATCAAAAAAGCTTTTCCTCATTCAGCGTGGGTTGGGTACACGGGCACACCGGTTTTTGATGATGAAATCACGAATGGTACAAAAAGGAAAAACGCGACTAAGGTAACTACGACCAGAGATATCTTTGGTGATCCGCTACACATCTACACGATCAGAGAGGCAATTGCCGATCGAAACGTCTTGGGATTTAAGGTTGATTTTCAGACAACTCTGCCTAAAGACAGCCTGGAGAATGAGTACTTGCCAAAATACTTCAAAAAGGTCAACCCAACGTGGACTGATGAGCATATTAAAGAACGGATTAGAAACCTAACACCGAGTGATATGGACGATCTGATACAACCGAGCGTTTATGATAATAACCAAGAACATGTGCGATTGGTGGTCACGGATATTTTTAAGTACTGGTCGAATCGATCAAATAAAGGACTATATAGTGCGATCTTGACGACTCATGTAGGTGGTGGCAAGGCATCAACACCAATGGCAATGATGTACTACGATGAGTTTCAGCGTCAAAATAAATTAAGGCCTGCTGACCAGCGTTTAAAAGTGGCGATTACGTTTAGCCAGGATACATCGAATGGAGAAAACCAGTATGAGAATAATCAAGGCTTGAGTCGTGCCATTAAAAACTACAATGCGGAATTTGGGACTGGCTTTGATGATACAACGGTAAAAGAATATACCGAAGACGTGGTTAATCGCCTGGCAAGAAATCTAGGTGACGATGCCATTAATCTTGATTTGGTAATTGTAGTTGATCAGCTATTGACGGGATTTAATGCCCCAATGCTTAATACGCTTTATGTCGATCGGACGCTGAAAGGTGCTAATTTAATTCAGGCATATTCGCGGACCAATCGTGTGCAGGATATGGAAAAGAAGCCGTTTGGACGAATCGTTAACTACCGCTGGCCTCAGCACGCAGAAGACTTGATGAATAAGGCGTTGACTCTCTATGCCAATCGTCAGTCGGCTGCCGTACAGGGTGAGTTTATTGATCGCCCAGATGGAATCGTGGAAAAACCTTATGTTGAATTAGTTGATGAACTGGCAGAAGTCGTGAAGCAGATTAAGAATCTTACCGATAACTTTGACGATGTACCAAAGAGTGAGAATGCGCAGGTTGAGCTATGGCATTCGATGCATCGGTATAATCATCTGATGGTAAAGATTAAACAGGATGATAATTACGATGAAAAGCATCCAGAAAAGCTGTTTGGGCAAGTTAATATGAATGCGCAAGACGAAACGGCTCTGACTGGGCGAATCGCAACTAAGCTCAATAAATTGATCAATCAACGAAGAGGCGAGTCTGACGATGAGATGCCAATGCCAACGTTAAGAATGGAACACGTAAATGACGTCCGAGTCAATTATGATTATATTGAAGAACTATTGGCACAGTTGGCAAATCAGCTGCATGATGGTGATGAAGCCGGAGCGCAAAAAACGCATGAGCAATTGCAGAGCTATACCAATCTAATTGAAGACGAAAAGTATGCTGCTCAGCTGGTGGCTTTCATTAAGGCCTTGTTCGATCGGGCAGTACAAGGCGGTACTTATCCGCTTCAAGGCAAGGATGCGGGAAAGCTGTTGCGATCATATGCTAAAGGTAGTGAATCAAACGATATTGAGCAGTTTATGCAAAAATGGGGCTTAATGAACCTAAATAAAGACAAGATTACTCATTTGATTCAGCAGCATACGCTTGAACATGATGATCTGGATACGAAGAATGAATTAGGAGACATTCTTAATGAAGCTCAAAAATCATACCAGACTACGGCACATGATCAAGAAGTCCGGAATCTGAAAAGAATGAAATATCGAACCCATTTGCGGCAGGCCTTTAATGATTTTGCCGATACGATGAAACGCAAATACTAGAGTTAGGAGAGTCAAAATGTCAAAAGCACAAGATGTATCAAGCCAACTGTGGAGCATGGCAAACGAACTGCGTGGGACGATGGATGCCAGCGAATACCGTAACTATATCCTTGGATTTATGTTTTACCGCTATTTATCCGAAAAACAGGAAAAATATCTGATTGATAATGATATTTTTGATCAAGTAGAAGGAAAGAGCATTAATGATCTGTATCGCCAAGACGCAGTTGGTGATGATTTAAAGGACTACTTGGAAGATATCTCTGGGGCGTTAGGATATGCAATTGCGCCAGAAGATACCTGGACGACATTGATGGAAAAAATCCATGACAGCAAAGCAAATGCCGAAGATTTTCAAAATATTTTTGATCATTTTGAAGAAAACGCGCAGCTTAATTCATTTGCCGAAAAGGACTTTCGTGGGGTTTTTGCTGATGTCAATCTGAACAACAGTCGGCTGGGAAACAATCTGGCTACGCGAACCAAAGCTCTGATTGCAACCGCCAAAATGGTAAACGACTTTGATTATTTTGATGAAAATGGTCATGATATTTTAGGGGATGTCTATGAATATCTGATTAAGCAGTTTGCCAGCAATGCCGGAAAGAAGGCCGGTGAATTTTACACGCCGCATGAAGTATCTAAGGTCTTGGCTAAGTTGGTAGCAGCCAACATGGATCTGAATCAAGAATCATTTTCAATTTATGATCCGACGATGGGATCCGGCTCCTTGCTGCTGACCGTGCGTGATGAGATTCCAAATGGTCGCCAAAAGGGGCGAGTACGTTTTTACGGTCAAGAACTTAATACAACGACTTACAACCTGGCGCGCATGAATTTAATGATGCATGGCGTTGACTATGGCAATATGACGCTGCGTAACGCTGATACTTTGGCAATGGACTGGCCAGACGGATTGGACCAAGATGGGGTTGATCGTCCTCACTTTTTCGATGCTGTCGTTGCCAACCCACCATATTCACAAAAATGGGATGCTGATTCGAGTAAATTAAAAGATCCACGATTTAAAGATTACGGTGCACTTGCTCCCAA